>CEPK01011115.1_pt1 | contig 13605 bp, 22 predicted proteins | sample 356231 | NCBI WGS metagenome assembly CEPK01 (sample SAMEA2620259, study PRJEB7988) | marine metagenome | biome: marine biome (ENVO:00000447); feature: deep chlorophyll maximum layer (ENVO:xxxxxxxx); material: "saline water (ENVO:00002010), including plankton (ENVO:xxxxxxxx)" | depth 80 m
TCCATTAAGAATACAAGGCAACACCCTGCATGTGCTAAATGTGAAAAGCCTGTTTCGGGGTCTTTATCTTCTCCTCTCCACCAAGCAAAGACATGTCGACATAATGCTGCAAAATACCTGCCCCACTCTGCTCCTCTACACCAATTATTTGCTTCGTACTTATCAGCACCATAAGTTAACACATCTGTAATCTCTTCGATAGCTGCCCAAGGGGTTAATTCAAATCGAGTCTTTGGCTTCATATGTATGTAGTATCCGTCCTAGGATAGGAAATGAATTGAATATTTCCAATACCTTGAGAGGAAATCCAGGAGCTCCTTATAGACATAATCCTAAGAAGGTTGAGCCTTTAGTTAGGAAGCATTTAGCTCGTGCTAGAAAATCTAATTCAGACGCTCAGTCTTACGGTGGCAGCACAGGAGGCAGGAAGAGTTTGCAAAGCGGGGGTAGTGGATTAAATGTTTTAAGAGAAAGAGCTACAAAGATGAGAACTGACGAAGAGATTTTCAACGATTCCGCAGCCGAGCTGGGGCATGACATGAGGAAGGATTTTTCACCAAAGTCTTCTGGTTTTGAGACTTTTGATCTATAACTTTTTCAGGAGGAGTAGGAGGTAGATAAGCTTCAACAAAATTAGTAGATATTGGTTTTAATTTGAGAATAGGTCTCGAAGTCCTCTTAGGCAGACTCTGAACTAACTCGATAGCTTCAAAGCTCTCTATAGTGAACAAGCAACTACGACCTGAACTCCATTGAGGATCTGGGTCTGTGGGATCCCACCATTTAGAAACTTTAAAAGGTGATTCGTTTAATTGTTTATATCCAGAAAGAGATACATGAAAAGAATGAAGACGTCGGGCAAGAGCTGTAATGTTATCGAAAGTTGTCTCATCTAGCTTTTCCCTCAATTCTAATTCTTCAGGTAGGGCGTCAGACCAAAATAACCATGAATCGTAAACAATAGATCGACAAGTTAGCCACCATTCGCCAGTAGGAATTTGAAATTCTTCTTCTTTGAACCTGGCGTAAGGATTATGCATTAGTCTCTGTAGTTATACGCCTGTTTTTCGTTGGCTTTATAAGCACGTTCCCAATCTCCTTCTCCACTTAATTCGTTGAAGACTATGCGTCCTAAATGACTAAATGAAGTATGGAATCTAGCTAACATCGACTGGAATAATGACCCTGGGCTTGGCGGCGGGAGATAAAAGACAGCCGACCAATCAGATGGGGAAACAGATCTGAATACTTCTAGCTCATCATCCCACCATGACGGACGCAATCTTTTAAAAGGTATGCAACAAGGGAAATCCCACAACCAAGGACACTTGATAATTGTTTCGTTATAGCCCACCCACAAAACAGCCTGGTCAATGTGTCCAGCACGATATTCTCTCAAGGTCTTATTAAACAGCTTCCTACTAGGGGCTAATCCAGCAGGGGGTGCTACGAAGACTCTTCCTTTTCCAATGCATTCCCAACTTTGAGAAGTACTTTTAAATAATGCATCTTCGCCATCGTTGCGATCAAAAAATTTACTCGCCATCACCATGCGATTAATATCTTTAGTACTGTATGGATCTAGATCAATAGAGCCCAATACACTACGTGCAGCTAGTACGACAGGTTGTGGTGGAGCCAGGTCGCACCGATCAGGTCTTCTACTCATTTACGGCAAGATGATCCTTTCTTTCTTTCTCCATCCTTTTCGATCTACCCATTCATTGAATTCTGCTTTCGCTTCGGGAGTCATATAGCCGAAGAATCTATTTAATGCGTGTTTTAGTGCGTAGTTTTTGTCCTCATACTTATCTAGTTCCAGCCCTCCATGCAATGCACAGCAGGCATCGAGCAAGTCATACATTGGTATGGATGTTCTTGCGTTCTCTTGATCTTTATTCATTATTTAGACATCTCCTCTAGTATTGCTTGTGCATGTTTAGCTGGATATTCTCGTTCTATGATTTTGGTGCTCATGCCAGTTTTATCGACGAGGACTACTAAGGCTGCTTTGGCTGGGTTGAACTGAACGACAGTATCTACCAAACTCGATAAAAAAGCGTGATTAAATTCATCACCAGCCGCGTCCGTTTCAGCAGCACCTGCCTTTAAATCGTCTAAGGATAAATAGTATTTACCTTCTTTCTCTCGATGAGGTTTGAGTTTAGTTAATGGATAAAATAATGCACCTGGACCATGCTTATCAAAACCTTCATCGTACATTTTGATGGCATCAACGAGGATTAACTCGATAGCCATCACATTAATTTTGAGAGAAGCTTCTTTATCTCCTTTACTGCCGCCTGGCTTTGTCAGCTCAGGAAACATCTTTTTACCTAACTCACGTCGAGATGGTCGTGGCATTCCTGAAATTGACTAACAACTTATCAGCAGCTTGTTCTGCTAATTGAGCCAATTTTAGTATCTCCTGACTATCTTCGCATCCTTTTATATAATCAATTGACTCACTTAGGTAGTTATGAGCCTTAATGAGCCGAGCTGTTACCTCTAGAGAATTCTTCATAAGTCTGACCGTTTGTACAAATATAATCCTTTGGCGGTTCTTTTAGCCACACTCTTCGGCCTTCAATGATACGGTATTGATTTTCTCCGCAGGAGACTGTGTAAGGTGGATGAATTGACACTTAAGTATTTCGAACAAATTGAAGATAACGTTAGAAATACCTAAGTGCAACTATCTAGGTTACATTGCGTGTTTTGATTTATATTCTGGACTCAATTTGATATTACCTATGACTCTTTTTCTTGCTATATCTAGGGTTTCTCCATTCTCAACCATCTCATCAATGTCTTTAAGCCAGTACGCTTTACCTTCTTCGTCAGGATCTCTGCTGAGATAAGTTTGATAAACAGAATCAACCCACTGAGAATTATCTAGATCCACATCAGCAGTTTGGGTGTCAGCCATGTTAATAAGAATGCTATAGAAAGTTTAGTGACTTTATAAGTTTTTAGCTTCTTCTTTAATCTTTTTAGACCATTTTTCGAACATTGCTTCTGCATCCATTGGTGCTTTATTAAGATTATCCACGACTCCAGAGCTAAGAGAATCTACAGCATGGTAACCAAGCTGAGCCATCTCCATGTTGGCTACCTTTTGTTTTTGAAGATCATAAGCATGTTTTTCTCCTGCTGATTTTTGATTGGCTAAACGAATTAAGTTAGCCTGAGCACCACCACTTAATCCTTCCCAAGTTGCTGCGTCTACTCCGTAGAAACTTGTATCAGCCGCAGTTCCGCCTGCGTCGTCAGCACTAGAGCTAGTAGTTGTACTGGACAACGTATCTGCAGATGTTGTTGTATTGCCTGAGGTTGTTGCAGCATTTTGATATTCATCCCAAGGATTTCTATCTCCTTGTTTTTGAACCCATTCTGCTTGCTTATCGTTCATGATATTACTGAAAGCTCTTTGTTCTGCTTCTTTTCTGCTCAGCCCTCCTGCAATGTCTGTTTCGATATTGTTCATCCAATAAATACCTCCTTCCTGACCAAGAGGCCTGTTGAATACAGTTTTATATAGATTGTTGAGCTTACCTTCTGTAGTCGCGGGGAGCATTGTATTGAGTTGTTCTATTGTTAATCCACCGTGACTGTCCTTACCAGGAGTCATTGCTCCGACGTATTTAGCAAGTTCTTCTCCAGTAGGGTTACGGTCGAATGCTTTATTGAACGATCTAATAACAGCAGCTTCGTTAGTTAGTTTCTTGCCCGTTTTGGAATCCCAGCCTGAAAATTCTAAACCTTTAACAGAATCTAAACCAGGGGCCTCTTCTCCTGAATAGGGATTCTTCATCTGAGCTAAGTCAATATAACCTTTGATCAGAGAATCAGATGGAGACCATATTCCAGCTGGTCCTGTTACCCCACCGATTTCACCTGTTCTTGGATCTAGCTTGGTATCGCCAATATTATCGGGCAATGATTCTCCTTGTATATCTCCAATCTGTTGTGTCCCTCCTGTATCAGGTGCTTTGAATGCGTCAGTATTAGACCATTTATATCTATAGGTAGGAATTTCATCTCCGAAATCGCTGAAGCTCCACTCTGAATCAGCGAAATCAGCTTTCGTAGAAAAACCTTCAAATGATGATTGACTATCGTCTTCATCTCTGCCAAAGGTTTTCCCGTAAGGAGTATCCTTGAAACCAACGCCTGCCAATATATCCCCTGTACTTTGATCTTGTCTTAGACCGAATCTATTTAATAAGCTTTTATCAACATTAATTCCATGACGAGTAATTAATTTAGCAAGTGATTGCTGCATCGCAGCACCTTTGTCGAACCATGCTCCAGAATGAGGAGCTCTTCCATCGCCAAGAATATCGTAGTTTTTCTCCCATATCTTGCTGAATTCGCCAGTAGATAAAGTCTTATCTCCGTCAGTATCTGCTCCTAGTAAATCATTCCATAAATTAGTTTTATAATGTTTGCCGTAATTACCTCTTCCACTCCAAGTGTGAGTACTCCAATCAGTTGCCACGATGTCTACACATAGTCAATACTTATATAGTAGCTGCGGCTAGAACTCGTCGTTCTGTATTAGGTTTGCATTAATGAGTGTTTTAGTGTCTAGAGGTCCGCTGGCATTCATTCTGAAATCGATCCATATCTTATTGTCTTTCTCTATCTTCTCAAAACGTTTTGGATCTTTATCTCTCGTTGTTTCCAAGAAGCGTTGAGTATCTTCCATTAATTTTCTCGAGTTAAATTCTAAATCAATCGCATGAAGATGTCGGTGATTAAAGAAATGAGGGACTCCTTTTACTCTTAAATGCAAAGGATTACAGCAATCATTATTACCACAGACAGCCTTAATAGGTAGTCGTCCCACATCTCCCCAAGAGAACCAAACAGCACATCGTTGAGCACTATATTGTCTACCTCCCCAGTGCCTAGGCATTGAAAAATAAGTCGACCTTGATCTGCTGTGAGTGGGACCATGCCAAGGCCAGCATTCATCAGCAGTGCCTATTTCAACAAAAGACCAAAATTCTAGAAAACGTCGACGGTGTTTCTTCTCTATCTCATGTATATCTAAAGACAATCTCCCCTCGGTCAGAGATGAAATACATCTCACACAAGAATGACTATCGCTATAGCGAGGGATACGACCATCCTTAGAACCAATAGAATGATCCTTGCAGAAACATACTGGACCACCTTCTATATTCGAATGAAGATTAGGTGGTATTGGCCACTGTGCCATTTAAATATTCAAGGGAAAGCCTTTAGGTGGTTTAAACTTACCACCCATCTTGACTAATTGCTCTTTTTTAGGCTTTAACTCTACGATTCTCGTGTCCCACAACTCTTGTCTTGTAGATCCTTCGATGATGACAGGAAGTTTTTCTAGGTGGAGTCCAACAGTTTGAGATTGTCCAACGACAAAACCATCTTGGTTATTTGTTATGTGTCGAACTCTTTGACCAACTTGAAAAGTAGACATTTAATTAAGCCTTCAAACTAGGTTAATTACTGTCTAAGTTACGTCAAGCGAACAAGGTGATGCATCTATCGGTTCTTCTTCTTGATTCATTGGACCTTTCATCGGCACTCTGTGAACTGTGACTCCTGCTTCGACAAACATTTGACGAGCTAAATCAAAACTTTCCTGCCATCTATATGGTTCCACAAAGTCAGGGACAACAACTTTATTGATTTCCGCTTGAATTAATACAGCAGCGCATTGGCTACATGTCATGAGTGGCCAAACATACATAGTTGCCCCTGTCAGACAAACACCACTACGTGCTGCGTAAGCCACACAATTCATCTCGGCGTGGGTTGTCATCTTGAGGCGAGTCTCTCTATTAGCTAGTCGACTATCGGTGTCATCGACTCCTGCAGGTAGACCGTTATATCCTGTAGCGAGTATCCTACGATTCCTCACAGCTACTGCTCCCACTTTTGTTGAAGGATCTTTAGACCATCCAGCCACATGCGAAGCAAGAACTAAAAAACGTTGATCCCAATGCTTTGGTGGCTTAGGTGGACGTCCAATACTCTTAGTATCCATTAATAACTTAAAATAAATATGGAACCCTACTGCCTTTCTTGTGCTTGAAGTTGTCGCTGTTTTAGGACTCGCCGCAACAGGAGCGTTGTGGAGAATGGCCTTCGAACAAGGAAGTATGAAGAAGGGTATGGAATCAATTTTAAATGAAGTTCGGCTCTTAAGAAACGAGGTAAGCAAAGATATCAGGCATATCGAACGTAACTTGCATGATCATGAGAAAAGAATAAGAAATCTTGAAGATGTATCACACGATCACAAAAGAAGATGAAATGGACTGGGATAAAGAGATAGAGAATGATAGACTAAAGGGTATGATCATCGTCTATCAAGAGCACATTGACGTGCTGGAGAAAGAGACCCAGGAGCTGAAGGATAAGATTGTCTTTTTAGAAACACAGTTGGAATATAAAAGCTACGGCCCTCCTACCTACGAAGAGATTTCAGCTAGTTAGCGCCTCCTTCTACGTCTGCACCTGATCCGACACACGCAGATTGTTCTGGAGCCCAGCTAGGTCTATAGCCAGAAAACCATATTTTACGTGTCTTCTCGAATAGTTGATCCTTCGACATGTTCCATTTAGACAGGCATAACTGCAGATCTTCTCTGATATGCAGGAAAGGGCGATTATCCCAGTAACGCATGCACAGTCTTGCTATATCTATATATTCTTCATCCGTTGGTTCCTCCATCGATATGATCTGACTTAATAAGTTTCTGTCATGATCAACTAAAGCAGCATTATCTGTTCGATAGGCAGCAGTATTTTGAGGAGAAACTCGTGGCATCGGAGATTTACGTTGTGACAAGTTGACCTTAAAAAACCCTGTCAGAAATCTAAAGAAGACTTGACAGGGTGTCAAGAGTATTTAATTGGTATGACTTAGTTCTTGAGCAACCTGACGGGGTTGACGGGGTTTGCTAGAACTCTCTCAGAATATTTCCTCCTCTCTTGGAAGAAGAAAGAACCAAGACCTAGCTTGATATTAGACGTTCTTTTTAGTGAACAACTCGAAGGAAAATATTAGGATTAAGTATTATTTAGTTTCTCCCTACAAAGTCCTTAGATGACCCTGTCAACCCTGTCAAGTTATTTAGATCGCAGTGAGAACAAGTCTTTTGGACTGACACCCTATAGAATGAAACAAGTTTTTTGACAGGGTCATGGAATGGCGTCCTTATAGACCAGAAACTTTAGGCGGATGGTTAGAAGGGAAGCTTGACCAGAAAGAAGTCGATTACGTGTGGAAATGTATTAAAGAGGCTGAAGATAACAACGTAGACAAGAGATCTGAATTAGCAGGCAACATCAGCTCTAGCTTGCAATTAATAGATGTTGATAATTATTTCGAGAGACAGGTTCTTGTGCCTTTGTGTCATTCATATCTCAAGTGTTTCCCTGAATACAAGCTGGCGAAGACTTCGCTACCTTATAGTCCTAATACAGATATTGCTGATATTGAGTGGAGTGACATAGGATGGAATTTTTCTTTATCTTCATGGTGGGTTAATAAGCAAAAACAATACGAATACAATCCGCCTCATGACCATGCTGGGCAATTCTCTTTTGCGCTGTGGTTAAAGGAACCAGCCGAGTGGGACGAACAAAAACAGAAGACAAATTCAGTCAAGACTAATAACCCAGTGAATAATACTTTTCAATTCTCATTCAACGATATATTAGGTAACAGACAGTGTTTTACTTATCAACTAGGGAAACACGTAGAAAATATGATAGTCTTTTTCCCTGCTTCATTGCAGCATGGAGTATATCCTTTCTTTGATAACGAGGGAATTCGTATTAGCGTTGCTGGTAATATATTCATGCAAGCTAGATTATTGTCAGATTTAGAGGATGGAGAAAAAATAGATCTATCTCCTTAACTAATCCTTGAAAGAATTAACCAGTTGATTCTGATCAAGATACCAAGGAGGTTGATTGACTTCGAATTGTGTTAATCGAGAAGGGAGGAAGTTATATGCAAAGCAAATTCTATTTTCATCAGTGTGATTATCATTTCCTTTATGAGCTAAATGACTAGGAAAAATAATTAAATCTCCTTCTTCCATATCGAAAGAAACAGGATTGTTAAAAGTATGTCTAACGATTAATTCATAGTTTGGTTGATGATGTTGGTCGCACGAAGCCTCTCTTGGAGCATCGTGGAACGCAATACTCATTCCTTTACCTTTCAAGTAAACGACTGCAGACATGAAGGATTCAATATGAGAATGTATCTCAAAGTTAGTTTCGTTAGGAGTGCATAAGCTAGACCAAGCTGAACAGATATTCCATTGTGAAAGAATATTATCATTATGAGGCAAAGCAGGAAGTGAAGCGTTAATAATTTCTTGATGGAAAAAAGCTAGTTCCTTTGTATGAAGAATATCGTCCCAATATAAATTGTTATCCATATCAATTTGCTCTATCATTGATCTTTCTCTATGACGATCTTCGCATAGATCTAATGCCTTCTTTATTAGTTTTTCGTCTATCTTTGTCTTACCTATTAATGTAGGAAAAATAGTCGCAAATTCCATTTAGTTAGGTCTGATCCAAATTCTTTTCGTCTTGCCATCGATGGTAGCTCTACATTGTTTGTAATTCAATCTCTTCAAAGCATCAGTGACTTGCATACCTATCTGAGCTTGCTTGTCAACGGCTATTTCGAGCCATGAATAGAGATCGGAAAGAGTTATGTAACCTTGAGTTCTGTAATAACCAGTCATGTTTCTTGTTAATGTTTCTGCAATTCTTGTTTCTAATGGACTGTCTTTAGTAAAGCTGTCAATGTAATCAGCAATATGACTAAGCTCGTAACTTGAGAAGTTATGAATCGGTTCATCTAAATACGCTTGGTATGCTGCAGCCCAAATAGAATTGCGATCTGCTTTAAGCCTGTCGAGATCTATGATCTTTAATTTAGGATTATCTTTCGATGCAACTTTTCCTGAGACAATAATAGGCATGAAGCGTCTATTTCCTGTGGGATCTACAAGGAAGTCCATGCCGTTAGTAGCTCCTGCGAGAACAAAGCTGCGAGGATAATTCTTTTCATTCTCATATTTCCGAGCACTTCTATCGACTGAAACACTAACCAAGTTCTTTAATTCTTCAACGTGCTTTCTCTTGAAGTATCTTTCGGCTTCATCTAAAACGACAATCCAGCCAGAGTGAAGTGCATGAGGTCTATCTTTGAGATATTCAATTCCTTGCTGAATCGTGGAGACCCAAGGATAATTGCCAGGGTCTACAGGATCAGGTGGAGTAAGGTATTGGAAGAATGTTGATTTACCACAGTTCTGTCCACCGATAAAGATAGGCATCCAATCATGTCTTACCCCAGGCTGTAGGACTCTTGCCACTGCCCCGATCATGAAGCGTTTCATAATGACATCAGCCAGAAGCTTACCGTCGGGCATTCTAGGATTCTGTGCTATATCTTCTGGAGTACCTATTAACGTGGACGCAATAGTATCGAAGTAATCACAAGGAGTGCTTCTGCTGGCTACGAATTCTAAATAAGCTTTGCAAGGGTTATATTCGTTCCTGTCTGCCATTACCGTAGTAACGTCATACACTAAGGTTTTTGGGAAGGCTCTACCTTCTCGGGTAGGAATTTTGACGTAGGTAGTCGAAACGTCCCGAATAATACTGGGGTTAGCTTTGGATCCATATTCCATATCCAAAGACATTGCATTGCGACGTAGGTCAGGGTAAGCAGTACGAAGATGCCTTTCGATGATTTCAATTTCACTTAGACCATCTCTGTTCTGTGGAGTTCGCGCGTGAACCGCAGGTTCATCTGAGATTTCTTCGGCATGATGAGTTGGTGGTGTATTAACTGGAGGAGGAGTGGGGGCGATAATATTCCAAGGTCTATTTTCGCTGAATAAACCTTGAGTAGGTGTGGCGACTACTTCTTCTTCTAGTTCCTCGTCTTCTCCGCCAAAATCGGAATGGTCGTAACCACTGACTGAGAAACGTTGGCCAATAAAATCTGTTCCGAAATCGCCTGACCCTTTTAGCTCTGAAGGAAGTTTTTTGCGCCATTCTGAATCGCATTCATTTGCACAGTAGAACAAAGTAGCAAGACTTGATCCATTGAAACCGTAGAAGAATTTTTCTGTGCAACGTCTGGAGTTGTTTCCTGTTCCATGATGTCCTTGAGAAGCCCAGTCACACCAAGCCGTGTAAATAGAACTACCACCAGCTCTTGCAGCTGCAGTGACCTTTGTAAATCTTTGATATTCTCCTTCGCTGGTTGGTTCTATAACTTGCTCTAGACAATAAATAGCCTGATCAATGGTTATCTGATCGTAGTCTTTTGTTTCGTGGTCATAGCGTGTTCTTCTTTTCTCAGCTTCTTTTTCAGCTTCGTTTATTAGATCTGCAGGAAGGATTGTAGAAGGCTGCCATAGGATTGTTTCTCCTTCGCTGTTGCCATAAAACAAGCGACATGCATCTGTGCAAGCTTGATCTCCTCCTAAAGCCTTAGACAGAATCGTCAGGATTGCCTTATAGAGATCCCCATCTGTGACCTTTTGAGGCAGTTGAAATATTACCCTGTATCGATGTTTATTTTCAGCAGCATTATGACTAGCAGTTGTATAAGCAAAAGTGGCACTACGTGCTAATGGGTGTTTCAGGAAATCTTCAATCTTCAGCCCATTATCAATATCAACACAGGCAAGGTTTGCATAGTCAAATGCAGCACTTGATCTTCTATGGGATGTCATGGCTGCAGCCACGAATGCCCCGCCGTTTAATATATGATCTCTGAGTGATTCAAGGTCACTGCTTTGAAGTTTCCATTGCTCTGCAAAAGAAGGCTTCCATCCACTTCGAGGTTTGTTATGAATTTCGGGGTGAGTGCTGAAACTGAGCTTTTCCATATTTTTCTCCTAGGAAACTAAATTAACAAATCCAGATAAAAGTGCAAGACTAACTTTGATATAGAGCATGTTCTAGAAGCATCTTGTCTAGAACTTCTTTCATAAAGAAGACCATCTCGCCTTCTTTCTTTTTGCTTGGAAGATTGAAATCATGAGCAGCCATGTACTCGACAAGACTAGTTTTAAGTATTCGCATTGCTTCCGCATTTAGCTCTAAAGCTAAACGAAATTCATCCTTATCATCGAGTCGACTAGTCATTAGTCAGTTACTGTGATGGTATTTTTCATAGTTGAATGATATTCGCAGATGTAATGATACGTTCCTGCTTTATTAAATGATACAGCTAATAAATTTGTATCACTAATTGTACCTTTAGCTCCGTTGTTCTTTATTCTTGCCCACCCAGGAGATTCGTCACCTGCTCCAAGAGTGGCAGACGTTTTAATCCAGAGAGGATGTGCAGTTCCCGTGTTATTTGTTATATAGAGTAATTGATTCGTTTTCAGGGTTAAAGCTGGGTTGATCGCATCTGTTAATGATTCACCCGTAAAGAGATAGTTTCCACTGTCAGCTGTAACGGTATATACTTTCTCAGTGAAAGATGAGACATCTCCTTCTAGAAGCCAGTGATCAGATCCCAAGTAGGTGAGTTTAAACGAAGCATACGGGAAGCTTGTAAACCACACAAGAGCTGAATTAGTAGCTGGATTGACATGAGCACAGTGGATTTTTACATTCCCTGTCCCTACAACACTTAATTGGTTGCTTTGGCCTGCAATAAAAACGACTTGAGCGCCTTCATAGAAACCTGTGTTTTCTAGCGTTACGACAGTATCAGTGTCATTGATTTTTATATAATCACCTTGGTCATCGATAGATACTGCATGAATCGTCTCTCCGACTTCTGACCTAAGGGTTGGAATATCCGTTATCTCGCTGAAGCCAGAGATCTCTCTAGGAGCATAAAGTTTAAAATTTTGCGGATCGTATGTAACTGGTAAACGACGAGTGCTCATTCCGAACGATGCTTAAGTGTTTACTTATTCTAAAATCGATTTAAAGTGGTGGTTACTGTGGTGGAATCTGTAAAATTGACTAACTCTTCAATGGGTAAATATATAGGGATCGGACTAGGAGGAGTTCTTGGTTTATCTCACTTTTGGATGATCGGTCTTCTTGCTAACAAGGAAGCAGGTCTACCGAAATTCAATCTGCCGACCAGTCCATACAGTCAGTACACGATTAATGCGAGTAAGGACGGATACAGTATCACTCATCGAATGAATGATCCGAAGGTGATGGAAATGAAGAAGGAACTAGTAATACCAGGCAAGAAAGGAATATTTGGTAGCACCGCAGATAGAACGGTTGTTGAATATGAGCAGTACACAATGGAGGGTAAGCAGCATCTTATAGGACCGGGCATCTTTCAAGACAAAAGCAAACTTCCTTCAGATGGAAAACTTACTGAAGAGCAGATCGCTTGCCTTAAGAAAGCTGGGGCAGGTCAAGGAACAGGAGCAGCCATTGGAGCTGCAGCCGCATCTACTTACGTGGCTCCTTCTGTCTCTACCATTCCTATCATTGGGTGGGTTGCCTCTGCTTGGAGTACTGCTTTCGGTGCGAAGAAAGGTGGAGAGATAGGAGAGTCGATGGCTGAGTGGTATCACGATTGCTAGGTATAAGTATTTCTTACTAGCGGCATAAGGAATACTGTGTCAGGAATGGGTGTTTCTACTACCTGAATAGAGGAAAAACATCAAAATGGAATATATAATTAAGAAGTTAACAATTCTTTACAAAGCATGACACCTGAAGCAGAGAAGTTCAATGGTTGGATGGCGATGCTTGGTATCGTTGCAGCTTTCGGAGCATACAGCGTAACTGGTCAAATCATTCCTGGAGTTTTTTAATGAAGAAAACTAATATTGATATCTGGTTACGTTCTAATGGACGTGCAGCCATGATGTTCTTTTGGATCGTATCTGGTTCATACGTATTAACTGGGCAACTTGTTCCTGGAGTGTATTGATGACTTCTTCTACTGTTACTACCGAATACGGTAAGCAGAATATTTTCGGCAAAGAAACTCAACCTCAAGTTATGGAAGACTACAAAGGTTACATCGAAGAAGCTGAATTAGCCAATGGCCGCTGGGCAATGATCGGGTTTGTTGCTCTTATCGGAGCTTACTTGACTACTGGCCAAATCCTTCCGGGCATCTTCTAGGATCTTCTTAGCTAGTCGTTCTTCTTCCTTGATCTCCCAGTATCGACGTACTTTTTGTAGCCACTTCTGCTGAAATCTTTGAAGTTCGTCTCCTCGCAAGAGGAAGCTTTGGTTGGTCTTAGGAGTTGAAACGACTATTTGAGCTGCATCAATATCGAGATCTAAGGTCTCTTTGATAGCTAATGAGTAGGCTCCTAATTGCATTGAGCATTTAGTGAATTTACTCCAACCCGTAAAGTTTTGTCGGTTATCTTTATCAGGAAAATATCGACAGTAAGGTTGATTGGAAGTTTTGAAGTCTCCTAGGATCATGACTCCGTTCCTTACTCCTATAAAGTCTGGGCAGCCACAGAATTGATACTTGTGACTCCAGACTCGAGAGATGCCATCACTGCCTGTTGTGAATTTCCATTTCGGATCTAATGGTTTCTCTGACCAAATGAA
>CEPK01026300.1_pt1 | contig 13588 bp, 13 predicted proteins | sample 356231 | NCBI WGS metagenome assembly CEPK01 (sample SAMEA2620259, study PRJEB7988) | marine metagenome | biome: marine biome (ENVO:00000447); feature: deep chlorophyll maximum layer (ENVO:xxxxxxxx); material: "saline water (ENVO:00002010), including plankton (ENVO:xxxxxxxx)" | depth 80 m
ATGGGAGACTCTGAATTTCTTGATTTTCGAAATCGAAATATTCATTTAGCAAGAAGGGTAATTTATGATAAATTTGGAAGAATCAATTACCCTCTCCCTTCAACTTCTCCGCCTCTCTCTGTTGAAGTACCTGGAAGATTCCATATAATTAATTCGGACCCAAACAAACTTAAAATAGTTGATGGAGCTCATAATGGAGGAGCAACTTCCTCTTTCCTCTTAGCTCTAGATTATGTTCTCGGTGATAATTTACCAAGCAAGATTGAATGTTTTCTTGGGATAAAAAATGAAAAAGATTACCAAGGGATAATAGATGCTTTAGCTGCCTTCAGCTGGATAGATATTTCCCTACTACATAGAGACACATTTAGGGGTCAATTGGAACCAAGCATTATTGCTCAATATCTTACTAATCTAGGGGTGAAATTTAAGTATGCGTCCCTTGAAGATTTTCACTCCTATAATGATCCTTCTATATTGTTAGGGAGTTTATATTTAGTTGGAGAGTATATAAAGGAATTTAGATGAAAACATTTTTTATGATTAAACCCGATGGAGTGGAGAGAGCATTAACCAATGAGATAATTGCTATTGTTGAAGACCATGACTTCAATATCACTAAGAAAAAGGATATGCATATAGATGAAGATATGGCTAAATTACATTACGCAGAACATCATGATAAACCTTTTTTTAATGATCTAATTGAATTCATAACAAGTGGTCCTGTAGTTGCAATGGAGTTAGAAGGAGAAGAAGCTGTAAGTAGATTGAGGGAACTTATGGGGGCTACAAATCCAAGCGATGCTGAACCGGGCACAATCAGAGCTAAATACGGTACAGAGTTAGAGAAGAATGTTGTTCATGGTTCAGATTCTCCTGAAAGTGCTGAGAGAGAGTTAAATATTTTCTTTGGATAAAGATAGAAAAACTTTTTATTTTTTAATAACCAATTATCAGTTAATCTTAAGTAATACATGGCAAAGTTAAGTTTAAGAAGATTATTGTTTGGTAGTAGCGATATCGCTATTGATTTGGGCACAGCAAATACATTAATTTATGTAAAAGGACGGGGAGTAGTTTTAGATGAACCTTCATTACTTGCTGTAAATGAGAAAGATGGCTCAATTCTAGCTGTAGGAAATGAAGCAAGGAAATTACTAGGGAAAACTCCAGATTCTATAAAATTAATTAGACCACTGAGGGATGGAGTTATATCAGATATAGAGATGGCAGAGGAGCTATTGAAGGCTTTCATAATTAAAACTTTTGGAAGATCTTTATCAAGGCCAAGAATAATTATATGTATCCCAAACGGAGTGACATCTGTAGAGCAAAGGTCAATTGAGCAAGCTGCCCACTCAACAGGTGCTGTAGAAGTGTTTACAATCGAAGAACCTATGGCTGCAGCAATAGGTTCAAATTTAAATATATTTGAAGCAAATGGAAATATGATAATTGATATAGGTGGAGGGACAACCGAGATAGCAGTTATATCAATGGGGGATATAGTTTGTTCGAATTCCGTGAGGATTGGTGGAGACAGGATGACATTTGCTCTAATGGATTGGTTACAAAGAGACCATCAGCTGCTTATTGACGAAGGAATAGCAGAGTCACTTAAGCATAAGGTCGGTTCCGCATTCCCTTTTGACAAAGAGCCACAGGTTACTGTGACTGGCCGAGACCTTGTGGAAGGAGTTCCAAGACAGGCTCTTTTAGAAGCGAGTGACGTAAGGGATGCACTCGAGAATGTTGTTAGAGAAATAATTGATGCTATAAGAATATGTCTAGCAAAAACCCCTCCAGCACTTGCCGCTGTTATCGATAAAGAAGGAGCTTGGTTAGCTGGAGGCGGTTCTCTATTAAAGCAATTTGATAGAAGAATAGCTGAAGAATTGGGGATTCCAGTAAATAGGACTGAAGACCCTTTAAGCACCGTAGTTTTGGGATCCGGTCTGTGTCTTGAAAGATTCTCTAACTATAGGAAGATATTAAAACAGTCAACTCGACCATAATAAATATATAATGTTAACAACATTGTTTTTATTATGAAGAAAATTAATTTTGTATTTGGATATATTTATATCGTTCTATCACTCTTTTTATTTTCGTTCGATCTTTTGTCCGACGGCATCGTTAAACAAACAATTAATAGTAGATATGATATTTCTAGAATTTATTTTTTTGACAGCTTTTCTTCTTCTGACCTAGATTCATTATTTCGCCCATATTCAAAAGTTAAGTCTGAAAATGAATTACTGAAAAAAGAGATTACAACATTACAAAATAGGAATAATTCTAATATTGAACTAGAAAAAGAAATTAAAGAACTTAAAGCTATACTCCAGTACCAAAGCAGTACTGATCAGGTTATATTAACTACTAAAATATTAGGTTTCGAGACTTTTCCTCTAAAAAGGGTAATTGTTGATATTGGAGAAAATAGGGGCGTAGCTTCCGGAGATATAGTTTTAGATACAGAAGGGAGAGTTGTAGGAATAGTGAAGTATGCGTTTCCAATGTACTCTGAGGTCTCATTAATTACTTCATCTGATTTTACAATTAATGCTATTGATGCTGAAGGCAATAGTTTTATTCTTTTTAACAAAGATGAACAAAGTCTGCTTTCTAGATCTATAGAAAACTTAGAGCAAGATATTAATCCTGGAGTTCTAACTACTAGTAGAATTTTTAACCATGGAGGGGAGTTTCCTATTGCGAGAATAACTAAACCTTTACTTTACAAGGATGGTGTTACAGGTGGTGCTGTTGAAATTATTTCAAATGTTTATGAATACAAATATTTTCAGATTGTTATTAGAGATTTAGGAAGCTCTAAATGATTAAAGTTACAAGAGTATTGTTGAGAGCTTTAATAATACTGACTACTATCTGGATTGATTACAATGTCTTTTCGAAACTCCTTTTTTTTAATTTAAGAATATCCCTGGTCTTGATGTTTGTAATACTGCTATTTAATTTTGACGATATCAATATAGAAGACTGGTATCTACCAGTATTTATTGGAGGCGTTGTTAATGATTTGATACTTCCTGGCTCATTTATTGGCACCACTTCACTTGCGTTATTATCTTCGATAATTGTTATTGGAAAGCTAAATGAGCGGGATTATTTTAATTTTATTACTTTGGTTATATTTGGGAATATCTGTTTTTACTTTATCGCAGGTCTGAGTATCTTATTAGTATCTGGTGTACCACTTTCTTTCTTATTTTTTAGTACAGTTTTTCTAAATACTACAAGGCTGGTTTTGTTGAATTTGGTTTTTCAAACCGTAATCTTGGGAATAGTTAATTTTGGTCGCAAATATGCATAATACGAGGGTTCGGTCATTTAACTTTATCCTTTTAGTAATATTCACAATTTTTCTTTATCAGATCTATATCTTGCAATTTAACCAAAAAGATTATTCCAATGAGACAATAGCAGAGCAATCTACAAAAAATTTCTATTTTCCTTCTCCTAGAGGAGATATTTATGACAGGCAAGGAAAGCTATTAGCTAGAACAATAACTCTTCCCAATTTATTCTTTGACAAGAGCTCTATATTTAATGATCAAGATCTAAAGAGATATGAAGAATTTATAGAGCTTTATTTACCAGAAGACGCACTTCAATTATTCCAAAAAGGATTTGATAGTAAAAATACTATCATTGATTTAGGGATAATTAACAATGAGCTTTTCAATATAATTAGCCTAACCTCTGTTGATTATCCAGCTTTTCTCTTGATAGATTTTCCCCTTAGGGAATATCCTTATGGTAGCTTAGCATCCCATGTTCTTGGGTATACTGGAATTCCCAATCAAGACGATGTTGGACTCTTTCCTACCTCAGGTTTACACCAAATTGTTGGAAAGAACGGAATTGAAAGATATTACGAAGAAATATTATCAGGATCCCCTACCAGTCTTTCACTCACCAAAACTAACAAGGTTGATTATAATTTGGGGTCCAAAGGGGAAGATCTCTTTCTTACTATCGATGCTGAAATACAAGGATTTGTTGAAGACTCTCTATCTTCTGGAATTGAATTAGCCAACAAGAATATAGAACCTTCTTTTGATAGAGTTGAAAAAGGTGCAGTAATTATTCTAGATATTGATACTGCTGAAATTCTTGCAATGGCATCTGCACCAACATTTGACCCCAATCAATTTATTTCTGGAATTTCTGATGCTCAATTTAGTCAGATACAAAAAAATCAAGCATTCAATAATTTTGCAATTCAGGGCCTATATCCACCAGGATCTGTCTTCAAAGTCGTTCCATATTGGTTGTCATATAATGAGGAAATTTATCCAGAAGGAATAGACAATTTCGATCAAAAATATTTTGCAGAAGAGTGTCTATCTTTTCAATTTACTGATGGAAGTAAGCAGGTGTATTGTGATTGGAAAAAGGATGGTCATGGATATGTAGATTTTCACCAAGCTATACAAAAATCAGTAAACATATATTTTTGGGAAATTGCACTTAAAATTTGGAGACTGTATGAAAATAATGAAAATGAATCATTGCTTCAGAACTATGCACGAGATTTGGGTTTCGGGGACTTTACAGGAGTTGACCTCCCATATGAAAGAAAAGGCACAGTCCCCGATAGAGAATTATTTGAAGAATGGAAAATTACAGCTCCTGATAGAGTTAGAGAAGAAGGATGGTTGGGTGGAGACTTAATGAATCTAATTGTAGGCCAGGGTGCAATTACAGTAACCCCTATCCAAGTTGCCAATGCATATGCTAATTTAATCAGGGGGTATACTCTTTCTCCTAGGATAAATACTAACTATGTTTCTAACAATTCAGACCTAAGAGTTTTGAGAATAGACAGCAAATTCAAGCAAATGTTTCTATCTGATTTAGGGTTGGTAACAGATCCAGGTGGTACAGCATATAAGTCTTTTTCAATTATGGGAGATAGTATATATGATACTGGAGGGAAAACTGGAACAGCTCAAACAACAGAAGGAAAGAATGATACTTCCTGGTTTGTTGGCTTAGACTCTATAAGTAATCCAACAAAGATTGTTGTTGTAGTAGTTGAAGAGGGGGGTTCAGGAAGTGCAGTTGCTGCACCAATAGCTAGAAGGATTATCCAATATTTGAATGGTATAGAAGTAACTCCTGTAGAGTTTGGAGAGGTTACGGAATAAATGGTTAGCAATAGAGAAAAAATAGTAATACTTGGCCCTGAAGGTACTGATATAAGACTTTTAGTTTCCTTTTTAGTACTTCATCTATTTTCTTGGGTAACACTTTATAGTATTAGTGGAACTTTTACCTTATCTCTAGAAAACCCTCTCACTAGACAAATAGCTTTTTCATTTATTGGGATTATTGTGTTTTTTAGTATTTCTTTTTTCTCTCTAGAGTCTATTGAATCTCTAACCCCTCTAATTTTTATAATTTCCATTATTTTACTTATAATTGTCCTATTTACTGAACCAGCTTTTGGCGTAAGAAGATGGTTTAGGTTTGGACTTTTTGATTTCCAGCCATCAGAGCTTGCAAAGTTAACAAATATTCTTATGGTTAGCTATATACTAAGTAACAAAAACTTTTCCAATTACTATGCTTTATTACCACCTATTTTTTTTGTTCTCTTAATTTACCAACAACCTGACTTAGGAACCGTAATCATTATTCTTTTAAGCTTCTTTATTTTGATGTACATTTCAGGCATATCAACTTCTTCAATACTTATTTCTTTATTTAGTAGTGTGTGCACACTATTTGTCTTGATTGAATATAAGCTCTTAAAAACTTGGCAGATTGAAAGAATTACTGATTTTTTTTCTAGTGCAGGCGGGGGAGATTTTTCTCAAGAACAAAGTAGGCTGGCAATTTCATCAGGAGGTTTTTTTGGAAGAAGCGAACAACATATCTTAGATTATGGAGATATTTTTGTTCCAGTAAAGACAACGGATTTTATTTTCAGTTCATTTGCTGAAAATTTTGGTTTTTTTGGGATACTCCTGCTTTTCTTTGTTTGGATTCAAATTTTTTATAAAAGTATGAAGATCTTAAGCAAAATAGAAGAGCTCTATTCCAGATATTTACTAATAGGTCTCATGGGATTATTAATTGTTCAGATTTTTATCAACCTAGGCACTGTTGTGGGAACCCTTCCTGTTACGGGCCTTCCATTTCCTATGCTGAGCTTAGGAGGTTCAGCAATGCTAATAAACGCTATAGTTTTCGGGATTCTTAATAGGATATTTATAGAGAACAGGATATATATATAAAATCATCAATACACTAGTATTCATTTATGAATAATTTTTTCGTCGACATGATATATTTTAATTTTTTTGGAGGTTTTTTATGTTTAATTTCTTGCGTGGATCAAAGGTTGTTAGAAAAAGTAAAGATAACTCATCTGAGGTAACTAATACAAGAACACAGTGGAGAAAAGGGCAGAAAGTCACTGTAAAAAAAGGCATATCTAAATCATATAAAAGCAACAGAAGAAATAACCAAAAATGGTTTAAAGAGAAACCCCTTCCCTCTCCTATCGTTGAATCAAAACAAATGCTTGTAAGTACAAATTCGGGAGAGACTAGAATTGCTGTACTAGAAGGGCCCACACTAGTAGAGTATTACAATGCCCAATCTAAATCCCAGTCTCTCGTGGGAAATGTTTATTTAGGGAAAGTAAAGAACGTACTCCCAGGAATGGAAGCAGCGTTTATTGATTTTGGAGAACAAAAGAACGGTGTACTTTATGTTTCAGATATCAACAGGGTTAATAATGAAAAAATCGAAAACATGATAAAAATTGATCAAGAAATAATTGTTCAAGTAGTAAAAGATGCAATGGGAGAGAAAGGTGCGAGGCTCACATCTCAAGTTTCATTTCCTGGAAGGTTTTTGGTTTTAATACCCAATTCGAATACCAAAGGTATTTCAAGGCGTTTGCCTGAAGAAGAAAGAGGAAGATTGGATAATATAATTCGCCAAATAAGACCAAAAGGATTTGGAGTAATTGTTAGAACAGCAGCAGAGGGAGCTACACAAGATGCTATAAAAGATGATATTGAAAGGTTATTAAGACAATGGGACAAAGTAGAATCAAATAAGAACAATTCAGCACCATCTTTAATTCATAAAGAATATGATATATCAATTAAAGTGGTTAGAGAACACTTGAGCTCTGGGTACAAGAAGCTTTTAATTGATAATGAAAAAATTTTTAATGAGATCAAAGATTATCTACAAGATACTTCGCATGAGTTAATAGACCTTATTGAAGAGTATAATGATGAACTTCCTTTGTTCGACAGATACCATATAGATGACCAGGTTAAAAAAGCTTTAGATAGAAAAGTATGGCTCCCATCAGGAGGCCATTTGGTAATTGATAGGGCGGAAGCTCTTACTGTAATTGATGTAAATACAGGAAAATTTGTTGGGGAAAGTAGTCTAAATGAGACGGTTTATAAGAACAATCTGGAAGCAGCTGAGGAAATTGCAAGACAATTGAGACTTAGAGACATAGGAGGCATAATTGTAATTGACTTTATTGATATGAATTCAATCAAAAAGCAACAAAACCTATTAAACAAGTTTAGAGGAGAACTAGCAAAGGATAAAACTAGGACACAAGTTTTTGACGTTTCAAGATTAGGATTAGTAGAAATGACAAGAAAGAATGTTTCTGCAGGGTTGATTGAAAGCTTCTCTGAACAATGTGAAGTATGTAATGGAAGAGGAATCATCCTTGATACAAATCTTTCTTTGCACGATACCTCAAATCATAACTTGATTGATTCTGAAGCTGTACTAGAGTAACTATTGGTAATGAGTAAATTCGCTGTAATAGAAGTTGGTGGTAAGCAGGAAAAAGTATCTGTTGGAGATACTTTTGATACTGTGTCTCCAACAAAGATTAAGTCAGTAGAGCCTCTTTTACTAAGTCTCAGAAAGGGTAGCTTAGTTTCTGATAAAAAGAAGCTCGAAGGATATAAGGTAGAACTAAAACTTGTTAAAGAAGGAGCGAGTAAGAAGTATAATATTTTTCAATATAAAGCTAAGACAGGGAATAGGCGAAGATTGGGATACAGGCATCCCGTGTATACTTATAAAGTAGCTTCTATAGAAGCTGTTAAAAATGGAGAATAGAGAGAAGAATGTCAAAAACTAAAGCTGGTGGTTCGACTCGAAACGGAAGAGATTCAAGGTCTAAGAGATTGGGGACTAAGGCTTATGATGGAGAGCAAGTAAATGCAGGATCTATCGTAGTTCGCCAAAGAGGAACAAAGATTCATCCTGGATTGAATGTTGAAAAAGGTGGAGACGATACCCTTTTTGCAAAAATAGATGGAAAAATTCAATATTCATCAAAAAATGGGCGAAAATTAGTTAACGTAATTAATTAATGAGCTCATGCTCTCAGACTACGTACCTATAAATATAAAATGTGGCTCAGGAGGATCTGGGGCCATAGATTATAAAGACAGCCAAGAGAAGGCAAAGCCATCAGGTGGTAATGGTGGTAATGGTGGATCAATAAACTTAGAAGTCTCTTCAGAGGTTCATGACTTATCTCATATTGACTCAACTACTCAAATAAAAACAGATAAAGGTGGTGATGGTGGGAAGAATTATAGAAATGGAGAGAATGGTAAAGATATTACAATTAACGTACCACCAGGAACAAGAGTTCTAGATAGTAATGGAGAGCTTATTGCAGATTTAATTTCCAATGGATATATTTTTACTCTTGAAAGTGGCGGGATAGGAGGAAGAGGAAACTCTGATCTTCAAAGTAAAAGTAATTTTTCTCCTGGATTTGCAGAATCAGGTGAAAAAAAACATAAAGAAAAATACATTCTTGACCTTGCATTGATTTCTGACATAGCAATAGTCGGCCTCCCAAATGCTGGAAAGAGTTCTTTATTAAGATCGATTTCTAACTCAAAGGCTACTGTTGCAAACTATCCATTTACAACCAAGACTCCAAATATTGGTATAGTCTCAACTAAGTTAGGGAATATAAGTGCAATAGACTTACCGGGCTTAATCGGAGAGGCATCTGAGGGGAAAGGTCTTGGCAAGAAGATATTAAAACACCTTTTGGGTGCAAAGATAATAATATATGTTTTGGACCCTTCCTCTATTCAGAATTTGACCATAGAGGATCAGATTAAATTACTCGATACGGAGATTAATAATTATGATGAGAGGATTCGTAATCTAGGAAAGATTTATATAGTAAATAAAATTGATCTATTTCCAGATGAAATTTTTGGTGACTTCATACATGTATCATGCAAAGAGAAGAATGGGATAGAGAGCTTATATCATCAAATAGAAAAATTAACCAACAATGAATCATATCAAAATCCTAACAGGAAACATTATGAGTTAGTTAGGCCAAAATTTGATTCTCACTCTATAGAAAAAACAAAAAATGTATGGGAAATATCAGGCTCGACTATTGACCAAATGTGTAATTTAGTTGGCAACGAAGAGAATGTTATCAATGAAATAATGAGAAGATTTGATGAGTCAGGAATCGAAGATGAGCTGAAATCTATGGGGATTAAGAATGGGGAGTTAATTCATATAGGAAAGAACGAATTTGTATTTAGTGATTAAATTATGAAGATCGTATTAAAATTTGGAACCTCCACGCTTATAGATGATGAAGGAAATATTAGAACGAATGTATTTAGTGATATCGCTACAGCTATATATAAACTAAATCATCATCATGATATCCTTATTGTTGCTTCAGGAGCTGCAATGATAGGGGCTTTCAAACTAGGTGCTGATAGTAGGCCAAAAAAGATAGAGGAGCTACAAGTTGCTTCTTCAGTTGGACAGGTTTCGTTAATGAATTCTTTTATTAGTGCATTTGAGAAATACGATATGAATGTTGCTCAAATCTTATTAACAAAGAATATACTAGAAGATAGGCAACAGTATTTAAATACCAAAAGCACTTTAAATCTATTAGTCGAAAAAAATATAATTCCAATAATTAATGAGAATGATACAGTCTCTATAGAGGAATTAAGTTACGGAGATAATGACAGGCTTTCGGCTATGGTTTCCCAAATAGTGAATGCTGATAAGCTGATTATCTTTACTGATACAGAAGGATTACTATATGCTAATCCTGCGTTTGTTGAAAATCCAGATTTGGTAGAGAGTATAGAGTATAAGTCTGAACAGTTGGAAGAAATATTGAAAACTGCTGGTTCATCAAAAGGAGTTGGTGGTTTTACTACTAAAATCTTAGCTGGTCAAATTGCAGGTTATTCAGGGATAGATACACACATTACTGATTGGAATGCTGAAAGCCTAAAACTGATAATTGAAGGAGAACAAGTTGGAACCTATATCACTCCATCAAATAAAAAAATACCTTCACGAAAACTATGGATTGGTTTTGGGATGGTATCAACAGGAATTATCAAGATAGATCAAGGAGCAGAAGAGGCTCTCGTAAAAAGTAATGCTTCTTTGCTATACAAAGGAATAGTAGAGTGTTCCGATAATATAAATTCAGGAGATTGTGTAACTATATATTCTACTAAAGGGACACCAATTGCAAAAGGCATCACTAGTTGGAGTTCAGCTCAAATAAGAGAAGCAATGAACAAAACAGTATCTGGAAATTCAAAGGCAGTAGTACATAAAGACAATCTGATTATTCTATAATTCTACTTAATTATCCCATAAAGGTTTACTAGGCTATTTACATGTTGCAAAAAATCGGACAAGAAGCACAAGAAGCATCTAAAACTCTAGCTTCAGCTTCAGAGAGTCAAAAAAATCAAGCTTTGCAGTTAATGTCAGAGAGTTTAATGAAACATTGTGACTTGATACTTGATGCAAATAAGCGAGATCTAGAGAAAGGTAAAGGAATTGGTATATCAGCAGCTTTAACCGACAGGCTAACTTTAACCAGAGAAAGAGTCCAATCTATGGCAGATGGTTTGCAAAAAATTGTTGAATTAGAAGATCCAGTAGGAAAAGTAGAAAAAGAATGGACTGGTGAAAATGGACTAGAGTATAAGAAAGTAAGATCCCCTTTTGGAGTTATTGCTGTAATTTATGAAGCCCGTCCAAATGTAACTTCTGATGTAGGAGGATTGTGCCTAAAATCTGGAAATGCTTCTATTCTGAGAGGGTCTAGTTATTGTTTAGACTCAAATAAGGCAGTATTAGAATCACTAAAAGAAGGCCTAGGATCTAGTGACCTACCTCAAAACTCTATCCAGATACTTGAAGATACCTCTAGAGAGGGGAGTATAGAATTAATGAAGTTGACTGAATTTGTTGACTTATTAATCCCAAGAGGAGGAAAGGGATTGATTCAGAGCATGATGGAGAACGCAACAGTCCCATATATTCTTGATGGAGATGGGAATGTCCACCTATATATACATGAAGATGCAGATCCAGCAACCACAAACAAAATTGTAATTAATTCAAAAGTTCAAAGACCAGGTGTTTGCAATGCTCTAGAGACTTTAATTGTTAACAGAGGCTATATAAAGAAAAATGGATATAGCGTTGTCGATGAATTGATTTCTAATAATGTAGAGTTATTTATTGATGAGTCTCTACAGGAAAAGTATCCAAATTGCGAAATAGCAACAAGCGAACATTACTTAACAGAGTTCCATGATTATAAAATAGCTATCAAGGTAGTTGATAGCTTAGATGAGGCAATCAACCACATAAGCACATACTCATCCGGCCATACGGAGTCTATACTTACAGTAGATTCTCAAATTGCAGAAAAATTTTCAAATTCAATAGATTCTTCAGTTGTTTTTGTCAATGCCTCTACTAGATTTACTGATGGAGAGATTTTTGGTCTAGGTGCAGAAATAGGTATAAGCACACAAAAGCTCCATGTAAGAGGGCCGATGGGTCTGGAGGCTTTAACTAGCGAACGGTATATAGTTAGAGGGAGTGGACAAATAAGAGAATGAAAAAAGAGATAAACGTAACTATTGAGGATCTAGAATCAGTCGGATATTTTGCTTCGACTTATATTGTCGATGCTTTGAATAGTGCTTTAATTTTAGGAAAACCCTTACTTATTGAAGGTCCAGCAGGTTCAGGAAAGACTTGGTTAGCAAAAGCACTTAGTCAACTCATGAGTTGGGAGTTAATTAGATTACAGTCACACGAGGGAATAGATGAAGATAAAGCATTATACGAGTGGAACTATAGGAAGCAACTCCTTTCTCTTCAATCTGAAACTGAGAAAAGCGAAGTTATTGATGATATTTTTTCTGAAGATTATTTGATTGAGAGGCCAATATTGAGAGCTCTCAGGAGTGAGCAAACTAGTTTATTGCTTATTGATGAAGTTGACAGGGCAGACGAAGAAATGGAAGCTTTACTTCTAGAAGTTTTAGCAGAAGACCAAGTTACTATTCCAGAGATTGGAACAGTTGTAGGTTCAAAGAACTTCTATACGGTTCTTACCTCAAACTCTACACGCGAGCTTTCAGATGCATTGAAGAGAAGATGCATATATTTGTATTTAGATTTTCCTGAAGTAGCTAGAGAAGCTTTAATATTAAGAAACCATATAAGTGATATTAGCAAGGCAGAATCTGAACAAATAGCCTCTATGGTTGCCTATATTAGAAAACTTAATATACAGAAACCTCCCTCTATAGCTGAAGTGAGTGATTGGCTAAAGTATGTATGGTCAAAAGATAAAAATTTGGACCAAGTTGATCTAAAAAGAAATATCGGGATATTAATTAAGAACAATAGAGACCAAGAAGTAGTACTAGAAGAAATTGAAAACTTCAATAATAAGCAGTAAAACACTTTCTGAGTTTGCTACGTTTTGTAGAGATAATGACTTAAGTATTGGTGTTAATATTACTAAGGATGCCATCCACCTGTTAGATAAAGAGAAAATTAACAATCTTGATCAAGCAATCTACTTCTTACAGTTCTTGTTTATAAAAGATAGAAGGGAGATAGAGAAGTATAAATTTTTAGCATCTAAGTTTTTTAATAGGAAATTCAATTTCGATATAAATGATTACTCATATGAATACGACAGTCTTTTTTCTAATTTTAATGAAAATGATTTAGAGAACAATAAAGCTCTATATGAGTATTTGTCTTCTCCTAACAATGAAAGGCTTCAAGTCCTTTCTTACGAAGCTATTTCTTCATTCGAAACATTAGATTTATCGAGACCTGTATCAATAAATTATTGGGTAGAAAGAATTATGGCTTCTTCTTATGTAGAAGACCTCTCAGCTATATTTGAAACAAATGATGCAAGTTTTCTTCAAGCTTATCAAATCTACGATATGAAGAACAGTTTTCTAAAAAATTTACGAGAAGAAATCTTTATTCAATTGTTTAATATCAAAAATCAGAATAAAGAGCCTTACGACTATGAGTTCTTAGATAACCAAGTTGATTTATCAGAAAAAGATTTTCTACATACCGATAAAAAAGAAAGGCAAGAGCTACTGAATGAAACTAGGAGATTAGGTACAAGCCTTGCTGTAAAGCTTAAAAGAGAGATAAAAAGAAAAAAGAAAGGCAGAATAGCTTTAAGACG
>CEPK01033423.1_pt1 | contig 13574 bp, 10 predicted proteins | sample 356231 | NCBI WGS metagenome assembly CEPK01 (sample SAMEA2620259, study PRJEB7988) | marine metagenome | biome: marine biome (ENVO:00000447); feature: deep chlorophyll maximum layer (ENVO:xxxxxxxx); material: "saline water (ENVO:00002010), including plankton (ENVO:xxxxxxxx)" | depth 80 m
GTAGCGGAAATGGGGCTAGACGATGTATCGATAGCTGCTGCACTGTTACACGACGCGGTAGAGGATACGGGTATCGAACTGCTCGAAATCGGGAGCGAATTTGGGTCAGATGTAGCCGCACTGGTCGACGGAGTAACCAAACTTGATCGAGTCCGATTCGCAACTAAACAAGCCCAACAAGCAGCGACACTGCGAAAGATGCTTGTTGCCATGGCGCGAGACCTTCGGGTCCTACTGATCAAGCTTGCAGACCGGCTCCACAACATGCGGACTCTTGGCGCTCTGCAACCCACAAAACAAGAACAAATAGCGCGTGAAACTCTCGACGTGTACGCGCCGTTAGCTCACCGCCTAGGGATGCAAGAGGTGCGAAACGAACTTGAAGACTTGGCGTTCGCAGCTCTTTACCCGAAGCGATATGCAGAGATCGACCGCCTGCTCGCTGAGCGAACTCCCGCACAAGATGCATACGTAGAAGGTGTTTCGCAGACCATAAGCGATCGGCTATCGAAAGCATCAGTTCAAGCGCACGTCACCGGTAGAACAAAACATCACTGGGCTGTCTACGAAAAAATGGTCGTCAAGGGGAGATCGTTCGACGAAATTTTCGATCTGGTGGGCATCAGGGTCGTAGTCTCCACGATCCGAGATGCCTACGGAGCGCTGGGCTCTATACACAGCACCTGGAAGCCCGTTGCTGGCAGATTCAAAGATTACATCGCAATGCCGAAATTCAACCTCTATCAGTCTCTCCACACGACAGTGATAGGCCCTGAGGGTGTGAGCCTCGAAGTGCAAATCCGAACCGAGGATATGCACCAAAGAGCAGAACATGGCGTTGCAGCCCATTGGCGTTATAAGGACCCCTCGGAAGGCTCGGGTGCTGATATGCCCTGGCTCAACTCCATCGTCGACTGGCAAGCGGAAACAGATGACCCAGAAGAGTTCATGCGGACTCTCGCCGTTGATTTAGACCAAGACGAGGTTTACGTCTTCACACCTAAAGGTGACGTTGTTACTCTCGCCACCCAAGCAACACCCATAGATTTTGCTTACGCCATTCACACCGATATCGGAGATTCGACCATCGGAGCCAAAATCGATGGGAGGCTCGTGCCGTTGGACCGTCAACTCCAATCTGGTGACACTGTCGAGATCTTCACGTCAAAGGTCGATGGTGCTGGCCCATCTCGAGACTGGCTCGAAATCGCTACAACTCCGAAGGCGAAAAACGGCATAAAGCAATGGTTCGCCAAATCCGACCGCGAAGAGCTAACTGAGGTAGGTCGAGAACAAATTACAGAGGCCATGCGCCAGGAAGGTTTGCGGGCGCAGCTACTAATCGAGAGTGACGAGCTGCTTCGCGTGGCTGAACAATTCAATCGCAGTGATCTAACGGTCCTATATGAAGCTGTTGGTAAGGGAGACCTGCAGGCATCTTCAATAGCGAAACGGCTTGTGGCGAACCTAAGAGGAGAGGAAAGCAGTCAGAGACTGCCAGCAAAACCAGCGCAGCACAGAGGCTCTCGACGGCGTCGAACTAGCGGTGTTCATGTAGAAGGATTCGACGATTCACTCGTCAGACTTGCTGGTTGTTGCAACCCGGTTCCCGGAGACGAAATTCTCGGTTTTGTCACGAAGGGTCGTGGTATCTCGATACATAGAGACGATTGCTCAAATGCCTCCGAACTAGTCGGGTACTCCGGTGCGCGACAAATCGAAGTTGATTGGGACGCGGCTTTCAACGGCCAGTTCCGCACCAGCGTTGAAGTGAGGGCCCTTGATCGAGACCGGCTGCTCGCTGACGTGGTATCGGTGATTTCTGATCATCACCTCAGCATCTCCAGCGCCCACACCTTCACAGGGGACGATCAAGTTTCGGTCCTGCAATTCGATATAGAGGTAGGCGACCCGACGCTTCTGGAACAGCTGCTCGGAGCGTTACGAGAAATAGATGCCGTGTTCGACGCGCACCGAATAATGCCAAACAGCGTACGTCCACCTTCTTGAATACGAATCCAAGTAGATCAATAAGTGTCAGGGACTTTCTGTCGGAACCATCTACGATGGTATGTCCACCGGGCGGCTATTTCTCACACCCCGGACGCGCCCGAGGATGACCATGTCAAAGAAGGCAAATACCTTCCAAACTCCAATCGGAACACGTGACCTTCTCCCCGGCGAGTCGGCCCGATGGGAGGCGGTAGTTGAAGTCTTTAGCTCCGTGGCATCTCGATCGGGATTCGCGCTCGTTGATACTCCACTATTTGAAGACATCGGAGTCTTTTCCAGAATCGGTGAAGGCACCGATGTGGTTGGAAAAGAAATGTATGAGTTCCACGACCGAAGCGAAAGGCACATGGCGCTGCGTCCAGAAGGAACAGCAGCCATATGCCGCTCCTTCGTCCAACATCGTCCACCAGTTCCATGGAAGGTGTATTACCGAGGCCCGTACTTTCGGTATGAAGCGCCTCAGGCAGGGCGCTTTCGACAGTTCCACCAATTCGGAATTGAAAGTATTGGCTCAGATGACCCTGATATCGACGTAGAAGTCATCGCATTAGGGTGGAACGTTTTACAAAGCGTAGGTCTAAAGCAAGTCAACCTGTTACTGAACTCCATGGGTGACGCGAACACCCGAAAGCAGTATCAGCAGTCGCTGGGTGATTTTCTAGAAGGACGTGTGCTCGACCTAGATGAAGAGGATAGAAGCAAAGTTGCATCGCATCCCTTGCGGGTTTTGGACTCTAAGCGGCGAGCGACGCAGAGTGTCATCGCCCAAGCACCACTGATTGAAGAATTCCTCGACGGAGACGCCAAGGCGCACTTTGAACGAGTTCAAGAAGGACTCAACGCTTTGAACATCCCATTCACGATCGAACCCAAATTGGTTCGAGGGTTGGACTATTACACCCATACCACCTTTGAGTTTCAAAGCCAGGCGTTAGAGAGTGCTCAGAACACAGTTTGTGGGGGTGGACGCTACAACGGGTTGATCGAAGAACTCGGTGGACCCCCTACTCCAGGAATTGGGTTTGGCATGGGTATTGAACGCCTGCTACTTGCTTGCGACGCCGAAGGGTCCTTCCCGGACCCACCGCCAAAAACTCAGGTGTGGGTCGTAGACGTCACAGATGGTTCATCAGCTAGAGACCTAACTCAATTGCTGCGAGCCGACGGCGTCGTCGCAGACAGGTCCTTTGACGGCCGTTCGATGCGCAGCCAGATACGTAGCGCTGACCGATCTGGAGCCCAATTAGCTCTGATTATTGGCGAACAAGAACTAGAAGAAGCAACAATTTCGATACGTATGTTGCGTGACAGCGCGGCTGACCAGATAGTTGTTCCGAGAGAAGAAGTCGTCAGTCAAGTTCGACAGCTTCTCGGGCTGGACTCTTGACTATGGCGCACGGCCCTGGAGATAGACGATGACAAAAAGAACTGATTACTGCGGTCAACTATCTAGTGATGACATAGGTCGCACGGTCACAGTATGTGGCTGGGTAGCCAAGCGCAGAGAACATGGAGAGTATTTAGCGTTCGTGGACCTCCGTGACCGCACGGGCATAGTTCAGTGTGTTGTCGACCACGCTCACGACATTCGAAGCGAATACGTACTAGCGGTGACCGGGACCGTCCGAGAACGTCCACCCGAAACCGTCAACACTGACTTACCTACAGGTTCGATAGAAATCGGAGAAGCGACTGTTGAAATCCTTGCCAGCGCCGAACCGCCTCCGTTCCAAATAGATGGCCGAGTCGAGGTTGATGAGACCATACGTATACGTCACCGCTATCTAGATCTACGTACCGGCCGCATGCAACAAAATCTCCGCAGCAGAGCGGCGATCAGTGCCGCAATTCGTCGTTCGATGGAAGACCAGGACTTCGTTGAGATAGAAACCCCAATGCTGATTGCTTCAACGCCAGAAGGAGCAAGAGATTTTGTTGTGCCCAGCAGGTTGAGCCCAGGAAACTTTTACGCGCTTCCTCAAAGTCCACAGTTATTCAAGCAGCTCTGCATGGTTGGCGGAATCGACCGTTATTACCAAATTGCTCGCTGCATGCGAGACGAAGACCTTCGAGCCGATAGACAATTCGAATTCACGCAACTCGACATGGAAATGAGCTTCGCCGACGGAGAGCAAGTCCGAGCGGTGGTATCGGAAGCTGTAAGCAACGCAACGGAGATGATTACCGGCCAGAGACCGGAATCAATTCCGGAGATGTCATGGCTAGAGGCAATGAACCGATATGGATCGGACAAGCCAGACGTGCGGTTTGATCTGGAATTAGTTGAACTCACCGAAGTCTTCTCAGGTACTGACTTCAACGCGTTCAAGGCATCGTCCATCAAAGGAATAAAAGTTGAAGGCGGTGCTGACATGGGCCGTAATCAACTGGATCAATTAACTGACAAAGCGAAGAGTTGGGGCGCCAAGGGACTGGTGTGGATCAAGGTCGGGCCATCGGGCGAAGTGACCTCGCCAGTAGCCAAATTCATGAGTGAAGCTGAGATATCTGGTCTGTTATCAGCGATGAACGCGAAAGAGGGAGATATCTGTTACCTCGTTGCCGACGACTGGCGACAGGTGGTGCACGTGTTGGGTCTTCTTCGGCTGGAATTGGGACGACCACCGGTCAATGAGGGAGGCCTGCGCTTTCTTTGGGTCGTGGACTTCCCGCTTTTCGAAGACGTTGATGATGACGGAAATCCACTCCCCGCTCACCACCCCTTCACCATGCCTCATGCAGACGACCTAGAACTTCTATCGAATAGCAGCGCCCCCGACGATTTACTTAACGTGAGATCCCAGGCCTACGACCTTGTTCTCAATGGATGGGAGCTAGGGTCGGGCAGCGTTCGTATCCACCGACGAGACATCCAGCAACAAATCTTTAACCTGCTGGGCATAAACGAAGAAGAATCACAAGAGAAGTTCGGATTCCTTATGGACGCCTTCCGCTACGGGGCGCCACCCCACGCAGGCTTTGCTTTCGGTATAGACCGGCTGGTGGCGTTACTAGTCGGCGAGGAGAACATTCGAGAGGTCATTGCCTTCCCTAAGAGTCAATCAGGCGCCGATCCACTTACTAACGCCCCTTCATCCATAGACACCGCTCAACTCAATGAGTTAGGCCTTAGGGTGCTTCCTCCAGCTACTTGATCGATCTTGGATCCACGGCGAACTAGGTTCGTTGCCATGAGCGACCTTTTCGAGTCGGCAGCAGAAGAGGTGATGCGTCGCCAAGCCCCACTAGCGGCGCGGCTCCGCCCGCGACAACTAGACGACCTTGTCGGTCATGACGAGTTGTTAGGAACTCAAGCTCCGCTCAGAACTTTGATTCAAGCGGACAAACTGACCTCAATCATCTTGTGGGGTCCGCCAGGTTGCGGAAAGACCACGCTCGCGCGTCTCATCGCAAACCACACCAAGAAACAATTCGTAACGCTTTCCGCAGTCTCAGCGTCGGTGAAAGATGTTCGGCGAGTGATCGACGAAGCCCGACAGCGTCTGGGGGAACAGAATATTGGAACGATCCTGTTCCTTGACGAGGTGCATCGTTTTAACAAAAGTCAGCAGGACGCTCTTCTGCCCTCAGTAGAGGACGGTCTGCTGACCTTCATCGGAGCCACCACCGAAAATCCTTACTTTGAAGTCAACCCACCACTCCTTTCAAGATCCAACCTGTTCCGCATGAACGAGTTGAGCGATGAAGCCGTAACGGAGTTGTTGCTTCGAGGCGCTAAGCACGAAGAGATCTCACTGAGTCAAGACGCGTCTGATCATCTCACTCGGCGAGCAGATGGTGACGCGAGGCGCGCTCTGACTGCCTTAGAAGTGGCGGCAGTGCTCGCCGGAGGTAAAGGATCAACCGTAAACCTAAATCACGCAGAACAAGCCCTAGACGCGCGCGCTCACAGGTATGGCGAGGATGAACACTACGACGTTATTTCCGCCTTCATTAAGAGCATTCGCGGCTCTGATGTTGATGCGAGCCTGTATTGGCTGGCTCGTATGCTGGAGGCAGGGGAAGATGCTCGCTTCGTAGCACGACGGCTCGTGATATTGGCATCCGAGGACATCGGGATGGCAGATCCCATGTCGCTTTTGGTCGCTGACGCTGCTGCTAGAGCGGTTGATTTCGTTGGGCTACCCGAAGCACAACTAAACCTTTCCCAAGCAGTTATTCATCTAGCAACAGCACCAAAATCGAACTCAGCGTTACTTGGCATCACCAGAGCGAGGGATGACGTTCGCCAAGGTCAGGGCCGCAGGGTGCCTCGCCACTTGCGCGACAGTCACTACACCGGCGCTCAAGATCTAGGACATGGCGAGGACTATCTTTATCCGCATAACAGTGAGTCAGGATGGGTAGAGCAGCAGTACCTTCCAGATGACATAACGGGGCGTCGCTACTACTCGCCCAGTTCGCACGGGTTTGAAGCGGACATTGTTCAACGTTTAGCTGATCTGCGGGGCGCCACCGAACCCCGAAAGAATACGACCACCTCTGACGACGAAGCGAAGGATCAGAAGAAATGACGGTCTGGGATTTGGTTGCTGTGGTGGTCACGGTTTGTGTCATTGTGACGATGACCGTGTTGCTGCTGATTTTGATTCAACTCATTTCAGTGTTGAAACAATTGCGCTCGGCGGCCGACCGGCTATCTGAGCAAGCACTGCCAGTAGTAGATGACCTCCGAGAGACCGTTGACCACGCCGATATCGAGCTGCAGAGACTGCAAGGCGTAGTAACGGCAGCTGAAGAAGCATCGAAGCACATAGGGTCGTTTGGTCGAAGACTCTTACGTGCAGTCTCAGTTCCCTTTATCAAACTTAGAGCGATATCGGCAGGGGCTAAATCTGGGTTCGGTCGGATCAAGAATGGTGGACGGAACAGTCCGAGATGAACGCAATTAACGGCAGTTCATGGCAGGCTGTATAAGTGTTCAAACGACTTAGGTGGTTACTGCTCGGAGGCATCTTCGGTGCCGGTAGTTCTTTATGGGTGAGACGCCAATTTCGCCACCTTGTCGAACGGTACGCACCAGTTCGTGGCACGGCGACTGTAGCTGGAACAGCCCGTCGCGTCGGACGTGATATACGTGACGCATGGGCTGACGGTCAACGCAAGATGCGTGATACTGAGACAGAACTGCGAGCCAAACAGGAACAACTTTCTAATCGTTATTGATTAGGACCGAGTTCCAAGAGCGACACCTGGGTACCATCAGGGGGCATGCAAGCAGGTGAGTTGCGCGAAGCATTCTCTAAGTTCTGGAGTGAACGGGGTCATGACGTCCGCGCGTCGGCAAGTCTCATACCTCATGAACCCTCCTTGTTATTCACCGTTGCGGGAATGGTGCCCTTCATGCCCTACTTCTTGGGTGAAGAACAGCCTCCTTCGTCTCGACTGTGCACCATTCAAAAATGCGTTCGTGCTGGAGGCAAGCACAACGACCTAGATGACATCGGTCGAACGAATCGCCACTTCACTTTCTTTGAAATGATGGGGAACTTCAGTTTCGGTGATTACTTCAAAGCGGAAGCCATACCGTGGGCTTGGGAGTTTGTCACTGACGTTCTTCAATTAGAAAAGGACCGCCTCTGGGTTACCGTTCATGTCAGCGACGACGACGCTGAAGAAATATGGACCCAGTCGGTTGGTCTACCTGCTGAGCGCATACAGCGCCTCGACAAAGACAATTGGTGGGCCGCGGGAGATACAGGACCTTGCGGGCCGTGCAGTGAAATCTTCTACGACCTTGGACCCGAATACGGCGACGACGGGGGACCGGCAGAAGGCGGAGAAGATCGATTTATCGAAGTATGGAACCTGGTCTTCATGCAGTTCTCCAATGACGGCTCAGGTGAACTAACCCCGCTTCCCCAAACAGGCATCGATACAGGGGCTGGTCTGGAACGACTGTTAGCAGTCCTACAGGGAGTGCCGTCAGCATGGGACATCGACCTATTTGCGCCTTTGCTGTCCGAAGCGGAACGAATCACCGGTCTTGAATATGGTCAGGATCCAGCGGCCGATATTTCCATGCGAATTTTCGCCGATCATGCCCGCGCGACAGCACTACTTATCAGTGACGGCGTTTTCCCCTCCAACGAAGAACGGGGCTATGTGCTTCGTCGAATCATTAGGCGCGCCGTTCGACACGCGTGGACCCTAGGAGTAGAGGATGTCGTGATGCCCCGCTTGGTTGAGGTTGTATGCGACGTGATGGGTGACCACTATTCCGAGCTGCAAGACAACCTTGAACTCGTCAAAGATGTAGTCGGGCGCGAAGAAGAACAGTTCCGCCGGACCTTGGCTACCGGCTCGCAGATCTTGGATGAAGCAGTCGCTGACCTTGAAAGCGGAGAACCGCTTCCCGGCAGTATCGCCTTTCAACTTCACGACACATTTGGTTTCCCTGTAGAAGTCACTCAGGAAATTCTCAGTGAACGAGACCTCACGCTAGACAAAGACGGTTTCGACACAGAGATGGATCAGCAACGAGAAAGGGCGAGATCTGCTCGAGCTGAAGGACCCACGGTTGCTAACGAGACCTACCGACAAATTTTGGATCAATTTGATGTAACAGAGTTCGTCAGAGATTCGGGTGCCGTAGACGACGCGCAGTTGCTAGCTGTTATCGAGCTAGATGACGAACAAGTCGAAGTATTTCTCGATAGAACGCCTTTTTATGCGGAAAGCGGTGGACAGATCGGTGACACGGGGACAATAAAAACTGAGAGTGGCGTCATTGAAATTCAAGACTGTACCTACGCTCTTCCCGGGCTGCATCGGCACGTAGGTCAAATAGTGGAAGGAACCATAAGCTCACCGTGTACAGCTACGGCCTCCATAGACGAAGAACGGCGCGCAGCGATACGGCGAAATCACACCGCAACACACATCCTTCATTGGGCTTTGAGGGAAGTGCTCGGGGAGCATGTGAAACAAGCAGGTTCGTTGGTTGCGTCCGACCGACTGCGGTTCGACTTCAACCACTTCGAAGCCGTAACGAACGATGAACTGGCGCGAATTGAAGACCTGGTGAACGCTGAACTCCTCACCAATGCGCCATGCCGACATTACGAAACCACTATGGAACATGCCCAAGAAGCGGGCGCTATTGCGTTCTTCGGTGACAAATACGGAGACATGGTCAGAGTCTTAGAAGCAGGGCAACATTCGCTCGAACTGTGCGGTGGGACTCACGTCGATGCGCTAGGCGACATCGGACACCTAAGGATCATCTCCGAGAGCAGCATCGGTTCGAATATCCGCCGCGTCGAGGCGATCACCGGCTTAGCAACGGTTGAACGACTTCAAAGCGACGAGCACTTAATCGCACAAATGAACGAGATCTTGAATACTTCAACCGAAGAGCTACTCGACGCGCTTCGCCGTCGCCTCGGAGAGATCAAAGATTTACGCAACCAAATCAAAACACTTCAACAGGTAACAGCGGGAGTCCGCGCCGGTGAATTAGCTGACACCGCAGAAGAAGGTATCGTCGTCGCCCGACTAGATGGCCTAGAGCGGGACGAACTTCGAGATCTCGCTGCAGCAATCCGAGACCGTCCGGAAATCCGCGCAGTCGTATTGGCTGGTGCCCCGGACGGAGGGGGAGTAGCGCTTGTAGCTGCTGTGCCGCCCGAAGGTGAATTCAGTGCTGTTGACCTGATTGACGAAGCCGCACAGGCAATTCAAGGTGGCTTCGGCCGTAAAGGAAATCCGCCGTTAATCGTGGCGGGAGGCAAAAACATAGACGGGATCGATCAGGCACTGGATAGTGCCCGGCGCGCTGCGGGCCTAGGGGGAGGCTGATTCCTCGGATGAGAGCCGTTGGAATCGATCTCGGAGAAAAAAGAATTGGCGTAGCTATCTCTGACAGTGATGGACGAGTCGCAACCCCTTACGAAACGGTTAACCGTTCAGGTAGCCGCGACCAAGACCACCGACTGATCGGAGCTATCGTCGAAGAGGTGGAGGCAGAGATTCTCGTCGTCGGGCTTCCGTTGTCCTTAGACGGCGCCGAAGGTAAGGCAGCTGTTAACGCCCGTAAGGAAGCGGAACTTCTCCAACAAGTATTGGCTATACCGGTCACGATGCACGATGAACGACTAACCACAGTTGAAGCAGAACGAATGCTGCAAGAACAAGGTCTAGACGCAGCTGAACGACGAAAAATAGTAGACAAAGTCGCTGCTGCCATCATCTTGCAAGCATGGATGGATAGCAGATGAACGACTCAGCTGGGACGTCCTTTAGAGGCTTCCGGCCACCGCCACCGCGTCAACGTCGACCAGCGCGATCACGCCCACCGCAGCGTGAAGGGGTGGACTACGAAACAGTTTTTGTTCGCAAGGGACGCGGTACGACACTCTCCGTACTGTTCTTGTTACTGCTTTTGCTCGTGGCGATATGGGCCACCATGCAAGCAATCCAATGGGGTAGAGAACAACTAGACCCTCCCGGAGAACAGGGAGCGGCCATTAACCTCACGCTGCCGCCAGGGATCACCACCAAGGGGATATCTGACTTACTTGAAGACTACGGAGTAGTACCCGATGCTCGCGCCTACGAGTGGTATGTCCGTCTCAAAGGAGCACCACTATTTCAGGCTGGTGACTACACATTCCACACTAATTCTGCCGTGTGGGAAGTACTAGAAGTTCTCAAAGACGGACCGCGATACGTTGAACAAACGCTGAGAATCAGGGTCACCATCCCCGAAGGTCTCACTGTCCGGCAAATCATCAATGAAATCGACACAATTGAAGATATGCCCTTTAGCGGTGCCGAGTTTGAAGCCGAGATGCGTATGCAACACGTTGTCTCCAATTACGCCCCGTCTCCATCTGCTATGCCTAGCGGAGCTATTGAGCCCTACGAAGGGTTGCTATTCCCTGACACGTACTACCTCGGTCCAGATTCAACACCTGAAGAGCTGTTAACTCAGATGGTCACTCGATTTGACCAAATCCTCACCAAACTCGGATACGCGGCGTCGCCTCAAACGGTCGGGTTAACTCCCTACGAAACGGTCGTACTCGCCAGTCTCATCGAGCGAGAGGCTCGCATTGGTAGCGAACGTGCAAAAATATCTCGAGTAATTCACAACCGACTCGCAGCCGACTGGTATCTCGGAATCGACGCGTCAATTGTCTATATAACAGGTGACAACGAACTTACCCTGAGCGACTTGCAGATGGAGTCGCCCTTCAATAGCCGACTATCGAAAGGGCTCCCTCCCACACCGATAGCGGCTCCCGGCGAAGCGTCCCTTGAGGCGGCTATGGGTCCAGTTCCCGGCCAATGGATGTATTACGTCCTAGCGGATGCCGAAGGGCGGCATAACTTCTCAGTCAGCAGCGAAGAATTCGAACGCGACAAAGCGAAGTGTCAGGAGCGAGGCCTGTGCTGATACCCCCACGAGACACTCCGACACCAACAACGCAAATAGCAGCTGTCATCGGTGATCCAGTAAGCCACTCCTTAAGCCCGCGCCTTCACAACGCAGGTTTCGATGCCTTAGGGCTGGACTGGATCTACGTCGCGTGCCATGTGCCAGATGGTCAAGGCGAAGAGGCAGTTGCGGATATGCGGACAAAAGGCTTCCAAGGTTTGTCTGTCACCATGCCCCACAAAGCAGCCGCAGCTCGAGCAGTGGACGAGTTATCACCAACAGCTGCGAAGCTTGGTGTCGTTAATTGCGTCCGCCGAGAAGGCGACCGTCTCATAGGCGAAAATACAGACGGCATTGGTTTCTTGGACGGACTTCGAGCACAAACCAACATCGAACCAGATGGCCTTCGTGTTGTTATTGTCGGAGCTGGTGGCGCTGCGCGGTCCGTTGCTTTGACACTGGCCGAACATGGCGCACGTATCGGCGTCAGCAACAGAACTCGCACATCGTCTGAAGAACTAGTCCACCTCATCGGTGGAAGTTCATCGGTGGTGGAACAAGAAGCCATCAGTGATGCGGACCTCGTGATCAACGCAACTCCTCTAGGAATGAACGACAACGAACCAATGCCCATTGATGTGAATCTTTTGGGAACAGGCCAGTGCGTAGTAGACCTCATTTACAAGCCAGAAAAAACAAAGCTTTTGATCGAGGCCGAGACTCGAGGCCTCCAAGTGCTCAACGGGCTAGGGATGCTGTTATTCCAAGCGGGTGAACAGTTCCGTTTGTGGACCGGCTCAGAAGCACCAATTAGCGCCATGGCTGATGCCGTCGGAGTTACGTTGGATTATTAGTAATTCCTTCAAACTGCAACGAGTTGTGAGACCAACTCGAATTCTTCGGGCAGCGCATCGACAACATATTTCAAGCTGCTTAACTCCGCGGAGTCGGTACTCTTCGGTATGTGATTCGAATTGATGTCCCGCTTGACTCGCGTAGCTACCCAGTAGTCGTTGGGAAATCGATACTTTCGGAGTTCCAGTCGCTGGTTCCACCGGATGTATCGAGGATCGCGTTCGTTACCCAGGAAGGCATTGACGTTTCAATATCGACTGAGCTTCCCTCCTCCATCCACCATCTACCCGATGGAGAACAAGCAAAGCGCCTTTCGGTCATAGAAGATCTATGCGGCGAATTTGCCAGGGAAGGTCTTACACGTCGCGATCTTGTCGTCGGTATCGGTGGTGGAGTCGTTACCGACGTCGCCGGCTTCGCCGCATCGGTTTATCACCGAGGTATCCAAGTAATGCACGTGCCGACAACTCTGCTTGGACAAATCGATGCCGCGATCGGGGGAAAAACAGGGGTCAACCTAGAAGAAGGAAAAAATCTAGTAGGGGCTTTCTGGCAGCCGTGCGCTGTCATATGTGACACTCAGTTGCTGGCGTCTCTCCCTGATCGCGAAATGCGTTCAGGGATGGGAGAGTTAGCCAAATACCACTTTTTGGGAGGCGAGCAGCTAGATGCGCTTCCACTCGAAGAGCGCGTAGCTGCATGTGTGCAAATAAAGGCTGATGTTGTTGCATCTGACGAACGAGAAGGCTCGACTCGGGCGCTACTCAATTACGGTCACACACTTGCTCATGCACTAGAAATCGAAGGGCGCTTCGACCTTCGACATGGCGAAGCGGTTGCGATCGGTATCGAATACGCGGCGCTGGTAGCGCGCAACCTCGACAGAATCGACGACGCGAGATTGACTGAACATCGCCGCGTTCTCGACGTCTACGACTTGCCGCGCGGCCTGCCTGAGGGCTCCGACGTTGATCAGATAATGGAATTGTTTCGCCGCGACAAGAAGGCATTAACCGGACTGACCTTTGTTCTAGACGGCCCCAATGGGCTGGAGGTCGTTGAACAGGTGCCAGAAAAATTACTCCGAGAAGCACTAACTCAAATGTGAGGCACTGATTTGCCTCTTGATCTGGCACCCTATTGGTGTGGCTCGTCCAGTAATTCTGCTTCTCTCCGGTCCTAACCTCAATCTATTGGGTGACCGCGCGCCAGAGGTGTACGGAACCGAAACGCTGCTAGACCACGTCACGGCGAGTCGAGAGCGAGCCAATTCCCAAGAGTTCGACTTGGAACACATTCAAAG
>CEPK01019668.1_pt1 | contig 13505 bp, 9 predicted proteins | sample 356231 | NCBI WGS metagenome assembly CEPK01 (sample SAMEA2620259, study PRJEB7988) | marine metagenome | biome: marine biome (ENVO:00000447); feature: deep chlorophyll maximum layer (ENVO:xxxxxxxx); material: "saline water (ENVO:00002010), including plankton (ENVO:xxxxxxxx)" | depth 80 m
CAGTTGTTACTTGTCGCAATCGGCTCTTTCCTAGCTGCAGCATTGACTGTCCCAGCAGGATTTGGACTCTCAACTATTCTCACGCCATTGGTGCTACTGCTGATGGGGCCTCACGAGGCAGTGGCTGTCGTCGCAGTGGTACATGGGGCACACAATGCTGGTAAATTTGCGGCTCTGAAAGATAGTGTCGACTTTGGGGCTTTTAGAAGATACGGGATATGGTTAGTTATCGGGGCCATTCTAGGCGCAGGATTACAAAACGAAGTTCCACAAAAGCCTCTTCTTGCCCTCATTGGGGCATTCCTGATTTCTCTCCCTCTGCTTTCAATGAGTGAGAAATGGACTGGGTACAGGATTCCCGAGGCTAACGACAGTCTGGGAGGATTTGGTTCTGGATTCATGGGAGGATTGACGGGCCATCAGGGCGCCCTAAGGGCGATGTTTCTTACTCGCAGATTGCCGGATAAGATGGCATATGCGGCTACTGCAAGTGTACTTGCCCTATGCGTAGATCTCTCCAGAGTTCCGGTATATCTGTTGTTCAGATTCGATGAGATATCACAGCATGCGTCTTTGACGATTGTATTAGTTATCTCTGCACTTATTGGAGTACGTGTGGGTAAGGCTTGGTTGGTCAGTCTAGAGTCAGAATGGATTCACCGAGGAGTCATGACGGGGATTGTCCTCAGTGGAATTTTCTACATGTATCAGGCACTGGGCTAGATGTCGAATACGACTTGTGCCATCCACCCCGGTCCCTCGAAAGAAGGGATATCCGGCTCGATTCCAGGGATAATTTGTCCTTCTCTAATCTCGACTAGAGCGATTTCATGCATGGTTACTGCTTTGATTTCCAGTTCACGCTTGACGAGTTCAGAGTCGACTGTTATGACCGAAGCCTGAATTCTTCCATCGAGAATCTCAATTGATGCGTCATTCAGCCATTCGCCTTCTGCCTGACCTCTATACAGGACCTCTTCTAGCCACCTGACTAGTATTCTGTCAAAATCTTCTGTTGGAGTCTCAATTGTCCAATTTGTTTCATTTCTAAGGAGTTCGGAGTTGGATGTCCCGGTTGCTATCTGAATCTCCTGCATGCCCAGAGCAGCTTCCCTCAACGCCCCCTCGGGGTCGCTGCTGAAAGCGCGCAGACCTATGTCAGCAGTAGTGGGTAGTATCCACCTAGACATAGTAACCTCGAGTATCGAGATAGGAGTTTAGCGGGGTCACTCAAATTCGCTACAAAGCTCGCCTTGGCTTGGGAAACTTGTCGGGTCCTTCGGATTTGAGTTCCATTTGTTCTCACACTTGTTGATGTAGCCATCACCGTCTGAGTCGATGTTCGCATCGGCAGGATCGAACGGATCGAAGCCGAAGTAATACTCCCAGCCCGCCCACATTCCATCATCATCCTGATCTTGGTGATAGACCTCCGAGCCGTCTAACCATTGATCTCCGTCTGAGTCTGGGTTGACCGGATTTGTACCATTCTGGAACTCTTCGAAATTGGTATAATTCTCCAAATCATCATAGAAACTGTTTCCAACCTCGGTAGTAGGGTCAATGTGGCACTCCGACTGCTGAGGGTCGTTCCATCCAGGACAGTATCGATACAATAGATTGGTGCGATTGAGGCCATCATCATCGAAGTCTTCCTGGCCATCATCTATTCCGTCGACATCGGAGTCTATCATCTTCGGATCCATGGGCCCTCTCGCGCCAACTGCGCCTAGGGTGTTATTGTCCACCAGCCCCAAACTAAGGGCCAATTCGGAATATTCAACCTCCCATCCATCGGGGAGTTTGTCTCCGTCTGTATCATCATCCACTGGGTTTGTATCCCATCGATCAGGCGCCTCAAGTGAATTCATCAAAGTATCATTGTCGATATCGAATAGTGAGTCAGGTAAAGAGCCCCAAGCAGGGTCAAGAGCCCAGCGCCCAGTAGCAGGAATAGTAAATCCTGAGAGATTCATTTCGTGCAAGAAGTACTTGGGGTCCATTTGGCCATCGCCATCTCTGTCTCCAGAAGTCGAGAATCCACCTAGATAGCTGGACCAAACCCACCCACCAGGTCCTAGGCCACACTCAATCATAGATTCACAGCCAGGAGGGAGCCAATTGGTTACTGAAATCCAAAGACTGTGGCTCTTGGTGTTATGTTGTACTGAGAATACTTGCATCTCCCAACCATCTGGTTGCCCATCCTCATCTGTATCATTGTTGAGTGGGTTAGTAGCGCCTTGCCAAGGTCTTGGGATGTTCAGTACCTCACTTCCATCGAAGAGTCCGTCATCGTCGCTATCTGCATCGTTTGCATGTGTAATGTATTGGTCCAATCCGTCGATGACCTCTTCTCCGTCTGCTAATCCGTCGAGGTCGGTATCATGCGAAGAAGCGTTTGTGAAGTAGGTTGAGCCATTCCAATAGAAGCCATCGATAACCTCTGTGAAATCCTCCAAGCCATCACTATCGGTATCACTATCGGTTGCATTAGTGAAATACACATAATATTCAGCAGCATCCGATAGTCCATCTCTATCTGTGTCATAAGCACCCGGATCACTTCTGACAATAACATCCCTGACGCCCTGATCGACAATCCTGATTGTCCATCCAATAACTTCGATGCCATCGATTAGTCCATCGCCATCGGTATCGGCTACTAGGGGGTCGGTTGATCTTCCATCAGCAAATCCATCGGAGTCACGATCTCTTGCATTGTACTCATCTAGATTGGTGAATCGCTCATGCTCCTCAACAACCACAGCCAAGTCCTGAAGTCGGCTAGTTACCTCATCGCCGATTTCGACATTAATGGCATAAATCCATCCTGCAGTCTGGGTCTTGATAGGGATATTCACATACTGGCTATTCTGGACTGTCCTGACCCATAGTACGGTATTGTTGACTTGAACATAGTCGCCGATTTCAACAGAGATAGCGTGGACTGTTGTAATCCCAACCAACTCTGAATAGCGTACACCTCCATCTCCATCGGCATCATAGCCGTCGAAATCTGGATCTTCGTCGGCATTACTACCATCATTAGGATGAATTCCGCTCATGTGCTCCCAGCCATCAGGCATACCGTCGTTATCGGTGTCGGCATTCATTGGGTTGGTGAAGTTCTCAGGGCCCCAAGTATAGGCGACCTCGTACTCCTCGACATTGTTCAAACCGTCCTCATCAGTGTCTCCGTAAGCATCAGTAGCATTGGCTGGATTAAGGAATCGGGCGCCATCTGAATCTGTAGCGTAGCAGTATTCGAAACCGTCAGGCATTCCGTCACCATCAGTATCCCAATCTCCCGGCCCATTCAAACGGCCATCATTATCCATGTCCTGCTCGAACCAAGTCCTATCGCCATGTCCGCTCATCAGTTCTGTGTATGGTGCAGAGAGTGAAATCGTACCGAAGACAGGTACGCCACAGTGTACGCCTAATTCGATAACTCCGAAGGCTATTTCGTATCGGTCAGCAATTAAATCGCCGTCACTGTCCTCCTCAAGTGGGTTGGTATCGTATCTCTCTTCGACATAATTTCTCAAGCTGTCTGGTTGTGGTTGCTCGAGGTCTAGAACGGCATCGCAAGAATGTCCGAATTGGCCACCCAACTCTTCCCACTCTGTAGAGCCGATATCGTTCTCAATCTCTGCCTTAACCTCATTAGTCAGTAGGTAGCAGTCCCAGTTTCCGTCCAGAGGATTGAGTAGTGTGACATCTCCTGAAGGAGTCTCGACTACGAATGTGTACTCAGATTCCCAGCGGTCATTGAGTCCGTCTCCATCGGTATCACGCAAATTTGGATTTGTGCCTAGAAGCATCTCCTCAGTATTTGTCAGACCATCTCTGTCAGGGTCTCCGAAGGGGCCGTTGTCTGGATTGGGGAAGGTTTCATTTTGCTCTCCTGTTTCTTCCTCATTGTCTGGCTCTTCGAATGGGATTTCACTGTTAACGGGTTCTCCGTTGTCCAAGGGATCGAGTCCATTGGCGATCTCCCAGCCATCATCTAGGCCGTCCCCATCTGTGTCTGAATTATCCCACTCTGTGCCATAGAGTGTCTGCTCCATCCGGTCGGGCAAACCATCGCCATCGAAGTCCTGACCTTCTCTATGGATCTCGTCATCAGACGATTCTATGTCTTCAGATGCCTCTTCGAAACCTCCGGAATTAGTGGTCGAAAGACCTGCGTCGATAATGGTATAGAAGCCTGCCAAACAGAGTGTGACTGTGATTGCAAGAACTGCATATTGGTTGTGATTCAGAGCCATTGAAACTCACCCGGCCCCTGTGGGGCCGTTCGTTTGACATTGGGCCCGGATATAATGTTTGACGGGTGGTGGGCCTGGTACCTCAATCGGCAATGGCTCTTGAAGAGCGTAATTCTAAAGTTGATTTAGCAGCGATAAGTGAGAAATTTGCCTTTCCATTTCTGCCATATGCTCGTTCCCAACAGCCCAGTAATGTCCCACTTACGATAGCAGGATGGAACAATCCAGAGAAAGTTAGTCGGACTCCTCCGTGAGCATCTATTTGTTCGGATTCTATTACCCCTCCCAAACCATGTAAGGAAAGGTGTCGGCGTGCTATAGAAATCCAGTCCGAATGTTCGCGAACTAGTACATGGTGGCCCTCTGAAACGAAGCTTTCTCTAACTGAGTCTGCAAGAGATCCAAGCCAAGGTGAACGTTTGTTTTCCAAGCCCGACCAAGTATAGTCATCAGACCTAGGGAATTTGTTATCTTTGACATAAGGGATACAATACTCCTCGAATCGTAAAATCAAATCAAGATGTATCATCATCTTACGCTCACCCATAATCGACCAAGTTCCTATCTCTTCAGCGTGAAAGTTGGCCCATTGATCTTGATCCTCGTAGGGATATTTCTCAATCGTAGTAGATTCTTTCCACGGAACTTTCAGTGCCTTGGGACTAGGGACATCTGAATGTTGCTCAGTCAAAGATACAACCAATCCATCGCCAGAGTTGTCAGACCAAGTGAAGCGATGTCTCCTTGATGTAGCACATTCCCAGGCTGCTGCCAGAGATCCTGCACAAATCTGGCCAGAAGCTGGTGCTTCAGCTAGTATTCTGATGTCCTGCTCGTCGTCGAGTAATCGAAATCTGCCCAAGCCTCTTGACCCCCAATCTGAGATGTAGTCCGACCATGCTCCTGGAACTCGCCCGGATGGTTTGGACAGAGTGCCCATTCTCATGATCCGTTCGTCGTGTTCAAGTGCGGCATGCGCGAGTCGTCTGCCCAGACTATTTTCTGTTCTCTTCTCCAAACCTTGTAGTAATGATTCGAATCTAGCGACTCCTACTCGCCATGCAGACTCGTGTTCTCTCAGATTGTCCACACATGTTCCATCGGAGAGAAACTCCCATCTCAATTTAGGGTCACTTTGGGCTCTCCTTGGTAGTATCTTCCTTAGTGAATTGAACAGCCCCATGAATCAGTCACCCAGAAACTGCTCAATTCTGTCGAATGCCTCCGAGAGTATCTCAATTGGAGGTAAGCAAACCATCCTGAAGTGCCCTGAACCATATTCGGGAGAGAATCCCGAACCGTGGACTACCAGCACATGATGCCTGTGAAGTAAGTCGAGTACCCACTGCTTATCCGAAGCGACTCTCTGGTCTGTGATTCTAACGAACATGTAGAATGCACCTCCCGGGACTTCGCATTCAAGGCCATCAATTTCGCCGATCCTCTTAATGCAATAATCGAGTCTTTCCTTGACAAGTGAGCGATGTCCTTCTAGCCAGCCATGCTCATCAAGCAGTCCGGCCAAATAGCCGTGCTGAGCAGGGGTGGATGCGCACAGTCTGCTTCGAAGTAGCCTCTCGACACCATCCCTGACCAATTCTAGGCGGCTCTCGGGATCATGCCATGCCATGTAGCCAATACGCCATCCTGGAGCGAAGTATACCTTTGAAACACCATTCAGCGTAATCACCGGAACGGAATTGGAGTGGGATGCAGTAGAGCTCATATGTCCAGTGAAATCTAATCCATCATAGATCTCATCGGAGATGATTGTACATTGTGGATATTCTTTTGCTATTGCGAGCAATGAATCTATTTCAGCGGGTGTAGCAACATTGCCTGTCGGATTATTTGGATTTATGAGAACTAGGAGTCGGACATTTTCATCCATCTTTGAAGCAATATCTTCGAAGTCAATTCTCCAGTTATCATGAGGGTCGAGGCGGTATTCTACGGTTGTAGCGCCATACATCTGCGGGTACGCCATGTAAGGAGGGTAATGAGGCCCGGGCGCCAGAACTTTGGTACCTTGTTCCAAGAATGCGGCGAATATAATCTGCAGCGCCTCGGTAACTCCGTGAGTCACATAGACATCATCTTCTGAACAATCCCATCCCTTGCCAGTCTCGGCTTTGGCTATTGCTTGGCGCAGTTCGCGCAAACCGTAAGATGGGCCATATCCATTATCTTGAGAGTCTAGCGCTTGCTTGTATGCAGCAATCATATGCTCAGGAGTAGGAAGGCCCTCGTAGGCTAGAGGGTCGCCGATATTGAGACGGATAATCTGATGTCCTTGCTTTTCCAACTCAACTGCTGGGACCACAACATCTCTGATTGCATATTCGATTGCTGCGGCGCGTCTTGAGACATTGATGCGTTCAGACATGCACTCACAACCCGAGTAAATCGCGAGCTGCGTCTAGAGCCGCTGGGATTCCATCCGGATTGGAACCTCCTCCTTGGGCCATCGTCGGACTACCTCCTCCGCCGCCTTCTATATGGCCTGCAATTGCCCTCAAAATCTCAGTTGCATCATGTTTCTCGGACGCGATTGTTCCTTCAGTGCTCGCGACAATCAATTTACCTCCGGCACCTCTAGTACCAAGTACTGCTAGAGTTGGTTTATTGGGGTCTCGAGTTAATTGGCTAAGCATTGACATCATGGCCTTGATATCTCCGTCGACCTCCATTACTGCATACCTTATGCCTCCTTTCTCAACTGCTGCATCTCCTCCTCCACTAGTTCGCAGTCTAACGATTTCAGCCTCAAGTGACTCAATCTTCTTCTGTTGAGACTTCCATTCATCAAAGAACCGTGAAACGGCCCCTGGGAGGTCTTCTGGAGATACGCCTAGGACTTCGCTAGATTCGGCCAAAAGGCGCTCTTGCGCCCGGGCGTGCTCACGCGCGGTCTCACCTGCCACGATTTGCAGACGCTCGACCCCGTCTTGGACTTGACTGGACCTAATGATCCGAATTTCCCCAACTTCTCCTGCTTTGTCATGATGCGTGCCCCCACATGCTTGGACATCGTGCTCACCGATTCTAATGATACGGATTTCACTATGTTTGGGTGGTCCGCCTTGATACAACTCAAATCCAAAACGGGCATCTGCATCGGCCCTATCTAGGACTAACTTGTCTACTGTTGGATTGGCACCAATGATGTCGTTCGCATGATCTTCGATATTGTCGAGATCTTCTCTAGACAGGCGCTGGTAGTGAGTCAAATCAATTCTTGCGTATCGTTCGCCCTTGTTCGATCCTGCCTGCCAGACATGCGGACCTAGGAGGGAACGAGCGCTGCCTCCGACAATGTGTACGGCTGTATGGTGATCCATGAGTTGCCTTCGACGATCCCAATCAACAACTCCAGATATAGAGCCAGAAACTGGACCATCTGTAAGATGGTAAATGACTCCGTTCTCAATCCTAGTGTCTGCGACATTGACATCTCCTAGAGTTCCTTGATCGCCTAATTGGCCCCCTCCTTCAGGATAGAAAAGGGTACTATCCAGTACAATCGAGTGAGTCGGGGCGATGCTTACTTCCGAAGAGAGGTTTAGTGCCCCCAACTGCGCTTCAGTAAGTTCTTTGCACGCCAATACTGAAGCGTCGAATGAGGTCCGATTTGTATCTTGATAGTAATTGAGAGCTGTGGGGGGATAGTCTTCGTTTTCAAATAGCTCAGAATGGCCTCTTGCAGATGCTGCGGCCTTGGTTCTCTCGGCATTTCTTGCTGCCATGTCTGCTGCGAACCCTACTCTCACTCCGAGTTGAGTCCATCCAGCCCTATTTGCAATAGAAGCGACCATATCAGGATTCAGGCCTCTCTCTTCGGCCAGCCGGAACAGAGTCTCATCCGGTGCCTCCTTGGCACCCTGAGGCAAGTCCCTCAGGGCAGTTCTTACGGCAGCCTCGCCCTTACGAAGCATCTCGTGATATCGCTGCTCCTCCAAAGTTAGAATGGCAAGAGTGCCTTCACGGGACTGGACGAATCCAGAATAATCGAGATGAGTATCGATATGGTGCGCAGCGAGCTCTGCAAGTGAAACATCGAGGCCCAGGTCTGCCTTCATCCTACAAACTCGGCGAGAGAGCATTCGAACAAGATAGCCTGCTTTCGCATTACTGGGAACCAGGCCATCTCCTAGCATATTGCAAATGGCGTGCATATGATCCGGGATTGCATAAATTCCGGAAAGCGGCTCGGTTAGTCTCTTCAACTCCTCAACAGAGACTTTCAGGCCCGATTCGACTAGGCGTTTTGATAGAATAGAATAGAGGGAATCGACATCTGTACCTACATCGATATTGAGAATCCCTGCCAGCCTAGATAATTCTCCAAGAAGAAGATCGGTCTCAGCTGAAAGTCCTAATCCTGAAACAAGTTCATCAAATCCGGCTAGTGACTTGAGCCAATCTATCGATTCGGGATAGATTGCCTCGTAGATAGTTGGAGTTCCGGCCGCGGCCCAGCAGAATCTCTCCAATCCATAACCCGTATCGATAATCTGTAAGTCCATCTCTCTATACTTCAGACCCTTAATCTCTACATCCCCTCCCTCATGTTCCTCCAGATTCATGAAGACGAGTGTTGCAAGTTCTAGGCCTCCTACTATGACTTCCAGAGCAGGCCCTGCATTGCCCCCTCCCGACCATGGGTTCTCAAGGTAAGTTATCTCTGAGGGCGAAATCCCTAGATGTTCGCAGAGCATCTCATCGCAGTATCTAACACACTGGTCAATCCAGTAAACAACATCTCCTTCCTTGGGCCGATTAAAGGCGTGATGAGCCATCATCTCAAAGGTAGACAAATGTCGACCGGAACGCCCTACTGCGGCTACATCGGTCAGTCTGATACAGGGCTGAGAAATACCTAGAGGATTTGCAGGCGGTGGAACCATCCCACTAGTTACATGGGGTTGAAAGTCGGCAATTGAAGCAATTGTCAGATGAATGTCGTCGCGCCATCTGGCGATTACTGGATAGGGTGTGACGCGTTCGTGATTACGCTGCTCAAAGAAATTTAGAAACATCTCACGCATTGCATCCTTGAGTGCCTTCCCCCTCATAGGATAGCCATCGATAATTGGCTTACCGATGAATGTATAAGAGTCCTCAACAGAGTCTCCACAGGTATCTCTAGTTGGATCTCTAGTCCAGAAGAATTGACCAGTAACTCTGCAAGTTCGGCGAATGAATCCAGCCTCCTCCCAGTACGGGATATGAATCTCCCCGAACGCCACGCTCTCACCTCTATGCTTACCGATTCGATGTCCCGACTTGAAAGCGATTGTCAAAATAGCGCTAAGATACTCGTCTCTAATGTGTAAAGTTCTACGGCGCGTTGAAATCAAAGATGCTCCACGACTCGAATATGAGTTCCTCTTGGCGTGACTATCTGAGTTCTGATGCTGATGGGAGAATGAGAATCTCGAAGCATGGCGGGATGCTTACAGATGCATTGTTGATTGCAGATGCAGAGCATTTGGCAGTGCATACTGATGACCGTAGTCCAGAACAATTGTGCAACACGGCAGCAATGCCTGGAATTGTCGGCGAGGCGTGGGCCATGGCTGACTGGCATTTTGGATACGGGTTTCCAATTGGGGGTGTGGTTGCTACAGATGTCGAGGCAGGGGAATTAGGTGGCGCGATATCTCCGGGAGGAGTTGGTTTTGATATCAACTGCGGAGTGCGCCTATGTTCGATGGATATCGAGCTCAAAGATATTGATTCTAAGGCTCTTGCTGGGATGCTATCCAAACAGATTCCGGCAGGTGCTTCTAGCAAGGGAGGAGTGGGCCTAAATGACACTAAGATGGATTCTATCCTAGGAAGTGGCGCCGCTGGTGCAATCGACATGGGTTGGGGCGAATCTAGGGATCTCGAAGTCATCGAATCGCACGGAGTTCTTGAGAGTGAAGAACGAAGAGTTGGCGAAAGAGCCGTGAAAAGAGGTATGAAGGCATTAGGGACTTTAGGTTCAGGGAACCACTTCCTAGAATTGCAAGTTGTAGACCGAGTAGTAGACCCAATTGCAGCATCGGCTTATGGGTTGCGAGAAGGTCAAATTACTGCGATGATTCACACCGGTTCGCGTGGCTTAGGGCATCAAGTATGTAGCGAACATGTCGCAGCCATTGAATCAAAGTACAATCGATCCGGGGATGATTGGGTCGCCTCAGAGTGGGGATATCGACTCAAAGATAGACAACTTGCTGCTGCGCCGATATTCAGTCGTGAAGGAGAGGCATATCTCGATGCGATGAGGGCGGCTGGGAACTATGCATTCGCAAACCGCTCGGCTCTGACTCAGAGGCTGAGAGGTGTGCTGCGAGAACACTTGGGGCCTGACGGAGACTTGGAAGTGGTCTACGATGTTAGTCATAATATCGCCAAAGTAGAGGATCATGTAGTACATGGTAAGACATGCAAGTGTTGTGTCCATCGTAAAGGCGCAACTAGGGCACTGGGAGGAGATCACCCTGAGCTCGCATCACGGTTCTCGTCTGTGGGTCAGCCGGTTCTAGTTCCAGGAGACATGGGCACTGCTTCGTGGGTCCTCGCAGGCCCAACCAAGGGCGGAAATGATGCCTTTGCTTCATCTTGCCATGGCGCCGGTAGGCAACTATCTAGGACGGCTGCTAGGAAGAGCGTGGATACCAACGAATTGATGAATAGACTCGAGCAACAAGGAGTCCATGTCAGGGCCAAGACTCCTAATGTTCTATCCGAGGAGGCCCCGGAGGCATACAAGGATGTGGATGATGTTGTCAGATTGACTAATCGAGCAGGGTTAGCAAGACCTGTTGCTAGATTGCGACCACTGGCAGTAATCAAGGGTTAACTCTTCGAAGTGAGGATCAATTCAATTTGGTCGTTGTCGTTCATGATGTAATTCTCAAACTTGTCATTTGACTCGCCGTTCACATTCATACTAATGTCATACTCTTCCCAATCAGAAACTCCGTTTCTGTTGATGTCAAATTCTTTGTCAGGGGTGATTGAAGGTCCTCCTTCTCTCTCCCATACTTCGAAGAAAGCTCCAACGGGGACATTGTACTTCTTGGGAGTCTCAATATGCAACTTAGTAAATCCTGTATTTGTAGAATCATGAACATGAATCCACCGCATTCCCTCTTCACATCCGAACTGATCGATTCCTGTATTTTCTGGAATAGCCAATTGCTGACCATCAACAATCACCTTCAGATTAGGGTGGTAGTGTTCCGAAATTCCGACATCGGCGTGATCTAAGCCTCCCAAGCATCCGTCGGAAACTTCCCAGTCCGGAGATGCTTCGAGCGCTTCGGGCTGCCACAGGGCAACTACAACAAAAGCAACAGTAGCAACTGCTGCGCCGATAAGCAACACCCTCTCTGCGTCCATGCACCTACGAAGTGCGAAGTCGTCTTGAAGTATGTGACTGTGCGAATAACATGTCCACTAGTTCTGTTCCAGATTACTGGGGACTAGCGAAACGGGATTTGTCATCAGACTCGGTCCTTTCTCAATTGTTTGAGGAGTACGATGATTCTATACTGGCCTCAGACGGGAATCTGTTCAGAACTCTTATCGTTTCAATCGTGGGTCAGCAAATCTCTACGGTAGCCGCCAGCGCCGTTAGAGAAAGGTTGGAGAGGCTAGTGGGAGAAATTGAACCAAAGAGAATTCTAACACACTCTCACGAGGAGTTGCTGTCTTGCGGGCTATCAAATATGAAAGCCGAATACATCGCTGGGCTGGCTCTAGCTTGGACAGAGGGCTACGAAGATATCAATTGGCAGAGCCTTACTGATGAAGAAGCGATTTCCAAACTGACTGCCTTGAGAGGAGTTGGTGTGTGGACAGCAGAGATGGTACTAATCTTTGCACTTCTCAGGCCGGATGTTCTGCCATTGAAGGATATAGGATTGATTAGGGCTATAGAAAGGCAGTATAATCAAGGGAGCGTGCTTTCAACGGAGCAGATTCGTGAGATTTCACGCAACTGGGCGCCTTGGAGGACAGTAGCCACTTGGTATCTCTGGCGTAGCATAGATCCTGAGCCAGTGCAGTACTGATTACATCGAGTATCCGCGCTTTGGTTGATCTGGAATCGAAGAGGCAGTTCCAGACTGAACGCCGTCTGCCTCTTCCATGATTATCGTGAGTAGCGTATTGACTAATGCCCTCAGTTCCTCTACTTCTCCCTTTAGTTCCTCAAATGTACCTGCTTCGCCCCCATCACTCATGCGCATCCCATCTGGAGGATTACTCCTCCGAGTCAATGAGCCCTTATCTATGGCCTATAAACAAGCAAGGTGAGACTAGATGCCAGAGTATGTTTCTATGAGAATAGGAAATTGACGGAGATTAGTCTTCGTCTTCTTCCTCATATTCATCTTCGTCATACTCTTCGTCTTCTTCGTCTTCGTACTCTTCGTCTTCGTACTCCCAATCCTCTTCATAGTAGGATTCGTCGTCGTCTTCGTAGTAGTAGTCGTCATCGGAACGCCTTCGCATCATCACTAGAGCAATGGCAATTACTGCCACCGCTGCAATAGCTGCAATCATTACAATCTCGGAGTCTCCGCTACCTTCATCCTCACTAACAGGTTGCTTGACATTAATTCCGGTAATTGCCTGATACGGATTATCAAAGTCCTCATCGATAATTAGGTACAGATTGGGTTGACCCGCCCTCCATGCCTCCCATTCGAATACACTGTTAACGCTGGAGCTCTCTGCGGGCAAATCAATCGTTACCTTTCCGCCTTGAAGTGTAGATAGCGACTCCCTCCACTGAGTCCCATCTACTAACTCATAGAGGCCCACGACTAATTCGCCATCTCGCTTGCCCGGATTCTCCCAGAAAGTCTCGATAGTGATTATGTCTCCAATATTGGGCGTTAAAGTAGGATTAATCACAGAACGAGAGTATGCGCCCAAGAACTCCATTATCCTCAGAGTTACTTGCCTGGGTGCAGAATCACTACCTTGGCCTATAATTTCATTTCCAGACTTATCTGTGGATGTAATCCAGAACCAGATGTAATCGCCCGCCTCTATTCTCATGTCATTCATTGGATTGAGATCTAGAGATGACTGGTAGATATCATTGGTTTCACCATCGATAATCAGAGAAAGTTCTCCACTGTCCTCGGTACCTGCAATCGGGTTGTTGCTGCGTACATAGACCCAAGATACTTGCAATGGGCCGTCCATCATTCCAATTTCATCCAC
>CEPK01166074.1_pt1 | contig 13496 bp, 20 predicted proteins | sample 356231 | NCBI WGS metagenome assembly CEPK01 (sample SAMEA2620259, study PRJEB7988) | marine metagenome | biome: marine biome (ENVO:00000447); feature: deep chlorophyll maximum layer (ENVO:xxxxxxxx); material: "saline water (ENVO:00002010), including plankton (ENVO:xxxxxxxx)" | depth 80 m
ACACGAGAAATTTTTGAACCCAATCAGTTTCAAACATTCACAGTATTCATGGACACCATTCCAGAATCAGAATATGCAGATACAAATACATTGTTTGAAAGACCAGCACCAAACTACGTTGATTATCACGTACAAGCATGGTTCGACGACACACACGAAGTACTAGTGCCTGTTGTAGAACGCTACATGCAAAAGCAACAGAACACATTGATTGGATACATAGGACGCAGAACAGAGGAATCTGAAGTTGCATAGTCTTTTAAAAATATGGCAATACGCATTAGGATCTTATTCTGATGATAAAACACAACCTTATGACAAACAGATGTTGATCATAAGAACATTTTGGGTACTATTACACATTGCTACCTGTGTAATGATTATATTAGGCAACGGACATTTGTTAGGATGGTGGTAAAATGAAAAGAATATATAGAACCGATCGACTGGGTCGTATAAAAGAATTTATTAAAGAATCGCATAGATTATCACCCACAGCATTCTATTGTGAAATGGCTGAAACTGTGTTGCTGTTAACAGCTTCAGCAATACTTACGTTCACAGTACTAGATCCTGCCACAGAAATATTCATTCCGTTGTATCTAGCAGGTTCTATACTAGGGGTAATTAGTACTGTGATTCGAAAAGCATTTTTTGCCATTGTGCTATGTGCTTGGTTTGTGTGTATGAACACTATAGCACTGGTCACACTGGTTATTGGATAACGTATGATAAAAGTATTCTTTATCGCAAAGATAAAAGATTTAAATGAAGAATATAAAAACAGATCAACAAGACTACGAGAAATGGCAGAATCAATGCCAGGCTTTGTTTCAATTGAATCAGAAGAAATAGATGATGTTGAAATCACAGTCAGTACATGGCGTAGCAAACAAGATGTAGAAGCATGGGCAAAAGATCTAACACATGTAGAAGCAAAACGCAAACACCGAGAATGGTATCATTGGGTGCGTGGTATACATGTGGAAACTGTAGATGACGAGTAGATACGATGTCACGTGGGGTTGGACTGGACTGTCACATGATGCCAGTTTGGCTGTGTTTGTGAATGATCGTCTTGAGTTTGCTTCACATTCCGAACGTTTTTCTCAAGTAAAAAATGAACGTTTCGTTCATGCAGGTTTGATGCATGAAGCACTTCAGTATGGCGTACCAGAAGAAATATTCTTTTATGAAACTCCATGGCTAAAGAAAACAAGACAGGCATATGCAGGACAGTATGAATTAATCAAAAAGCCTTCACCTGACCATTTTTTAAACATGGTGTACAATGTGATGTTGAAAGCAGGCATCTCAAAGAACGGTTTTCCTGAGCAACTGCCACGTTCTCAACCCACTCGACATCATCTTGCTCATGCCGCCGGAGGCTACTACACATCCACATACGATCATGCAACCATTGTTGTGTTGGACAGTATTGGTGAATGGGAAACATTCACCATATGGGAAGGCATAGACAATCAACTGCACAAACGTCTTTCACAACGATATCCACACAGCGTAGGAATATGGTATAGTGCTATGACACAGCGTATAGGATTGAAACCACAGGAGCATGAATACATATTGATGGGCATGGCCGCAATAGGCGATCCAAAAAAATATTATTCTGAAATAAAAAAAGATTTTATTGCTCGCATGCCTGATCGATCCAATCCTCGTGTTAAGTTTCGACGCAACTGTCATAGAGGCTGTAGAGATTGGCGACCTGATTTAAACACACCACAAGACTATGCCGACATTGCCGCGGCCACACAACGCATATATGAAGAAATATTCACAGGCATACTGGAATATACTCGTACTCATTTCCCTTCACGCAACCTTGTGTTGATGGGTGGCTGTGTGTTAAATTGTGTAGCAAACAGTTTAGCGGCCAATTATTATGATGATATATGGATAATGCCCAACCCAGGTGATGCTGGTTCGGCCATTGGTTGTGTACTTGCACACAAAAAACAAAGATTAGAGTTTACTCATGCATTTCTAGGAGCGGATATACCTGGTGAATATCCCATAGAAGAAATACTGGAAGATCTGCATGAACACAAAATTACAGCGGTTGCTTCGGGCCGAGCCGAGTTTGGACCACGAGCATTAGGAAATAGAAGTATCTTGGCCGATCCCCGAGGCGCCGATGTAAAAGACAGAGTCAATCGAATTAAACAGCGTGAAGCATTTAGACCATTTGCTCCAATGATACTGGAAGAACATGCATATCGGTATTTTGATATGCCTGTAAAAACATCTCCGTATATGCAATTTGTAGCCAAATGTAAACGGCCCAAAGAGTTTCCTGCCATCATACACTATGATAATACTTCTAGAGTGCAAACTGTGGGCAAGGAAATGGGTCCTGTTAGAACGCTGTTGGAACGTTGGTATGCAGAAACTGGTTGTCCCATGCTGTTAAATACTAGTCTTAACATAAAAGGAAAGCCTCTGGTAAACATACATCATGATGCTGTACGCTGGAGTGCTGAATATGGGGTTGACATATGCTTGCCAAGATAGTAAAATTATTAGAGTATTTGCCCATTATAGGGCCGCGATTGCGTAAACAAAGACGCAGACGTGAACTGATGGAAAAGATTGCAAAACAAGATCCATTTATATATGAATAGGAGTACAGATGTCACAATTTGACTGGAAACGTCCTACGTGTGCAATGCTGGGAGCATTTCAACCATGGACAGACGAACACACACGAGAGTTCGAATCAATCATTAAAAGATCCTCACAGGTAGTTGTGTGGGTACAGGAAGCAGACAAGACTGTGAAACGACCACATGATTTTATTTTTGTGAGAGATCAAATTGAACAGGCATTGAGCCAAGCCGGCTATGACAATGAAGAAGACTTTATCATTCAGCCTGTGCCTTATGTGGTAGATTTTGTTTTTACCAATGAAGGTGAATACAGAATTACCAGGCCTTTTCTGGGTCAAACACAAGAGCCTGATGTGATAGATGCCACGGCCCAAACTGTAAATTAACTGCGTCAGCACAATCATAAAATTTTTGCAAAGTGTTTGCGAGTTCAATTCTAAATCGCAGAGCTTTTATTTCTAGATGACGAATCTCTGGCACCGAGTCCAATTCATATTCTATGGTGTCTAGATACTTCTGCATATTCTTTTTAAACATGCCCATGAAGCCAGCCTTGGACACATCCGTGTCGTAGGGCACATTATAATACTGTGAAGAGTCCCAATTTTGATAGTATGTTTTTAGATGTTCTTTGTTTTCAATCCTAACGAGTTTTAAATCGGGCAACCAATGATACACATCCAGAGTTGATTTCATCCAGGATTGTTCTTCAATCTGCATGTGTATTCGATCTTCTATTAGTCCTTGTGTGATCAATTCAGATATGTACATCATTCTGTCAGAGCCAGGATGTGCAACCAATTTATAATTTTCAGACCATTGCATCTGTTGTGGAGCCAATATGCCTCTACGATAAATGTCTGAACCTACCACACATGCTTTGTGCATGGTATAAAATCCTTTTATTCGGTCTAGATCTCTCCAGTCGGTGGCAATATATTGAGCGATACTTTCTGCTTCTAACCAAGCAGGATCCATGCGTCTAATATCTGCCAACTGCACATACTGATCCAGAGTAACTTCAGCCATGTAGATGGTGTTGCCTGAATTGGCGAAATAATCATCCACCACTGAATCTAATAGATTAGAATTAAAGTCTACCACTTGTCAATACCCAGTATTGCTCTCATTTGGTAGTATTGTAAATCTTGTTTGGTTTTTATATCGCACCACGGACCACCATTGGTAAAATGCAGAGCACCAGCATCTTCTCGATATTCATATTCGTCTACCAACCAATTCCAGCGTAAATCAATTGATCCTATTTCTTCGTCTTTAAGATGTAAAAACCTGTGCAGTTCTCGAGGCTCAGCTGAATTACAATACTCGGGTGTTAGTGTTCTATTACTAGGGTGGGCACAATTCCACATTATTAGACTGCTCCAGTTCTTGCGTGGAAAATTTTCCTGCACATGACCAAATGCTTTTTCTTTTATTGTGCTTTTGTAGTCGTGTTTGCAAACCATTACAGCATAACGATCGTCACGCTGTTCCCAAAGTTTGTTTATGTCATCCTGCCATAAAAAATCTCCATCACAGAAGATGGCCCAGCCTGACCAAAAACTCACAAATGGAATAAAAAATCTAGAATAAACAAAAGCAGTTGATTCATTGTCTTTCTTTTCTCGCCCATAATATGGAATGGTATTGATACAATTTGGTTTTATTATTGCATCTTTGCAATAGTGCTTCATACTGCTGATGCACAAATCATACATTTCTCTGTGTCGAGAATCAAAACCAACGTGAACTATAGGGTGTGTACTTGTCGATTGGGCTCGTTGGATTGTGGATTGCATTAAAGAAAACATTGTTGGGTCTCCATATTCCGTATTCTTTGGTGATACATCGGTCTCCGATCATCAGAGTGTTATCATCTATCAGTTTTATATCCCACAGCATGTCAATGTCACGCCACATGCCTTCTCTGTGTATTGCATCAAAATAACTCAAATGCCACACAGCCGTACGAAAACGATTTTCACCCCAGGTGTTTAGTTTTTTGTGATACTTGCGTATGCCGTTGAACACTGGCATGTTGTGTGGTGAACAACCTTCACGCCACATTTCCAACCATTCATACACACAATGATGAGTAGGGTGTGTGAAATTTGGAAAACATGCTTCAATCTTTTCACGAGTATCGCATACTTCATGATCCCAGTCTCGGTAAAACTTGTAGTTTACACGAGCATAATCAATGTACACAAAAGGCACTTCGTCCAGTGGCTCAGCTAAAAATATAATAGCATATGATTTGTCTGAACCGGGGTGACAGTTTACAGTTGGATATCCAAAGCTCAACATCTGCACAGGTGCAGTTATACGGCCCTGTTCATTGATATCTTGACTCAGCCAATAGATCTTAAATAGCTTGTATATGGCTTGTAGATCTGGATCTGCATCAGCGTGAACATGCAGAGGACCGATTCGATGAAATTCTTCTTTTTTGGATCTATCAACCCGCAAAAAATTATCAATTATACGAGAAAAGTCATTCACAACTCGCAAACCATTCTGTGCCAAGATGTCATAGAATACTTGACTAGATATAGAACCTCGTATATAATAAGCATTATGAGTTGAGTTTGACCAGTCTACAAAGTGTTCAAGATAGGAACGTTTTTCAGCAAGATCTGTGCTTTGGTTAAAACTACGCATATAATTAGTTATGATAGGAAAAACACATGCTAGACGTCTTTTATATCAGCTACAATGAATCGTTTGCTGATGAGAATTATGAAATGCTGAAAGTCTTTGCCCCACATGCCCAACGAGTGCATGGTGTCAAAGGCATATTTGAAGCACACAAAACAGCGGCCGAACGAGCAAAAACTTCGCACTTTTATGTGGTTGATGCAGATGCAATCATTGAAGAAGAATTTAAATTTAAATTTGTACCCAACAAGTTTAAAGAAGCATACCCAAATGTGATGGAAACAGAATGTGTGTTCACATACAGATCACGCAATCCTGTCAATGATTTAATTTACGGCTATGGTGCTGTTAAACTGTTTCCCAGAGAACCTTTTCTCAAACTAACAGATTGGTCAGTGGACATGACAACATCAATTGGTTGTCCTTTTGTGCCCAAGTTCCAAATAAGTAATGTTACAGCGTTTAACACAGATCCTTTTAACACATGGAAATCAGCGTTCAGAGAATGTGTTAAACTTAGCTCAAACATTATAGATAACAATGATAACATTGACGATGAATACAGACTTAAAGTTTGGTGTGCAAGAGGTGAAAAACGACCTTTTGGAGAATACGCAATACTAGGAGCTCAACAAGGAGCAGACTTTGGTGAAACATATCGTGGTGACAAAGACGCACTAAAAATGATCAACGACTTTGATTGGTTGGCAAAGAAATTTGAAGAAGCAGTATGAACGCAGATTGGGAAGAAACCACAGAGCTGGTTACCAGCAAGTATCATTGGGTAAACGGAATAGATGAATATCTAAAACGTACCAAGCACCCTCTGTACAAAAAGTTTTCTGCAATTCGCAATGCAGTATTCTTTATGAATGCATACAGACAAAAAGAACTGATACTGGATGAAATAGGCAGAGGTGATTCTCCTTATTCAGAAGAATTTATCAATATTATCCTGCATGGCAACATACAATGGACTGAATGGTTGACACACAAGAAACTGGTCAACTACATGGCTCATTGCATAGACATAGATCTATTTAAAATATTGAATGATTGGCATGATAGATTTGGCGGAGATGTGATCAATATCAATGATCATTTTTCACGTGGACAAATACAGAGCAAACTATGGATGATGGATGAGCTGGATAAAATTGTAGAAGATGGCAAAATGGGCAATGTACTCATGTATGGTGGATGGTTCAACACGTTTGCTTACTTCTTGTTTGAGCGTTTTAAAATAAAACAGATATTTTCATTGGATATAGACCCAGACGTTTGGGAAGTGGCAGACTGCTTCAATGCTAAAAAATGCTATGACGAAGCATGGACTTTCAAGGCCGCAACAGCAGATTGTAATCGTTTGCAATATAAAAATGGCAAAACCACATTTGAAGTGCCCAGGCCCAACATGAATCCTACTCCAGTGGAATTTAAACCCAATCTTGTTATTAACACATCATGCGAACACATGAAAGATGATTGGTTTTATAATCTGCCCAAAGGCATGCCTGTGTGTTTGCAAACCAATGATTATTTTGAAAACACACAACACATGAACTGTGTGCATAATTTGGATGAAGCTCGTGCAAAATATCAATTTTCAGAAGAGCTGTATGGTGGTGAATTAAAAACATATCTGTATAAAAGGTACACACTAATTGGAATTGTTTGAGCAACAGTTGACAGGCAGAGATGATCATCTTGCTGGCCAATCAGAAACCATAGATGATGTCGTGTATCACTATAACAGCCTGGGCTTTCGCGGTCAAGAGTTTGCAGGTGAAGTTGGTGTTGTAGGAGATTCGTTTGTGTTTGGATTGGGTGTAGCACATGCATTTCCACACATACTGTCCATGGATAACATGGGCTATCCTTCTGCTTCCAATGACATGATTGTAAGACATGCTATACAGTACATTCGCAACTATGCACCTGCGACAGTCGTTGTGTGCTGGACATACGGATACAGAAGAGAATGGATACGACCCGATGGCAAAGTGTATAGATTTAAAAACATGGATATGGAAACACCAGATGATTATTTTTGGTTGATGTCTGAATTACAAAATGAACCGTGGGACAATTACAACTACTACAAGAACAAACTGTTAATTGAATCGTTTTGTGCAGTAAATAATGTAAAACTGTTACAGATAGATAATCATGTAATTGTAAATGATAAAAAGGGTGCAGACGGAAAGCACCCAGGACAAGAATGGCACAACGCAGTGGCCATAAAAGTGAGTGAGATGCTGGATGCTTAACAACGTAACATGGGGCCGTAATGCAGGTAGAATCAACATAGATGATCTATCCACACGTGAGTTACAGCGTGAATGTTCAAGAGCTTTGGCATCTGGAGCCATTGTGGCCACGTCTGCAAACCTAACTAAGTACAACAAACAGGCTCCTCATAACAGTCATCTATGGTATAGAGCTGTTATAGAAGATTATGTAAAACAATACGGTGGCTTGCCAAGTCGTGCAGGTCCTGGTGTAGATGTAAAACTGATACTGGAGGAATAATGAATAGAAAAATACGTGATGCACTAGAACAGTTCTGTGCAGAAAAATTTGGGTTTAAGCCCGACAAAGGTCATCTTACTGCACTAGTAGATGATTTAGATAGAAAGGTCATGCACAATTATTTTGGTAACAAAGGTAATTGGAAACCAGATAATAAAAATTTTAAAGCATCAGGTGAACAGTTAATAGAAAAAGTAAACGCACTTAAACCTGATTCTGTGTTGGACATAGGTTGTGGTTATAATCTACTCAAAGGTAAAATTAAAAATCTATGGGGTATTGATCCATATAACACTCTTGCTGATGAAATTATAGACCTAATGGATATTAGATTAGATAAACAACACGATGTTGTATTATGTTTAGGTTCAATAAATTTTGGTTGCGAAAAAGAAATTGAACGCAAGGTTGCAAAAGCAGTCAGTTTGTGTAAGCCTGGCGGTTCTTTATTTTGGAGAGTAAATCCTGGACTTACACACAGCAGAGCTGGTGCTGAATGGGTAGACTTTTTTGAATGGGATGAAAATAAGCTACGAGAGTTAGCGATCAAAAACGATTGTGAGTGTGTGGATGTACAAGAAGATCGTTGGCGAGACGACGGAGAAGGTTTGAGATATTATGCTCATTGGATTCGGAACAGAGATACAGAAGCAGAATCCGTTTCATTACAGAATATGGGAAGGTAATTTTTTACCTGAAGATTTGTATGACAAATTAGAACGTATGGTTTATGCTTACGAGCCTGAACCAGACAGTCTGCTTAATGCTGAAGATTATGTGTACCCAATGGGTCAAGCACATCTGTCGCCAGGACTGGATGGCTTTCGTGATCTGTGGTACATGCCTGCAAACAAACAATGGTTGTTGGATCTGCTGGATTGGCCAGCTGACCTAGATGCACAACTGGAAATTAAAATACACATTGATTCCAAAGGCTTTTATCAAAGACCGCACAGAGATTTAAAAGACATTCGTTCGCCACGTGGCTATGGCACTCTGCAGATATATTTTGGATCAGATGAATTGGAAGACACAGGTGCATGGGTACTGGATGCTGATCACAACAAAGTTAGGCAGATTCCTTTTCAACGCAACACAGCCTGGTGTTTTAAAGCCACTGATATATCGTGGCATTCAGTGGATCGAATTGAACGTGAAGTAGACAGACGCTCCATAATGATTAATGTATATTCAAGAACAAGAATGGAGGGAGGCCATTTCCCAGTAAATCCAACCGATGCTGTTACATCAGAAGTAAAACGTAATCCTGTAAAATTTAAATCGTTTAGAGATCACACTCGTATTGATTTTTGTATAACCACATACTGTCAATCAAAGTGTCCTACCTGTCCTAGAACAGATGCAGAAACACTTGAACTTGCAAACTTCATAACATTACAACACATGCCATTTCCTGTGTGGATGGATGTGATTGACAAAGTTGATTGGTCAACAAAAACCATACAGTTTTGTGGCGAACATGGTGACCCAATGATGCACCCTGACATAGAAAAATTTATACTGGCAGGCACAGCTCGTGCTTGGCAAGTGATGATAAACACCAATGGTGGCATACGCAAAAAAGAATGGTATCGCGAAATATACGACAAAGTTGAAGACCAGGATTATGGTGAGCTGTGCTTTACATTTGCCATTGATGGACTAACACAAGAGACCAATGAAAAATACAGAATAGATGTTGATTTTGATCGTGCATGGGAAAATTTCTTGACTTGTGCTGAAAATCATAGTAGACTTACGTATTGGGACTTTCTTGTGTTCGAACACAACTGGCATGAACTTGAAGATGTTATACGCATTGGCAAAGAGCTAGAAGTGAACATGGATATCAAAGTCAATCGCGGCGAACATGGTTTGCTGGTCAGTGATGAAGGCAAACAGCATGTGAGAAACATACTTGGCATTGATGTTGATGCAGAAGAACAACAGATTGTGGATATACAGGATGCAAAAACAGTAGCACTATCCAATCTCATGGAGCAGAGCAAACTATGAAAAAGGTTATCTGTGAAGCAATGAAAGGCAAAGAAATTGATATTGATATCAATTTTAAGATGTGGCCTTGCTGTATGTATCAAAATATATTTGCAGAATTTGGCAAGACTGGAGATCCATACATAGACTCTCTGCCGGCAGATTGGAATGATACACGAGTACACGGCATTGACAAAATATTAAGGCACTACGCATACACAGAACATTTCAATGACAAGAGTTGGACAGATGAAAAGAAGTGCTCTCCTGTGTGCTATGAAAAATGTGCAGAAGGCGGTGAAATGCATTTGAATCATGCACCGTTAAATTTAGATGGCAAAGATTAGATTAATGAATGTGCCTAAAAGGCAACTGGGAAAATTTAGATTTGTAGAAAAGAAAGACATCACAGATCGTTTTGTGTTGCCACAGTGGTGGCGACTGCCTGAATCAGTGAGATGGTCACACACAGCTCGTAACTATCAAAAAAGTTATGATGCATGGACGGCCGAGTTTACATTTGATACTCGCAAATACACAGGACAATGGTTGGTAGACTACATTCAGCAACGTGATCCTAATGGGCTTGTGCTGGATGTTGGTTGTGGATCCAATCCTTACAAAGGACGAATCAAAAACCTTGTGGGCATGGAACCTGGTGATTGGGGCAGTAAAGATTTACAATGGGATATTATGGGTCATATATACAAGTACGTGGAAGACAACAAATGGGATTGGCTACTTGCAATAGGTCCTCTCAATCATGGTGATACAAATGAAATTACTGAAATGCTCACCACCATGCATGGTTGTCTTAAACCAGGTGGTAAACTAGTATGTTTGGTCAAGCCAGCCAATTGGGCTCATCTCAAAGTTGACCCATGGAGGGAAAACAGAGGCTTGTGCTATCCGTGGATGAAAGACAGTATTTACAGATTTGGTGCTCAACAAGATTTTGAACTTGAACTTGCTCCTGTGTTAGATGGCACAGATCTTGGCAAACTCACAGATGAAAAATTACAAAAACTTGCTGACATTGAACCATGGGAACACACTCTAAATGGTGCACCACCAGTGGAGACTGAAGTGCAAGACGGAGACATGTACTCGCAATGGGAAGCGGTACAACGGGAAATAAAACGCAGGAAAGACACACCTGATGCACCCAGCGAAGTTATAAGACAGCGTTGGTTTTGGATCTGGAGGAAGTTATGATTGTGTTAAGCAGAAGGAATCATGAATCAACTAGTACCAGTTAAGAAAGGAGCCTTGGTTCCATATAAAAATAAAAAACCAACTGAAGTACAACCATTTTTACTAGTCGAAGAACGCAAAGTGTTCGAGACACGTGAAGAAATAAAAAGATACTTACCAGACATCTGTGGCCTAGCATTGGCTCGCAGTTGGCACGACAAAGCGTACATGCACAAATTAGAAACAGACATTTACAACACATTTAAGGAAGGCGGAGTAATACTGCCAGAAGATACACTATTACAATTTGAAAAAACAAGTGGCCAGAGAGCCAAGATTACAGTATATGAGCAATCTCCTCACAGCAACTTTAAATTAAAAGTTTGCAGTTTGAGTTTGAACATGATAGCACAAAGGTAAAACAATGTTAATTAATATATTAAAAATAGAAGCAATAGTTATAGGATTATTGATTATTTTGTATTTGATGGCATCATTGGCATACATTGGTATGGATTTAGAAATGATGTCTACAGATTATGAAATGGAAAAAATAATGGCAGAAAGGTTGGCAGTAATTGAACCAGGAAGCTAATCTAGAACAAAGCGAACAGTATATGTCTGCTTTAAGTAGCGTAAAATCTAAGTTTGATCCAGAAGAAGTGGCTGGCTGGTCACGTGATAAAAGACTAGCACAGTTACGTGAACACTTTTCCACTGGACATTCAGATATTATAAGAACAACATCACACACAAAAACAGGCTCAGGCTTTCCGGCCGCTGAAGTAATAAATGCAATGAATCCAAATCTTGTGCTTGACTTGGGCTGTGGATTTTCATTGTTTAAAGAACACATACAAGGGTTGATAGGTGTTGACCTACTGCCTTACGAAGGCAGAGTTGATCTTGTTATGGATTGTGATGATGCACTAGAACTGTTTCAGGACAATAGCGTGGATGCTATTCGTTGTGTAGGTCCATTTAACTTTGGCACACAAGCAGAACAGGAAAAACTCATTGGTTTGTGTTATGACAAACTTAAACCCGGAGGGTTAGTCTGTGGACATGCTCGTCCAGGACGCAAAAGCGATGCAACAGGATTTAATTCACGTGGTATTATTCACTATCCATGGACAAGAACTGCGGTGCATGAGTTTACTGAGCTGTTTGGTTGGGAACTGTGTGACCCACACCTAAGTGTGCCAGGTTGGGTGGAACAAAGCGATCACAAGTCACCTATTATCACAGAATGGACAGACCTACGACAGTTGAGCTGGCCACAGTTGAAAGACTACATGGTGCGTTTCAATCCAGACGATACACCCATTGATGATTTCAACAAATGGTTGGACAGAGAACATGACAACTCAGACATGTTTGATCCTCTGGAGTATCAAGAAGGACTCAAAGATGCACACGTCAAAGTACAGAACGAATATTGGCGTAGATTAAAAGATGAACGATTTAACAGGCACATGCACGATGGCGTGAGACCTCGTTATAATTGGTGGTGGAGGAAACCCTAATGTACACAGTAGAATTTGAACATGACACATTTGAAATTGTGGTATTGGATGATGGTGGTTATGAAGATGATTTGCGAGTAGAAATTCAATCAGATGCAGTTTTTATTTCACAATGGAATACTGTGTTGAATGAAGAACAGAACATACGTATTTCGCCACAGATGTGGGACGAACTGCTGTCAGCAGTTAAAAGCCCAGAAGGAGCATACATAAAAAGATGATAAAAGATTTTATAAGAACAGTACCAAACTATCCTGTTAAAGGCGTAAATTTTTATGACTTGAACAGTTTGTTTGCAGGACCAATGTTTAAAACTGTGATTGGTTTGTTGTTGGACAAAGCCACTGCAATGAAAACACCCACACACATCATTGGTGTTGAAAGCAGAGGTTTTGTGTTAGGTTCTGCTGTAGCATATGCAATGGGTCTACCTTTTGTTATGGTACGTAAAAAAGGTTCCAAGTATCCAGGTAAACTATTAAAAGAATCATACGAGCTTGAATATGGTAAAGCAACTCTGGTGCTACAAGAAGGCCTGCTTGGACACACAGACAGATGTATCATTGTAGATGATCTGGTTGCCACAGGCGGTTCATTGGGAGCAACAGCAAAGTTGATTGAACAAACAGGTGCAAAAGTATTGGGTGCATTGACTGTTATGGATTTAAAATACATACGCAACAATGCAGACTTTGATTATCCAGTACACTCTCTAGAAGAAGAATGGAACAATCCGCTTGAACAGTAACGGCATACTGAAACGTTTGAAAGAACGTTTTGAACAGCAACACGAAGTACGCAAAAGATCACTTGCGTTACACAGGACACTCAGCGGAAGAAAACTGGCAGAAGAAATAGCAGAAAGCAATCCTACGCTGGTTTTAGATCTTGGCTGTGGCAGTAACGAGTTCAAAAAGATAGTGCCAAATGTTATTGGTGTAGATGTTGCAGAGCTTCCTGA
>CEPK01026013.1_pt1 | contig 13449 bp, 5 predicted proteins | sample 356231 | NCBI WGS metagenome assembly CEPK01 (sample SAMEA2620259, study PRJEB7988) | marine metagenome | biome: marine biome (ENVO:00000447); feature: deep chlorophyll maximum layer (ENVO:xxxxxxxx); material: "saline water (ENVO:00002010), including plankton (ENVO:xxxxxxxx)" | depth 80 m
AGGGAGTGTCCATCGTGCCATCAGCCATTTGAGCTGGTTTTCCCAGAAGGGGTGAAATCGGCATACACCAAATGCCCATCATGTGATTTCGAGCATCTCGTTGAAAATGACGAGAGCGCGAACTAAGCTGAAATCATGAGGGTGCTTGAGTCAACCAAGGCAATACCATATATCGCACCCATGGGAGGTCGGGGTGATGAGAGGTGCCGAATCCGGATCTGGAGACTCCAAGCTCCCAGTTAGCATTACGCTAATTATACTGGCTTCAATCCTACTGCCAATTGCAAACTCTTTCGCAGTGGTAAAAGGTGAGCCTCGTCTTGAATCTAGGGACTTTGGCGTCTTGGAAGAGCTAAGTGATCTACTGGATGAGCGAAGTGAGATTCTGAAGTCAAGTGCCGCCTCATCGGAGGCAGGTCCCGTGATAAGTGAGATCAGGGAGAGCGTTAGGCAAACCGACAATTCTAGTCCCATCGGTCAGGCAGAAGATGTGCTGCAAGGTGCGAGTTTTGTAGGAACTAAGCCATTGGATGTAGTGCACCCCAGGCCATACGAATTCGTTCTAGGTTCTGAGAGCAGCCCCGGATTCGTCGAGAACATCTGGCAAACTATGATCAATATCACGGACTATGCAATCTGGACCCAATACACTGATGTCAATGGTAACGTATTGGAGAATGTCGAGGTAGTGGGTTTCACTGCATCTCTGATTTCAATTCTATTGCCAAACACGGATGCCCTTCTTCATGCAATAGACGTCAACGGTGATGGGATTGACGACATCCAAGTGGGGCTGAAGCTGGCTGTTAGTGCCAGCATGGGTGATGGGTGGGGCATAGAGGATGGTACCCTGTGGATAGAGCCTGGAATCGAGTACTCGGTACGTGAGATCGGAAATAGCGGAAGCCAGGATCATTGGCTCCAGATGGACTCACTGCAGGTTTCAATACTCAAAGCATTCACATATTCCGATTCTGGAACATTGCTGAACCTCGGTCAAGGAGAGAGCTATGTCTGGATTGTGGACTCTGGGTTCAAAGTGGCCCCCAAAGACTTCCAGTTTCAGGTTGGGATAGAGAGGCTATTCTTCGATCTCGGTGGAACAGCAGCGAACTTTGCTCTGGATTTGATCGCCGCGATAGCAGACCCATTCGGCATCATCACCCCCCCAAGTGAATCCGGATTGACCTTTGCAGCCATTTCCTCCCCATATGCGTTAAGATTTGAGAACTCTGGGCAGGAGAGTTGCCCTGACAGATACGACCCAGTGGAGCTTTATGTGGAAAAATCGAGTGAAATCTCATGTGGGGTCTCTGCTGGTCTTGGGTATTTTCACTTCTCCGCGCCCGATGACGATGGCGAACAGGAGCTACTTGAGCTCGCTTACATCGATGCCAGGTTCCACCCAAATGGAAATTCACGATCCCTACCAAGTTCAGCTGAGATTGTAATTAGAACAGAAGGTGTTTTGCCTGAGTCTTCAGGAATTGCCGGAGACAGGAGCCTGACAACTATTGAGTATTGGGCCGACAGGAGAGCAGACGTCCATCTCCATTTCCATGAAGACAGGTCTGGAGAAATACAAGATGACGGGAGCTTTGGCAATATTACAAACTCAGAAGGCTGGTTCAGAGGGATGCCAGAGGGATCCCTTGAGTCAAACGAGATTGACCGCATATTCAGATTGCTTGGTTCTGCGGATGAGTCCGTTCTCCCGGGGAAAAAACCGGATGAGCTTGGGCTAATTATAGGGATTAAGAATTTCACAAGGGATTCGAGTCAGAACGTGGATGATCCGACTCTGCCGATTAACCCTGCAAACCCTCCGGAAAGTCTGATTGTGCTCAGATCTGTACAGCCTCTGGAAATGATTGACTATACTTCATGGTTCTCTAGGCAGGGCTCTTCCGAAGATCACAGAAGAATTCACATTAACGCTAATTCAATACCTAGTGCAGTAGCTGTATTCGGTTCCTTTGGATTAGGAGATTCAACAGAGGATGGTGAATCTCTAGATTCCGGAGAGAATATTGACTTCATCTCAAAGATTCTGGATTCCGTGATTCTGAATCTAGTTGACATATTTCTTGATGTCGGGACCGTGTTGAATGATGTACCTTCGACTGTCGTAGATGTGATTAGTGGTGGAACTGGCTCGGGCGGACTAGCAGGTGGATCGATCAACCTCATGATGACTGACAACTGGGCTGCCAGCAGATCGCCAATGAGCTTGTCTTCAGCGGTTTTGCAGATCGGTTCTTCCGACCACCCTGTAATTCCCGGAGATCACCTATTGCTCGCCCAGGATAGGGGATTAGGAGCTGATTTCGGTTCTTTGGAGCCGCTTGTCCCAGTGGCCGCAAGCATCAGATTCAGTGGACTCCAGTCATTCTCGGTTTCCGAATTCAATGAGACTGAGACGGTTTCAATGGCACTCAATACACAATCTGACAATCCTCTTGCGTTGGTTTTCGTGAATCACGAAACGGGAAACCTTAGTGGCTCAAGTCACCAATCGGTTAGATTCTCAGATTTGCCCAATAGCATCAGCATTAACGCTTCTTCTGAGGAAGTTGAGTATCATGCTTCATCGGCAATTGATACGATACTTTACTCAGGAGTGGGTGGCAATCAGAAGCAGGCTGCTAGGATTTCTGGCTTCCCCAGTTCCTTCGAGTCGAAGTCAGGACCAGAAATATCATGGTCTACAGATACTGAGATTTCCTTGATCGAGGCGCAATTGAGTGACTCAGATTCACCATTGACAATGGCTGGTGATCATTTCCTCTTTGAGCATGATTCGGAAAATGGAGTATCTTCTCTCTCAGCGAGAGTGTCCGGTTTGAAGGAGGTGGGTTGGATCAATCCTCAGGAGGAAGGTGCAGAGGGAGAGGCGGGGATGGGAACAGTATTCGCAAAAATAGGCGGTGGCGAGCCGTTTTCGATGAATGTGGGAAATGCTCCAACGAATCAAAGGAGCGATCTCTCTGTAATTGCTCAGATAGACCCGTTGCCATCTTCAATCTCCCTACAGGTTCCGACTAGTTCGGATTCGGGTGCGTCGCTGGACATACCACAGCTGAATTCTTCTGAAGGGTTATCAGGGGTCGCGCTCTTCATCGGTGGGTTCTCGGATTTGGGAAGATCGGTAAACACAGCGCTAGCAGGATTGACGACAAATATCTCGACGGGCGCTAACTCGGACGAGAGTGATTTCGCCTTCTCAATTGGTTTGGACGCAGATACAGAATTCGACCTTTTGGTTGAGGCGAAAATGGGTGATAACTCAATAGACGAGCCGGACTGGGTTCACGGAGTCTCACTTAACTCCGCCAAATCAGGAGTCGCAGACGGATTCCACATGAGGGCATGGATACCAAACCTACCACCAAAGATCGATCTATCTGTCTCCAGGACATTGATAGAAAACGGTCAAATTTGGGGTATAACGATTGGACTAGATGGTTGGGAGCCACAGGAGTCTGAGTTTGTCATTTCTCTAAGAGGTGTGAATGGTCAAGACCTGTTCCTGACCATAGAGGGGCTTACTGTCGGAACCGCTACTTCGATGCTTCTAGACACAGAAATAACATCAAGGACGCTGGGGGGAATTACGGAAACCTCCACTAATACGCTATATTCAATGTCTAACTCCCTAGATTGGTTCCATGCTCTGCTAATTGACCGTGGTTCAGGCACTAGAACGGAGATGATGGTGCAAGACATTCCGAAGACAGTGGAAATACAGGCTAGTATCGGGACGGCCATTTCCATTGACATGACAGTTCCAGAGCAATACAGAGTCGATGGTTTGGGGGTTGGTTCGATAATGCTGCAACAGATGCAGTGGATGGATGGCTCATGGTGGCCAGCAACCCTGTTCCTATCGAAGGTTCCAGGATCTATGAATCTCACAACTGAACCGGACTTGAACTTCGATATCACTGAAAACCTGGCCTTCCAAGGCATGCCGATTCTTGACTACAGTGCATCTGAACCCGGTATGTCCCTTTACATTGAGGCCTCAGGGAGAGCGGTGAATACAAAGGGAGATATCGTGATGATGGCAGAAGGCATGGCGGATAGGCTGGCTATCAAGCCAACCGAATCGTACGGTCTGAACGTTCGATCTGGGGGGGATGGGGTTGGCCTGATTTACGTCAGAGCCTCGGAAATCCCCACTCTGCCACCAGTAATCCTCGATGAAATTGAGGTTCTCGGTGAGGATTTGAAGAGCGCGACAATACACATCAGAGAGATTGTTGGGCCTTACAGTTTGATCGAGATTGATGATGTTAGAAGCGGTAGGGTAATCGTATCGGCAAGGGCCTCGGCCGAAATCGGTGAAAATGAGTTGGACCTGAGGGGCGTCCTTCTAGACGCTCAGAGCAAGGGTGGAGTCCCCTCGGGAACCACTTTGGGGGTCAATGGCCTTGCCTCTGACATGACTCTGGCTGGAATGGTACCTGGTCTTTCAGGGCCCACTAGCCACATCATGGCGCCCGAGCCCCTCTCATCAGGCGTGCTTACCATTATTGCAACCTTAGGAGGGTTCGATTGATGGGTCTGCTAGATAAAATTGGGCCCATCGGCGAAAACGATGAGGACCTTGAGGCCGCTCATGAAATCCTAGAGAGGCTTGGGTACCATGCATCGATAATCACCCCGACAAGGGTAATTTTTGCATCATTCTCTGCTTTTCTGATTGCCTCAGCTACTTTGTTTGCGTTGATGTGGGTGATTCCGTACAATAACGTGAAGATGGATGTAGTGTACAAGCAATCAGGCTTCGGGCACGTAGTTCTCGCTGAGTTGGACAATAAGGGAAGTAGGGAAATAGAAGATGTGAGCATCTCCATGAGATTCCTCGATTCAGAGGGTTTGGAGCTTGCAAGAACCGACTTCTTCATGGATTCGCTACCGGCGCACAGTTCGATTTCCAATACCCCTGGTGATGATCTGGAGCTTGTGATCCTCGGGGAGTCTGTCTGGGAGAATTATACGATTGAGGTAAGTCTAGATTACCGATACTACGGAGGCGAGTCAGCTGATCTCTGGACTGCAGAGGTAGGATACTGGACGCAAGAGTTCTTCACGATTGAGTCTTCGTTCAAATTGATGTAGTTACTTTATGATGATTCTAAATCACGAATGACCCATAGTATCAAAGATATCTGGATTTGGGGGTGTAACGAATGAGGGACTCAGTGCCGATACTGGTAATGCTGTTTCTACTATCATCCTATATGTCTATGGCGACTCCCAATTTTTCTTCAATTCCTGAGGAATCGGACTATCTGGGTGACGGGCGAGGAGAGAGGATTGAAATCGCACCCGATCCCAACAGCATCAAGGACCTCGGTAGCCCGGAAATAACATTCGTTGGCGAGGGGGAAAGGGCGCAGGGGGCACTTTCGTCAATCGGTGAATTCACGGATATTGGTTTTGAAGCTCACCTAAAGATCCCGGAGATTTTCTCTCGGGATAGACCGGATCTACTAATCGTACTAGTGGATCCCAAGGTTGGCCTATGGGAGTCGCGAGAGCAAATTGTTGAGGCGGGGAATGTAGCTGTTAGATCCTTGGTCCCACCTTCTGGCTTCCTGATCCAAGGAAGTGAGAGCGAGCTATCGAAGGTGAAGTCACTTCATATTGTGAAATCGACACATGTTGTTCCCGTAGCGATGGTGATCGACAAAGAGCTTTGGAATCTCGAACAAGAGGAAATCTACTCGGAAGTACTGGGTTGGAAGAACGATGACCTGGTTCGTCTAGATAGTCCTGGGCATGGTTCCGATGGCTCGCTTTCAGTTACCGTCGAACGATTTCTGTCTGACATGTGGTCCCCGACAAATGGAGTGCACTTCGGTACCCTGCACTCAGCACAATTATTGGAACTCGCGATGAGTCCTGAAGTTTCATATATTTCTCAGAGGGATGAAATTAGCCTGCACAACGACAATGCCCGAGTGCACACTGGTGCGAATGCGGTAGAAAATTACTACATCACATCATTGAATGGAAATAATCAGAGAGTTGCTGTAGCTGATTCAGGTTTGGATGATGATCATGGTGATTTCGGAAATCGGGTTGTTGGACTCGTAGATGTAGCAGGAGACGGCAATACCAACGATCCGAATGACAGTCACGGAACACATGTAGCCTGCACAGTACTTGGCTCAGGTTCTCGTTCATCCGGGGTTTACAGCGGGGTAGCCCCTGAGGCAAAACTATACTTCCAGGCCATGGAAGGAAGCGGGGGGGGCCTAGCAGGGCCGGGGATTTTTTCTTTGCTTAACTCAGCTTATTCGTCAGGGAGCGCGAGAATCCACACTAACAGCTGGGGCAGTCTGGGGACTGGTGGGGACTACACCACTCAGTCGGAAGACGCGGATGACAGGACCTCGACGTGGGATCAGTATTGGACGTATGATGGCATGACTGTTCTCTTCGCGGCTGGGAATGAGAGAGACGATGGCGTTTCGGCCCCCGGTACAGCGAAGAACGTAATCACAGTTGGTGGTCATGTTAACAGATACGCCTCTTCCGAGGAGATGTACTACTGGAGCAGCTGGGGCCCGACTGATGATGGCAGAATCAAGCCGGACATTGTTGCCCCTGGGGATTATGTCCGCTCATGTAGGGCACAAGAGTCAAACACCCCGAAGAACGTAGATGCAGCTGGATGGTACCTAGAATACAGTGGAACTTCCATGGCAACCCCAGCAGCTGCGGGTGCCTCTGCTATCGTGAGGCAGTATCTGATGGAGATAGCAGAAAGGCCTGCTCCACAGGGCGCGCTAGTGAAAGCCATGCTAATACTGGGAGCGGAAGACATGTCAGATACCGATGGGGATGGAGTTCAGGAGCCGCGGGACATTCCCAATGCGGTTGAAGGATGGGGGCGACTCGACCTAGCAAATACACTAGTTCCTGATGGTGACATAGGAACATTCGTGGATGACAGGTCAAGGCTGAGAAGCGGGGAGCAGGCAGAGTACAATTTCGAGGTGACTCGATCTGGTGAGCCTCTGAAAGTTGTTCTAGCGTGGTCAGATTACCCGGGCTCTGCATGGAGTAGCACACAATTGAGGAACGATCTGAATCTAGAGGTGACTTCGCCCAATGGTCAGATCACATACATTGGAAATGACTTCCAGGGTGGCAAGTCAAAGACTGGTGGTTCCAAGGACGACAAGAACAACGTAGAAGTGGTGCTGATCGACTCGGCCTCCGTAGGAATCTGGAACGTTAAAGTGATTGACTACTCCCATGGTGGAGGTAGGACTTACCAACCGTTCGCCATCGCAGTCAGAGGTGTTAACGTAAACGATCTCACCCCAGACCCTACCTTCGTGTCCTCTTCCTTTGAAATCTCGACACCGATCCCACAGGTTGGCGATGAGGTTCAATTCTCAGCCACAATTCTGAACCAGGGCTCCGGCTCCTTCCCTGAAGTTCACGTTTCGGCATATGGAAATGACGTTCTAATTGGAACGAAAACTCTGGGGATGCTACCGGCTGAGTCGGTTGAATTGGAGTGGGACTGGACACCGGTCCAAGCCGATGCAGTGGCAAAGAACGTAACAATCAGACTTGAGATAGACCCCAATAACCAGCTTGAGGAGCTTTACGAGGACAATAACGTATTGGAGGCTGTGGTTCAAGTCAGTGCTCCGGGAATCCAAGCTTCATCCGATGAGGCTTGGATTACCCTGACAGATGCCACTGACATCACCACCAAGTGGTCCATTCGGATGACTAACCTGGCTCTATTCGAGACTAATGCTTCCATCTCTGTCTCTGACCCGATAAGATTGGCAGATGGGAAGGCATTCTCGTGGTTCACATCGTTCGATCAGGTTTTCGTTAATCTAGGGCCTTCTGCTTCGACTTCTGTGAATCTTACCATGGTCCACCCCGGGCCCCCTCAGCCAGGAACCTATTCTCTCACTGTGACTGCAACGGACGTTGAATACGACATCGAATCGCAATTAGATATCTTCTTCGATGTCCCTGTACTTGCTCAGCCAACGATAAGCATGCCATCTGAGAATATTATCGTCGATCCGTTCCAAAACACATCCCTCTCCATTCTTGTTGGAAATGCAGGAAATGGCGCTCAGACATATGACCTAGAGCTGGTTCCTCCAGCTGGATGGGATATTGGTTTCGACGAGCTCGGAGCATTCGCGGGTTCAAAACAGGGTTCCACTGGAACGTTGCAGAAGGATGGTGGAGTTTCTGCAGACATCACCATTGTACCACCGGGTGTAAAGATTGACTACGGGCAAACACTAGTCGGTCAGATTCTGGTGAAGTCAAGAGTTGGTGCCGATGTTTGGAGCCAAGATCTGAATTTAGTTGTTGGAGCATATGACTCATTGATCTTCGAACCTGATTCGGGGCTGACCCAAGAGGGAATCTTGTCTGACTCGCTACACGAGATTGAGCTTGAAATAGCAAATGAAGGGAACAGAGACTTGTTGTTGACTCCACTGGTTACTCAGAAGCCTGGTGGCTGGACAGTTGCCAGTGGCATGAGCAACTTACAAGTTCCCAAGGGTGAAACTGTAAATTGGAAGTTTGGAATACAGGGCAATGGCCTGGCCAATGGCGGTTTGCTAGAGCTGAAGCTTCTTGGAGAAGATGGCAGCGAGTTCATTTGGAACACAACGCTTGGGGTAATTTCTGGTGCAGTACCAGTTGTGGAGTTCCACCAACTGGTATTCATCAATGGCTCATCTGTGGATAGGGCTGATACTCCGCTTGGACTTGGTGCATACCCGGTTGCAGAAAGATTTGACATGGGCTGGCGTGTGACGAATCAAGGAACTGCGGCATGGGAGTTTGCTCCGTCGTTGATCGTACCCAATGATGAGTGGGATGCCTCATGCGTGGCAAATAAGGGAAAGATTGGGGCTGGAGAGAACACCATTGTTTGGTGCAGTATTGTAATTCCACTATCAGAGCAAGCAGGCTCAGAGCCACAACTAGAATTGGTTCTGAGTGGTGAGGGAATAGAGGAGAGAGTGAAGGAGACCATCCTAGTTAGAACTGTCAAATCTGTAATGTGGACCATGGTCAACATTAACGAGGCTCATGAGGGGTACTCGACTACTTTGTACTACGAATTACAGAACAATGGCAACTCCCCGATATCTAGCCGATTAGTAACTGACGGCCCGAGTAGCTGGAATGTGAGAGTGACTGATGGGATAATGGTGACTCTTCAGCCAGGTGAGATAAAGTCAGTACAAATCGCATTCACGCCTGATTCCTCTGCCGATGGGGTTGTGTCGATTACTCTGATTGAAGGGGAGGAGATTAGCGGAAGCAGCACGTCCATCCAGATAGAAGTCATCTCTGGATCGAATGAGAGTGGTTCTGGAATCATGATGGTCGCTGGAGCTTTATTGTTCCTGCTGACTATGACTTCGGTGTTACTGATATCCATGAAAAGACCTGAGCTTTTAGATGGAATATTGCGAAGGCCGAGGGAAAGTACTGGTTCGAAGAAGCAAGAACACTGGAAGAGTGATTCAGGAATGGAGTCTGGGCCGGAAGTAGAGGGGGAAGCCGATTTATCTTCTCTAGAGAAATATGAAGACTATCCAGGATGGCTTTGGGACCCGACTAAAGAGGAGTGGGTTTCTGATCCTGAGAGCGCTGAAGACAGCAATGGCAATGCCCCAGAGTCTTAGAAATTGCGAGCTTTTTGGGTTCGGGAGCCCGAAGTCCTTAGATGGAAGAATGATTCGGTGGAACCGTGAAATCGGTTAGAATGGCACTTTTGATCGCGTTCGTATTGTGCTTCTCCATGCTCAGTGTGACAGTATCTGCAGCAGCTTCTCTACAGGTTTCATCGGATTCGCCCGGCAAGCAGGCGACCACGGATGATCCGGCGGAATACACCATCACAGTAACTAATGACGGCGACGAGGATCTAACAGTGCAACTTCAGGCATCGCAGGATAACGACTGCAATGGTTTCACATCGCAGATAGATCAGGCCCCTTTTGGGCTCAACTCTGGACAGAGTGAAACTGCGACTCTGACGGTTTCTGTTAATGATCAGGCTGATGGTGACTGTGAGACTACAGTAACTGCAAATGGTTGGGGTTCCAATCCATCGGATAACGCTCAAGCAGATGTCAAAGTTACTACTTCCTCAGAAGGCGGAGGGCAGTATTCCGTTACACTGACACACTCTAATCCCAGCAATGGTGTGGTAAACTACGATGGCGAAGATAATGACGTCGAATGGGAAGTATTGGTTGAGAACACTGGAGAGGCGGACAATGAGCAAATCCAACTGTCCATGGGTTCATCCGGATCATGCGACCCAGAGGGTTTGGATGCTGCAGTTGAGCCTGCGACTATGACGCTAAACTCGGGAGACACCGAGACGGCAACGGTTACAGTTTCGCTTCCTGATGGAAGCTCAACTGAGGCGGGTGATCACTGCTTTGTTCTGGAAGCAACCGTGACCAACGACCCAAACCCCGCGGATCAGGCCAATGATAGCGTCGAGCTGAGACTGAAAATCCCCGATGTGAAGACCTGTGAGTCTGATTTACAATTCAATTCTCATTCTCTCGACCCAGGTGAGTCTGCCAGCAACTCGGTAACAATACGAAATTCGGGAAACACGGCATGGACGGTTACGGTTTTTGCAACTGCAAGCGGGGAAGATGTAAGTGATTGGTTCTCATTCGAGACCCCTACTAGCAGACTATTGGAGAAGCCACAAGAAGCCGGAGACCAGACGATTTTTGCATTTGTCATTACACCAGACGACTCGGTCGAGCCAGGGCAAATTGATGTCTATATCCAAGGCCGTTCCGGAGCCTCATTGGGATGCGAGTCGTTGCTTAGAGTGACGCTTGGGCAGGTTCGTGATGCAGCGCTTTCATTGTCTAGCACATCTATGAATAATGTAAACCCAGGTGCAACGGGAATAACCAGTCTACTTGTGACCAATACAGGGAATGGGCAGGACACATTCGCACTGGGAGTTAAGGAGCTTATCCCGGGATGGATTGTGGAATTGGAATACACCGTCGTCACAATAGACGGCAAGCACTGTTCCTCCACTACAACCTGCGATAGGTTGTACGTCGAAGCCCAAGTTACGGTTCCAGCTGATGCGAAGGCCGAGGTCGAATATTCTGTCATCTTCACTGTTTCTTCTTCTGGTAGTCAGCGGGATGAGGTAATTCTAACCGTAACCGTTGCTCCAGTTCATTCTGGATCCATTTACATTCCCTCGAATTCCCAAACCGGTAAGAACTGGACATGGGTCGATTTCCCTGTTGAAATCACCAACACCGGGAACATCAGAGATACATTCGTCCTAGAATCGTGTGATCCGAACGTCAATGACTCGTGCCAAAGTACAGTCTGGCCGACTAGATTCAAGGATACTTCGGGTAACGAGATCTCACAGACAGCCATCGACTCAGATGATTCCAAGATGGTGATTTACCAGATTTATGTTTCTGACAGCATAAACAACCTATCGGAAGACTTTGAAATCAGGATTGGGATTGTAGGTGCATCTTTTTCCGTAAGCAAGGTTGTGACGATTACGGTCTCAATATACGATTACAGCATGGCAGTGGCATTTGCAGAACCTGGAGATGATCCAGGGACTATGAGTCTCTCTCTACCCCCAGGAGGGGCTTCTTCGGTATCCTTCGTGGTAACAAACACCGGCAATGGGGGCTCTGATGACGCTGTAATTTACATATCGGGAATGGATTCTACAGTTCTAAAAAGGGTCACAGTGGATGGTTCTGAGATTGGCGATAGCATCAAAATTCCTGCTGAGGGAAGCGTTACTTTGGAGATTGAATTCGATGCCCAGGATGTTGAAAGCGGAACTAGTGGTGTAATTCGCATTGGAACTACCTCGAAGAAAAACACGGGCCAGACCCCCTCTTTCGTTGACCTATCGGTCTCAATTAGTGCAATACATGACTTAGAGCTGACATTGGAGACACCGAGTAAGGTTGCAGAGAGATACCCCGGGAATGTGGAGTTCGTACTTTTTGTGACAAATAATGGGAATGTTGAGGAGGATATCGAAGTAATTGCCAGTGACTCGCTTCGTGGATGGTCAGTTGATGTCATTTCTGACGAATTTAAGCTTGCCCCGGGAGGAACCAGGGAGATCAAGATCAAAGCGACCCCACCAAGTGAGCTCATCTCGGATGATGAATACAAATTCACGATCACTGTAAGGCCGAAGGATATGCCCGTTGCCGGTGAGCCAATCGATTTAATTGCTGAATCGACAAGATCTTCTGGTTCATTTTCACAGGATACAATTACCTTAATTGCTGCTTCTACGATTTTGCTGGGATCCATGGGGATAATCGCTCTTTTCATCAGGTTCAGATCGTCCACTAAATTGTTTGAAGAATAGAAAACTTAGGGTTTTCACTAGACATTTTGAAGACTGAGCATCGGATACGCTTATGTCCGTATTTTTTTTGGCTAGCAACAACGGTCCCGTAGGGACCGAGGGTGATGCGATGTCTACGGTAACTGAGATGTACCTTCCTGTAGCGGTAATGACACTCGTTGGAATTGGATTTCCGGTCATCAGCTTCTTTGCCACAAGATTCCTTCGACCAACCAAATTGGGCTCGGATGAAAACAAAACTAGGTCGATTCTACTCCCTGGTTACGAAACCGATCATTCCCTGTACACACGTAGAGACAGTACCTATGAATGCGGTGCAGATCCAATAGGGGACGCAGACATCAACTTTCATTTCCAATATTACTGGTACGCGATAATTTTCTTGGTCTTCGATATCGCATTCATGTTTCTTGCATTTGGGGGCGTGGTTGCAATGCAAAAGGGTGAATCCCTAGCTACTAAGGAAATTATTAGCTCACTTCTGACGATGACAGCATTCATCGTGATAATGGGGCTTGGGATTTGGCACGTCTTCAGAAAAAGAGGGAGAATATACATCTAGGTGAGTAAATGGCGGATCAGGGGCAGAACTATTCGGTATTCAATAGCAGAATGCTAGTAGATACGGTCGGCGACGTGACTGACGAGGCCATAAAGGCTAGTCGGATCAAGGACGTGATTGGAGTTTTGGTAGGAAGGATATTCAATTGGAGTCAAAGAAAATCGCTTTTCCCATTGCATCTTGGGATCAAGTGCTGTGCTCTAGAAATGGCGGCTGCAGGTGCAAGTAGGTTCGACGCTGAGCGTTTTGGAGTGTTCTTTCGTTCCAGCCCCAGACAATGCGATGTCCTGCTGGTAAATGGTCCGATAAGTAAGAAATTTGCGGATCCAATTGTCAGACTTTGGGAGCAGATGCCAGAGCCAAAGTGGTGTATTGCAATGGGAGAATGTGCTATCTCGGGAGGCCCTTATTTTCAATCCTACAACGTCTTAGAGGGAGTAGATACAATCATCCCAGT
>CEPK01026582.1_pt1 | contig 13399 bp, 3 predicted proteins | sample 356231 | NCBI WGS metagenome assembly CEPK01 (sample SAMEA2620259, study PRJEB7988) | marine metagenome | biome: marine biome (ENVO:00000447); feature: deep chlorophyll maximum layer (ENVO:xxxxxxxx); material: "saline water (ENVO:00002010), including plankton (ENVO:xxxxxxxx)" | depth 80 m
TGACCCTGGCCCTGTCCTTGACCCTGGCCCTGTCCTTGACCCTGGCCATCTTGGTCGCTATCGCCGCCCCCATTGGTTCCTCCGTCTCCGGAGCCTTCATCTTGGAAGTCTGGGTCGTATGCATCTGGGATTCCATCCCCATCAGAATCTGAAGAAGACCCGTCGTTTGGATCATTTGGGAAAGGATCACTATCATCGGGAGTACCGTCCCCATCTGTGTCAGCTGAGTTTGGATTTGTTCCTGATTGGAATTCTTCCAAATTCGTCAGGGTATCCCCATCTGGGTCCGCACCTGCATCTGCCGCTGAATTGGGATTTAGGCCATATCCAACTTCCCAGCCATCTGGCATGCCATCGTTATCCGTATCTGGATTGTTCATGTCAGTTCCAGCGTTTTGCTCTTGGGCATTGGTCAAGCCATCGCCATCCCAATCGGCCCCTCCATCCGATGGGTCCAGAGGATCTGAGCCATCGGCGCTAACTCCTGTTGAGCCTGCCATTATTACGAGAATCATGGCGACTAGTACACTGCTATTCTTTGTATTCATAATATCTTCACTTCCTAAATTAAATTCCTTGGCCCTAAATTCCTAAATTAAATGGGTGGTAGTTGTTCGCTAGAGCGAGCTCGTTACACGATTCGCATTGGAAAAGCGCTGTATTGAGTCGCTTTCTCACTACTTGCGAATCTACTTTCTTGTGTATTGCTCCTCCTTTTACTATCATCCAATCTCACGGGCTTTCTCAGGGGACCCTCTGTCCCCTCTGCTTACTTGAGGGAAATATAACGTATTTCAATAGTTCCTATAGATTATCAAGGCGTTAACCTGGAAAGCTCTGCCCTGAACCTAAGTGCGGTCAAAAAATGGAGGACCGGGACTGCAATCGTTGCGATCATTAAGAAAGTAAAGAATAAGCTTGACCAGAGCTCTATTCCACGACCTAGGGAAAAGAAAAGTGTCCAGCCGACAATAACGACGAACCAAGGGAGATATCTTGCTGAATATAATGCGAATCTTGCGTTCATGACCTCGTCCGTGTATAGTTGGGGGACTGAATCTGGATCTGCAAGTCCATGTTCAATTCCACACCTTGCGCATACTTGGTAGCGAGGGCCATTGCCACTAATGAACTGGTCATTTGGGTAATTCTGCTTGCACATTCTGCATGTTGGCATTCTCGCTCGGAGCTACCACTAGTGATCGCTCCTTCAAGGCTACGGTCGGCTAAATAGACGAGTCATTAATCTTCTAGAGCTTCGTCGATAAATGATGTATCTATTTCCTCTGAGTCTGAGTTAAGCTCATCTGCAAATTCATTTAGGTCATCGAGATCTATATCTTCGCTGGCCTCAGAAGTAAGTTCTTCCAATACATTGGTTGGAACGGAGGCAGAATCCGAGAAAATTTGGTTATCTTGAGGCTGATTGAAGATATCATTCTCCGATTCTATGGACAAAAACTGCTCTGAAGAGTCGTTTCTGCTGAATTGTTCTTCTTCGGGAATATCCCCTAGGGCCTCCATCTCCAAGGCCTCCTCTCTTTCTATCTCGAGGGTTCCAACCTCCCAAATATCGGGGGAGATCCGTTGCCCGGGTCTGAAAATCAGTACTGCTCCAATAAGAAGCATTAATGTTGATATGAATGCGATAATCATGTTTAGATCGCCGTCTACTAGTTGGTTGAACCATGATTCGCCGGCTGTGCCTGGCCCTGAGCCCCCTCCTCCGAATGAGAAATCAGACAGGGGCCTGACCTCTATTGAGTCAACTATCTGCCTGTGGACATTTCCATCAAAGGCAACGACTGCGATCCAATATGTTGATGTTGATTGGATTGGAGTGGGTCCGATTGAGGAGAATGAGGTGTTTGAACCAATTACTCCGGAATCTACGAGTATAGCTTCCCTGATATCGGAGAATCTGATGGAGCTAGCATAAATTGAGAATGAGGATATCTCGGGATGGTCAATTTCATCCCAAATTACCTCCACCTTTGTTCCTGACTCATCCCAGTAAGTTATGATTCCAGATACCTCTGGAAGATGAGATCCTGGATCCAGAATATTCTCGTTAATAGGGACGATCATTGAAGTTTTGAGATTATCAAGCCATGAGTTGCCGGATGAGTCGACGGGTACAACTGCGACCCATACGGGAGTATCTTCGCTAATCTTTGTCTGATCAGAAAGCGACTCGAGCAGGACCCTGTTAGTGGAGCTGCGATCGACTATTAGAGAGGGAGTGAGCCCTTCTGCACTTACGAATGGAGACCCTGAAACGGAGAAAATGTGGTATTCCGCGATGTCATTTGCCTCGCTCAGTGAGTATTCTACGAAAAATCCGTCGCCGTCGTCGGGCGAGCGGTCCTCCAGAAGAGGGGCTTCGATTCTATCAGGCGGAATTAGATCTCCCCGATTATCTATTGGGGTGACAATTGCAATGCTTTCCCCCAGATTAGTTAGTCCCACATTTCCATAGATATCATGAATAGTGACAGTGACGTATAGTGGTACTAAGGGAACGATGTTTGAGGATTCTAGGTTTTCGGGGTTATTGCCATAAAGGGCTTTGTCAATCGTAACCTCCAGTCTTGGGGAGTTGCCAATCTGCCTGAGGTAAATCTCCACTAAATTACACTCGATCAATGAGTTGCAAGATGAGTTAATCAAAGAAAGGTCGTCCAATGGTAACTCGGAAACCCAAACTGTGTAGTGACTGAAGTCGAATGCCTCTGTCCTATTCCAGGATACGTCAATGGCGGTTCCGTCATCAAGCGGGTGATCCCAAGCCTGAAGACCAGTTACCAAATCAGGAGCAAATGACTCGAAGGAGTCTAGATCAGAGCTTGGTGGTGTTGCGATGACTACCAGGACATTATCCAGATTCTGATTGCCCCAATCGTCAACTGCCACTACACCGACCCAATAGACCGCGCCGTTCTCAAGAGAAGCATTACCAATTGAATCAATAATTGTAGATTCTGTGGTGCAATCAGGGATTGTGTCAGCGATTGGCCAACCCTCTACAGTGGTTGGAGGGACAGCGCCCGTCGCAGGTAATGCATAGACCACGTGGTATGTGCAATCTTCCTCTTGATTTGGTTCCCAGGTTACCTGAAGTCTTCCTCCTTCGTCATTGGGTGCGTCACTCGCAGTAGTACCGGTAATCGGGGCAGGAGCGATGCCATCATTCAAACCACCAGCTGTGACAATAGGACCTACAACGGTAACGTTGGTCGGATCGAACTGCCCCGCCTCATCTACGCAGGCTGCAGCAAACCAATATGGCGTGTTTGGATCAAGAGAAAGAATTGTTGAGTTCCCAGAGGAGAAGGGGAAATCTAGTGAGTCTGGAAGTGCCAAGGCATTGGAAATCTCAAATTTTGTCGGCCATATCCTAGTCAGTAGCGGATCTAGCTCGTTACATGATGCCCATTCTGCACTGAGTGTCCCTGCATTGCCTCCCGAAACCGGCGAAACTTCCAGCCAAGCGGGTGGGGATGGGATCTCGTCAGTTGGGGAAACGTTTCCCTCCCATGACATTGGCTCTCCCAGCGATCCATCGGAGTATTCAACTGAAATTGCAATTCTGTAGCTTCTATCATCAGAAATTGGCACCTCGCTGCCGTTTCTGTTTGCCAAAGAAAACATGGTCGATGTTTGGGACCAAAATTGAACTCTCTGAGAGGAAGAAAGTGATTCCAAATCTGTCTTCGAAGGAGTCCAATCTGGGTTATCAGTTGAGTCCCATAAGTAGAGCCTGTAGGCAAACCATGCAGGATCCTGCGCTGGAACCCATGTGGCTTGCAGCACCCCACCGCCATCATTGGGCCTGTCGATCAAATTCGTGATTACGGTTGGGGCCTCTAGGCGCTCCCAATCATAGCTAAGTCTAACTTTGATCTTGCCATTCTCAGGGGACTGTAGCTGAATATTGACCACCGATGATTGAGATCCGGGTGCAGTGTTGAAAATAGCGGATTGCAATGCCTGCTCTACACTAGGATCGTAAGCAGCAAGGTCCCAAGTTCCTGAATAATTCAGCGAGGTTGACCTTGCCCATACCCAAGAGCCCGCACTTGGGGATGAAAGAGTCAGCGGGGCTTGAAACAATAGTAGATCGGAAGATTCTGCCTGGTTCTCGTCAATCGGAATAATCAGGGGAGATTCAGGCGATACGAGAATGGTTTCCATCCCGGGACGAGTTGTGCTGGTGATATCCCATGAGTTCCCAGCAAAGAGAGCTGTGAGTGGTTCGGCCCTTCTGAGTTGTAGGCTTGGAGCTTCGTTTAGATTGGCCATGGGTTGGAAAATATGCAAACCATCACTAGCCGCTATGGCCATTTTTCCAGAGGAAGTGGCCCCACTTGAGGGAGAAGTCATTTCGATAATCGCTGTTATTTCATGTTGTCCGGATGCGCTGAAAACACTGACCTTGCCTGGTGAGATTGCTGCAACATGATTTCCATCGGAGGTGAGATCTATTAGCGGCCAAGCCTGTAATTGAATTGAGTCCGGGCCTGCTTCCATCTTCATCGTAGAAGAATTCCAGTGCACTATTGGTTGAAGTGATGTTGCGATGTGAACACCCCAATCATCAGCCGCGACTGCTCGTACGTCATTGCTGGGAATCATGTCTATGTTGTATGTTCCATTGACTCGATTGGAGTCTATTTCCCACGCAACTACGCCTGGCCTTGATGATGAGCCCAAGCCATCATGAGAGATGAAAATAGATTCCCCATGGTAGACAGATGTGTTATTCCCTGTTATTGGATCTGTGATGTAAGTTGTAGCTGCATCCGCGTAAACTAGGCCTGCAACTGAGTTTCCCATTAATCCATCATTTCGATCGATTGAGAACAGATAGTCTAGTTGCGGGCCCAGCACATTGATTCCATTGGGTCCGCCAGTTAGTACCGTTCCATTGCCTGAAATTGGAGAAGGTAGCGTCAGCAAGTGATTGATAATTGGTGAAGTGAGGCCGTCGGTAGTTGTTATGGCATCATCCCAATCTGATTTGGAAGTGTTCCACAACCCAATTCCACCATGCGTAGCAACTAAAATATGGTTTCCATACTCTACAAAGTCCGTGACAGTATTGCTGGGCAACCCTGCAATTAGGCTTCCACTCCCCCAAGTTCCGTCATCCAAATTGAAAGATTGGAAGCCGGCAGAGCTCCCGAACGCCCCCATTAGTCCCACATACATCTTCTGACCATCTGTAACCAAGCCATCCATTTGGTAATGCAAAGAGGGAGGAGTGGGTACGGCTATTCGCTGCTCTGGATCCAATGACCAAAGGCCCTGCCCCACAGTTGTGACCCAAACTTGACCTTCTGCGAAGGCTAGATCATTCATTGTCTCTACTGGTGATCTGAGGCCATATTCCCATTCCACTGTATCATTGAGTAGCTTTCCTTGGAGGATTATCGACCCATAGATGGAGAATTGACTGGAGCCAACTGTTAGCCATACGTGAGTTCCATTGGTTGTAAATTCATGGACGATTCCTGAGGGGAGCCCGATTAGCTCATCGACTCCGCCTTCGATTAGTCCTGTTATGTCTAGCCTATCTACACGATTGATTCCTGATGAGTCTCCGGATCTTCCAATTGCATAGGCAGGTGAGTTATTGGAGTTAATGCTAGGAATCCGAACGATTGAGCATGCGTCCATTCCTGTTCCAATTACTATTCCATTGGATGCAGTAACGCCAGATGTGATAATTCTGGAGATTCCTCCTTCGCCGTCATAATGGGAGACAAGGAGAACGTTGCCATCATGCATCATTCCTCCGGGGAAGACCTTGTCCGGGGAAATGCCATGCGTGTTTGGGGTCAGGGTGCCGATAAATGAGTCTGAACCGTAACTGAATCGATCGAATCCTACATCCTCAGTATCGAATCCGATGTAAAGTACGTCGTTTGCGTCGTCGCATGCCAAGGCCCTAACATCCCTATCTGCTATGTTTGAATTATCTTCAGTCAGTGGAGTGATCCATTCCCCTGTTACTCCATCACCATCATGATCTGCTAGATCGAATCTTGCTATCCCACCTCCAGTCTGCCACCACTGCCATGGGGTGAAACCTACCGCTATGTGAACAATGTCATTGCATAGAGCAATATCTGCACCATATCCATCCGGGATGTCCGCGGTGTCGACTTGCCAAGTTGTCCAATTGCCATTGTTGCCGGAAAGGCGCATTATCAAACCATCATTGCGATCGCCTGATGACGTCCAGAGATCGCCATCAATCACTGAGAGTGAGTAGAAATCTAGTTCCGACTCTGTTGGTAAGCCATCATCTGGAAGCCAAGGGGGCAGCCATATTTCGGTTTGTGGATCCCAGCGAAGGATGCCATTCATGCTAGCAAAGAGGAACTCTCCATTGAACTCGACCATGCCTCTAATCCTCCCATCAACATCATCCCACTGTCCCAAAAGTATCATGTTTTGAGCAGAGTACCTACGAAGGATGTTGTCGCCGTATGCGACCCAAAGTTCGCATGACGCGTTAATGGGGAAGCAATCGCCCAGATAACGGGCATTGACTCTGCCGACATCTCCTATTGTGCTAAGATCGTCAGTCCAGTTCTCCGAAACTGTGTTCCACCTTAGCACCGTACCGAGCTGTCCACCCCCCCAGCCCCAGGTGCCACTTGCTCCAATCCAAATTTCATCTCCAATCTGATCCATTCCATGGATTAATCCATTGTAGCCAAGACGATCTCCGACGTCGATAGTTGCTAGGCTAGAGTTGTTCGAAAGATTGATTCGATGAATTTCATCTCTCGTATTCCAAGCACCATTAAGAGTGGGCGAGTAATACATTATTCCATCAATAATCAGTATTTCATGAGGAGGGTAAAATGGTAGTGTCGGGCCATCTTGGTTGTTTCCAAGTTGCCAACTAATCAATGGGGTTTGATTATTTAGATCGATCAAAGTCAGACCAAAGTCCCCTCCGGCCCACATTGTTCCTTGCGATTGCCCTGGAGCCAGTGCTGTTACATCATCATCATCAATCACCCCCTGTGATCCATCCCAAGACTGAAGCCACTCCGACGAAGAAAGATTGAAGCGGGCTATCCCCGAATTCTCGAAACCTAGGTAGACTATATCTCCAAATTTGTGAACCCTGGCTCTCTCTGTCTCGTCTCCTGCGGTCCACACATCCACAATTGTTCCATTTAGGGTATTGATTACTGCTGCTCCCTCAAATGTTCCAGCATAGAGAAGATTTGTGCCTATTGGATCAACGGAGATGACAAATTGGGATGGTAAACCATCACCTTGCCACTGGTAAGACCAGCACCTGTCCAGGGTTATCGAAGATTGGGGGGTGTTTGGGTCCGCCCAATCCCACTTGCAGGCCCCCCTGTTTGTTCCGGCGTAGATTCCTTCATCGTCACTGGAAACATCGTAGAACTCGAAAGGATCGTTGTTTCTCCCAGGGATGCTGGTGGGGAGGAGTTCCCAACTTGTCCCATCCCATCGGGCCAGACCACCATTGCTCCCGGCACCTGTGTTTTGAACCTCCGACCCTACAAGTAGCCCGCCGAAGTAATCCATCGAAAGTGTGTTTATGTCAGCATCGGGAATTCCATTGGGGTCATCGGGCGTCCAAATGTCCATGATGTCTCCAGTAATCCTATTTATTACGAGAATGCCCAAGCCTTTGAGGCCGAAAAAGACCCTGTCTCCGTCCACTGCGACGGGTGCTGATTCTACTCCATCGATTCCTAGGGACTGCCAAGACCCAAGAACTGCTTTGCCATATAGATCGATACGTAATACCCCTCCTCCCTCGCTGGCAGCATACGCAACTCCGTATCTTGTTGCAATGTCACGTATCTGGTTTGAGTCAAGACCGTTAGACTCAGTAAAAATATACTCAACGGTGTTTGAAGAGGTGGAGTATAGTGAAATTCCTGATTGCTGGTGTCCGATAACTAGTATTCCACTGCCATGGTCAAAACTCATGCTAGACACATGGTTTGAGCTAAGTCCTTGTATCGAGCCAATATATTGTCCGTCGCTCTGACTGAATCTATGGGCCCCACTCTCGGTTGTTCCAACCCACACCCAGCCATCTGAGTCCTGAATGATTTCTGTAATTGATCCGGGGTCAGAGACGAATTCTGAAATATCTATGGGATCTAGCCAAATACTACCTGAAGTATCGAGGATGTTGATCTCTGAGCCAGACGCAATCCATACGTCATTCCAACCTTGATTATCTACAAATGAGACAGTTTCTGGACTTTCTATGGAGGGGCTGCTGACGACCTTGAATGAACCATCTGCCCCATCTTCAAGTACTCTGCCAATTGTCCCAGAGGAGTCGCTTACTAGTGCTATTGTCGAAGCAGGTGATCTAGGAAGACCACTTGGCCATGGGCTTATTGAGTGGCCGCTTTCATACAATCCAATATCGATAAGCTGAATCTCTGAACGGAAAATTAGGGCATTAGTGTCGTAAGCTTGTACTGACTGGTCTCCCAGAATATGCAACCACCCTGGTGAATACGAAAGTCCGATGACGTCATCCGAAGTGAGCCAATTGTTCGAAGTCCAAGAGCTTAGCCATGTGTCGGAATTGTAGTCAAAGCGATCAATTCCTGAATCGGAAGTTGCAATCAACAGGATTCCATTAACCAACTCAATATCAGCAATATTATTGGAAGAAAGAGAATTGCTAGAATCCCATATATTGTTTGAAATGACATTAATTTCTGAACCATCGACAGACTGGTTATACTCAATTAGGTGTACTCCGTTATTCTCTGTCGCGATAATCAGAGACCTACCGATTGCCATAATCTCCAGAGGAGTCTCATTTTCTTGGCCCAGGCAGAATTCTATGGTTCCCCAAGCATTGTTTGTTTGCATCAAATAATGAGCAGAACAATCCGAAACTGCCCAAATGACTCCATATTGATCAACTGTGATGTCAATAATTGGGTCATCATTGGATGAGTTAACATCAGATGGGAAAGGACTGGACTGCGATGAGTCAGTAAGTGAGATAGAGCTCAATTGGCCGAATGCATCCCCAATGAGTACCAATTCACGATTTGTATCAATGTATAGAGACCTGGCAGCTATTCCCACGGAAATATCGATAATCTGCTTATTTGAGTTGTAATCCAATTGCAGTATGTCATCATCAACAAGAAGGTACAGCCTGCCATCATATGGATTAATGGCACTATCATGAATTGTTACATTCATTGGCAAAAGGGACAGTTTTGGATCAACTGGCCTAAGTACCTCCATTACTAAATCGGTAATCTCAATGCCGGTCGGGATATCCCATGATGCATCACTAATAGAGTTGGGTTTCAGTGATGCATCCAGAACCGAATCGACAAGGGATGGAGGATTATCGGAGAATTCATTCTGTCTGCCAAAATCCCCTAGGCCCGACCAATCGAGAATCTGAGTCTGTGTATTCAATATTGTCATCTGAGGTTGATTGGCCCAATATCCTGCACTTCCATTGACGGAAACCTCGAAGGTCAGATTGCTAATCTGTGCACCTGGAGCGAAATTCAAGGGCAAGTCACCATATGCCATAGTGCCATTCTCTGGATCCGCCCCCAGTGCAACTAAGTCTATCCATCCGGTATCATTTGAGCCGTTAACACCCCAAATGAATGGATCGGAATTTCTCGATTCTGAAGTTTTCTCATAGCTAGTACCATTGGCAATTTCAATTTGAGAAAACGGAGCGAAGTATACTGTAAGTAAAATCGAGACCAGTGCAATCGAAACTGCCTGATTTCTAGCGTTTCCAGATGCGGGCTCCTTGTGCACAAACTATTACGCTCGTTGTGGAATTTATGAAACGTATGGGTCTAAGTCTATTTTTTGCTCATGGTGAAAAATTAGAGAAAAAAACACTAATCTGAATTATTATGACTGATAAATTTGCAAATTTCTATCGGATAGCATCATAGGAGATGGGTGTTCCGAAGCACCCGAGGTGATGTGATGGACAACAAGAGGCTGCGGGAGGATTCACTGGAATACCACGCTTCAAGCCCCCCTGGAAAGGTGACAATTTCTCCAACCAAGCCGCATAGAACCCAGAGGGACCTCTCATTGGCATACTCCCCTGGTGTGGCATTCCCCTGCAAAGAGATTCAAGAAGACCCGGATGATGTCTACAAATACACATCAAAGGGAAACCTTGTCGGAGTGATCAGTAATGGGACGGCAGTTCTAGGGTTAGGGGATATTGGCGCATTGGCAAGCAAACCCGTGATGGAGGGTAAGGGGCTTCTTTTCAAGGCATTCGCAGATATCGATGTTTTTGACATAGAGATAGACAGAGTTGGGGTGGATGGTTTCGTCGAGGCTGTTAAGGCGATTGCTCCGACCTTTGGCGGAATTAATCTTGAAGACATCAAAGCCCCAGAATGCTTTGAAATCGAGAAAAGGCTTGTTGAGGAGCTTGAGATTCCAGTAATGCATGATGATCAGCACGGAACTGCGATAATCTCAGGTGCAGCTCTCCTGAACGGGGTTGAAGTTGCAAAGAAGGATATTGGCAAGGTAAAGGTAGTAATTCTGGGTGCTGGAGCGTCAGCAATTTCATGTGCCAAACATTACATCAGTCTGGGTGTGAAACGAGATAATCTGGTAATGGTCGACTCAAAGGGAATTCTGACTAAGTCTAGAGAGAGTAAAGGAGAACTGAACGAGTACAAGTCAGAATTTGCCAGAAGCATAGATGATGGAAACATTGGAGATGCTCTTGTGGGTGCGGACGTATTCCTTGGACTATCCAAAGGAGGTTTGGTTACATCGAAGATGGTCGAGAAGATGGCGGAAAATCCGCTTATTTTTGCATTGGCTAATCCGGATCCTGAAATCATGCCCGAAGATGTAAGGAAGGTTAGGGATGATGCCATTATTGCGACTGGTAGGTCGGATTACCCCAATCAGATAAACAATGTTCTAGGATTCCCTTACATTTTCAGAGGGGCCCTTGATGTTGGCGCAAAGGAGATTACTGAAGGAATGAAGATGGCTGCAACAAAGGCACTTTCTCAACTAGCCAAGGAAGCAGTGCCTGACGATGTTCTTGCTGCTTATGGTGGTGAGCAGATGATGTTTGGACCAGAATACCTAATTCCAAAGCCCTTTGATGCTAGAGTGCTAATCTGGGAGGCTAGTGGCGTTGCTCAAGCCGCGGTTAACGAAGGAGTAGCTAGAGTCGGCAAGGACGACTTCGATATTGACGAATATAGAGATGAGCTGGAAGCCAGATTGGGCCTAACTAGGTCAATAATGAGGGGAGTGATTAACCAGGCTAAGAAAGAAATGAAGAGAATCGTGTTCTCAGAAGGAGAAGACCCCACGATTGTCAAAGCAGCATATCAGTGCATTTCCGAGGGGGTTTGTGAGCCAATTCTTCTGGGTGAAATAGAGCGTATTGATGCAGTAAAGGAGGAATTGGGCCTAGATTTCGAATGTGAGATGATTGACGTAAGATACGATTCTAGAATTAGGGGGGAATATGCAGATGAAATGCACAGACTCAGAGGCCGTAGAGGACTTTCGAAAGAAGATGCTATTCGCCAGTTGAATTCTACCACATATTTCGCTCCAATGATGGTCAGAATGGGAGATGCAGATGGTTATCTTGGAGGTGTTTCTCACCAGTATCCTGACATTGTCAAACCTTGCCTGCAGGTGATTGGACCTAAGCCAGAATCACACAGGATTGTTGGAATGTACATGATGACGGTAAATAACAGGTTGATGTTCATAGGGGATGCTACAATTAACATCTATCCCGATGCAAGGACTCTGGCTGAGATAGCAATTCAAACTGCAAAGGTGGCAAGGAGATTCGGTGTTACACCGAAGGTTGCAATGCTTTCCTTCTCGAACTTTGGGACTTCGGCGGAGCTGCGGACAGATAGGATCGAGGAAGCGATTGCAATAGTCAATGAAATTGAGCCGGAGCTGATTATTGATGGGCCAATGCAAGCGGATACCGCTTTGATTGATGAAATACAAGAAGACTACCCATTCATGAACTTCAAGGGACCGGCTAACGTGCTGATCTGTCCCAATCTAGCATCTGCCAATATTGCATACAAATTGTTACAGAGAATAGCTGGTGCTGAGATGACTGGTCCCATTCTGGAAGGGCTTTCAAAGCCGGCTCATGTACTTCAGAGAAGGGACAGCGTCAGAGAAGTGGTTCATATGGCAGCCATATGCGCCGTAGACGCCCAGCGTCATTCTAAGGAGACGCTCAGCTAGAGAAAATCGGGCTTGGTCCCGAATCTGCGACCCCTGGGTCGCACTCAGATTCGTATTGCTCAAAATTCTCAATGAACATTTGGGCTAGCAAGTTCGCAACGTTGTCATATCTAACTTTGTCATGCCAAGTTTGCCTAGGTTGTAGTATCTCATCGGGAACACCTTCGCAAGTTGTTGGAATTGAGAAACCAAATCTTTCATCATCGACGAAAACCACGCTATCGAGATCACCTCTTAGAGCTGAATTAAGTAATGCCCTGGTCCACTTGATTTTGATTCGACTACTCTCGCCATAACCTCCAGCCACCCATCCAGTGTTGATTAGCCAGCACTTTGCATCATGCTTCTGAATCTTCTCCGATAGCAAGTTTGCGTAAACACTAGGATGACGCGGCATAAATGGGGCCCCGAAGCATGTTGAAAATGTGGCTTGTGGCTCCTTAACCCCTATTTCGGTTCCAGCTACCTTAGCTGTATATCCGGAGATGAAATGGTAGGCAGCTTGATCAGGAGTTAATCTAGAAAGTGGAGGAAGAACACCAAATGCATCACATGTAAGGAAGACGACGTCCTTGGGATGCCCCGCCATGGAGTCATCAGTTCTATTCTCGATGAAATTAATCGGGTATGAACCCCTAGTATTCTGAGTTAACGAGCCATTGTCAAAATCGGGAGTCCCGTCGGCGTTTAGAACCACATTTTCGAGAATTGATCCTGGAATCTTCGTGGTTTCATATATTGCTGGTTCATCATGCTTAGATAACCCAATTAGCTTAGCGTAGCATCCCCCTTCAAAATTAAACACGCCTTGATCGGACCAACCATGTTCGTCATCTCCAACAAGGGCCCTATTTGGATCGGCGGAAAGCGTCGTCTTCCCCGTTCCTGATAGTCCGAAAAATAATGCAGAATTCTGGCCATCGGTATTCGCCGAACAGTGCATTGGGAGTAGACCTTCTATTGGTAGAATGTGATTCATAATTGTGAAAATTGCCTTTTTTATTTCTCCTGCATAGTGTGTCCCGCCGATTATCACCAATCCTCTATCCAGAGCGAGAATAACGAAAACCTCCGAGTTGATTCCGAACTCCTTAGGAGGGACTCGAAGCTC
>CEPK01004334.1_pt1 | contig 13398 bp, 11 predicted proteins | sample 356231 | NCBI WGS metagenome assembly CEPK01 (sample SAMEA2620259, study PRJEB7988) | marine metagenome | biome: marine biome (ENVO:00000447); feature: deep chlorophyll maximum layer (ENVO:xxxxxxxx); material: "saline water (ENVO:00002010), including plankton (ENVO:xxxxxxxx)" | depth 80 m
CATTCCACCTAAAGCACTTAATGTTATTTCAACTACTGCTACTGGTGTTAATGGTGCATCAACAATCACACTTGCTAATGATGGATCTATTAACGGTGTTATTGAAGGTGTAGCAGTTTATGGTACAGGTATTGCTACAGGAGCAACGGTTGGTTCAGTTAATACTAATACAAGAGTTGTTACTCTAACAGGAGTTAATACAGCAACTATTAATGGTAATGTAATATTTGGCGAAGAAACATCTGTTAACTGGGTTAACATTGATATATCAAGAACTAAAGTAATTAACTCTGCATTAGCAGGACAGGGTGGTACACCTGGAACAAGATTGTACTTATATGGTTATACAACTCAAGCATCACCACCAACAACAAGAGTACAGGGATATACAATCGGTGCAAGACAAGATGGTACTGGTGCAACTGCTATAGCAGATAAGATTAACTGCTTATTGGTTGCTCAAGGTGCAACTGCTGCAAGTGTTCATTATGCAAGCATATCACCTTATGGTCCAAGTGTCTCTGGATTGGATGCTGGTGCTGCTGGTTCTCCTATTCAGTATGATGCTGCTACCTATACAATTAATGGTGTAGCAGGTCAAGTTGGTGGTTGGTATCTATCTGTTAATGCTACAAATAACACAATATATACCACTCTATCTACTAATACTACTTACAATACAGTTAACTTTACACCAACTACATTCCTTAATAGAATACCTGACCCAAGAGACTTGGATGACAGAACCTATCGTGCAAGGTATGTAATTGATAAGGATAAGACTAATCCATTACCAAGAGATCCTATCTCTGGTTATGTATTACAACCATTGAATACTGATACAACTGCATATAAGTTAAATAAGTGTTATTACATCTATAATATTGAAGTTGTTCAACCATTTGAAAGAGGTGTCAAAGATGGTATCTATTATATTACCTTCTTATGTGCATCTATAGCACCTTCAACTTCTAACTTCAATGACAGATTCTTCTCACAAAACGTCAATGAGGTTTATCCTACGTTTGATAGAGATAACCCCGTTGCTGACCCTCTTTCTGCTGTGTCTGTTGCCGATAACCAAGTTATTGGACTGGTAAATTCAACTGATGGTGCATCACCAACTCCTTCACTTGATCCTAAGAGATCTATTACTAAGGAAGCAGTTGAATTCTTATTAGAAGATACAGGTTGGAGTCAACCAGGTACTACACCTAACTATGACTCAGTTAATAAGAGATTGTCTAACGTTGAATTAACTGCAAGAGCAGGTGATGAAGAGACAAGAAAGATACAAATTAGATCTAATAATGATGGTACGGTAGCACCGATCAACGTTGAGTTTAGACGACACTCAATTCTAAGATCTGGTAACCATACATTTGAATATCTCGGTTTTGGACCAGGTAACTATTCAACTGCATTCCCTCAAACTCAGGTAGAGACCTTAGATGCTAATCAGGTTAGGTTCTCACAGAGTATTAAGGAGGAAGCAGGAGTTGCATTCTATTCAGGACTGAACTCTCAAGGTGACCTATACATTGGTAACCAAGTCATCAACCCTGTTACAGGTCAGATTACATCTGAAGACGTTGCACAGTTAAACGTTGTTGGTGAAGAAAATACTACGATTGAAACCTTCTCTGAATTGGTATTAACAGATAAACTAACCGTAATTGGTGGTGCATCTAACCAGTTGGAATCTATATTTGCTGGTCCTGTTACATTCCAAGGATTAACTACATTTACAGGGCAACTTCAGTCTAAGAGAATTTCATACTTTAACCAAGATGGTACAGTAATTAAGCAAACATTACTTGCACCAGAATTGGCAACTGGATTACCAGACTTCTCTAATATACCTTGGTATACAACACCTGCTGACGGTGACTTGGTATATAATATTAACTGGACTCCAGGTAAATCACTTGGTTGGATATATTATAACCAAGTATGGAAAGAGTTTGGTTTAACTGATACTGGACAAATTAATATTGAAACCTTTAGTGGTAATCAGCATATAGGTTTAGGTACTGCACCTAATGCCTCTTATAAAGTCAATGTACTTGGTTCTGTAAGAATAGATGGTGATGTTGTTGGTACTGGAAGAGGTGTTGTAGGTTCAGACAAATATATTACTAAAACCTATACTGGTAACGGTACTCAATTAACGTTTGCTGTTACTACATATACTGGTGGTATTAAGCACTCTGATGATTCTCTCTTAGTGTTCCTTAATGGTGTAGCACAAATAGCAGGTACTAACTATACAGTAGATGCTAATGGTGCTAACGTTGTATTCTCCTCTGGTGATGCTCCACTCGCATCAGACACTGTTCACATCTTAGAACTACCGATCTAATCTCATGGCAATTTCAAGAATTAGTGGAAATCAGATCTCGACTTCCACTGAAGCAATTATAACAACTCTAAGTTTCTTAAACACCAATTCAGTCTTTAGAGTACCAGCAGGTACTACAGCACAAAGACCAACAGGTGTTAGTGTAGGAACGATAAGATTTAATAGTGATACTGATGCTGCTGAAATATATAAGGCAGATGATGGTACTGGTAGTGCAGGATGGGCAGCAATATCTGGTGGTGGACCTGCTGTAGGAACAGATAGTATTATTAGAACAAATGCACCAACAATAGCAGAGAATATTACGATCGGACCAACTGCTAATGGAGATGCTAAATATACCAATGGAATGACTGCTGGACCCGTATCTATCAATAACGGTTTCACTGTTACGATAGAAAACGGAGCATCATGGAGTATTAGATAATGGCAGGAGGTAAAATCAACGTTGGACTTCTCGAAGGTTTATCACCTAATTTTACCATAACAGTACCACCTGATACTGATCTTGCGTTTAAGGGTGATAGTAGTCTTGTAGTTACTGGACAGAGTTATCTTCCTTTACCTAATGGTGCACCATTAGATTTTAAGAATAGAGAGATAAGTTACGGTAAGAGAAGGCAACCTCAGTTAGGACAATTAAGATTTAATACTTCAACAGATAAGTTGGAGTTTGTTTATGAAGGTGTATGGCAGGATGGAACTGGGTATCCTTCAGGGACATTACCTGGTGCCAGTCAGGGTTCTGCTGCATCGTCTGGTATGGAAATATTAGAATCTGGACAACCATCTGGTACTTACTGGATTAGTCCAGGAAATTCTGGTGCATATCAAATGTATGTTGATAATTCAAGAAATAGTGGTGGATGGGTTCTTGTTGCAACAGTTCGTACTGCAACATGTCAAGACCATATGAATCAAGGAGATGTTCGTATTAGTGGTACTCAAGGTCCAACACTTAATGATAATTCAACTGTTAAAATGTCAGATAGTTGGATTAATGCTTTAGTTGGTCAATCAACTTATACTGGATCTACAAGATACTGGATGGAAGCAACTGGATTTAACAAGAACGTATTTATTGATAGTAATGCTACTGTTGACCTACTAAGTAGTGCATCAAACCAGAATGAAAGAACAAGGATAACACTTACTTATGAAGGTGGTATCAGCGATAGAGGTCCAAACACTGGTACGAGAGGATTTGGTGACCACCATACTTCAGGTGGTACATATTTTGCTTGGGGTCGGCATCCAGAGTCAGGTAATAACTGCGGTTTCCGTGAAGATAGTTTAGGTGCTTCTAACGGATATCTCTGGGTTAAATAAATAAAAGAAAGTAATCATCTCTCATGAGCAAAATTGTAGTAAGTGGTCTTGGCGGGATTGCTCAAACAATTGGACAAGTAACTGTTAACTCTGGACACACTCTTCAGGTTGACGGTAATATCTATCATGATGGTTATGGTGCGGTTAGGTTGCCAGCAGGAACAACTGCCCAACGTCCAGGTAGTCCTCAAGCAGGATACATGAGGTGGAATACTAGTAATCTTTCAGTAGAAGTATATACAGGTAGTACATGGAAAGAATTCGGATCTGAAGATGGATCACTGGGTTCTCCATTTACAACAATGGCGAATATTACAGCATCAAATCCAGGTAACGGATTAAAGTATGTTAATTTTGATGGTGGTGGAGCAGAACAGGCATATGTTTTCAAGGATAGTAATAGTAAATATTGGGTAGGAATAGCATCAATAGCAGATGATACCAATCACGGTAGATATACTGGTGGTAGTGATAATTGGTATGGTAACTGGTCTAATACAAGTACATTTGGATCAGTAAGTAGTTGGATGCAAACTAACTGGAAATCCAGACACTATCATGGATGGATAGCAAATGATGTATTGATTATGCAAGGATGGTCTACTTCTGGTACACCATACGATCAATCTACTGAAGTAGCATACATAAATGGTGTGTTTACTAATAGAGGTGGTAACATGAAAAACATGTTTGAATCTCATATTAGTTTAGCAAATCATGGTAATATTGGTGGTACTGAAATAGGTGGCATGACCTTCTTAAAAGGAAGTGCAAGTGCTTCAGATAATAGATATAGACCAAGTTCTCGTGGTGAATTGGATCCTAATAATGTTTGGCATTTATCACCTGCTAATTGTGAAAATTATACTTTTAGTATGATTAATGCTCTTGGATGTTCATCTAATGGATGTAATGTCGAGCACCATGCTTGGGTAGGTAATACTAATAATAACTACTCTGAACAAAATTTCCCAGAACCTAACTGGGATGGATCATGGGGTATTAATAATCCTGGTGGTCAAAATCACATGTATTGGTTGTTTTTCTACGCATAACTATGAGTAAACTTGTCGTCAATCAAATAGAAGCAGGATCTGATAACAACTTTACGGTTGAGATGGATTCAAGTAACAATATAATTGTTGCTGGTTCATTTAATATGCACGATCAATCAGCATTCTCTGTACCATACGGGACAACAGCACAACGCCCGTCAAGTCCTCAAGCAGGAATGATAAGGGTAAATATTGAGACTAACTACTTAGAATGTTATAATGGTTCAGGATGGATCAATATCCTTGAAGGATTTAGTAAACCCGCAAGTTTTGGACAACAAACAGCAGCATTAGGATCAATCACTAATCCTGCTACTTCAGCAAAACAACTACGTGACTCTGGTAATACTACTAATGGTGCATATTATATTAACTTACCCTCTATTGGTGTTAAGCAAACTTATTGTGCATTAGATCCAGGTTTCCAAGGTGGAGGTTGGATGTTAGCATGGAAGTGTACACGTGGTAGTAGATTTGATTATACTACTAACTATTGGACATCAACTAATACATATAATGAGAGTGATATGTCAAGAAGTGATGCTGATGCGAAGTATGATTGTTTTAATTATTATGTGGCAGAAAATTTCATGGCAATCTTCCCTGACCTCAATAATGGAGGACAAGCAGGAGGATATGGTAATGGTTGGAGTTGGTATGTAACAGGACAAAGTTCTACTTGTCTTAACAGATTCCAGACTAATGGACAATTATCTGGTAATCCTCGTGGAGAAAGTATGTTCCAAGGATCTGGATTCTCATCTCAGGGTGGTTATCAATGGTATGGTTTTAACTATACTGGTAATGGTAGTAACCGAGTACGTTGGGGATTTGGTTGGAACAATGAAGGTGACCAAGGATCTAACGACGTTTCTGGTGGTATTGCCGTTGATAGGGCAAATTCCTCTGCTGGTGACCACATTTGGTGTTGTCAAAACACTACAGGTGTGAATAGAACTATCAGAGCAGAAATCTGGGTTAGGTAACACTATAAATAATACGAAGGATAGAATTAAAACATGTCACAGTTAAATGTCGATAAAATTGTATCTCTAGCAGGTGGTGGTGGAACTGCTCGAATTGACTTGGAATCTAGTGGCAACTTTAGTTTTGACTCTGGAACACTTTATATTGATGCAGGTAACAATCGTATAGGTATTAACGATTCATCTCCGTCTTATGGTTTAGATATTAATGCTACTGATGCAATTAAAGTTCCAGTAGGAACTACTGCCCAAAGACCAGGCACCGCAGTAGAAGGTTTATTCAGGTACAATAGTACTGATAGAACCTTTGAAGGTTATGCACTCAACGCAAGCACAAACGTTGTAGAGTGGGGACCGATTGCTGGTTCAGGTGGTGGAGGATTCCCAGATCAATCTTCTGATAGATATAGCACAGATTATTCTGTTGGTGCTACATTGAAATCAGATGGAACCAATGCTTATTGGGCATTTGATGCTGGTGATAATGATTGGTCAAGTGCAAGAATTTGGACACATGGTTATGTTGCTGGAGGATATAAGAACACTTCTTCATGGAGAACTGTAAATAGAACTGTTCATTCTACTGACGTAACAACAAATATTGGTGATATTATTGATAGATCTGGAGGATATTTTGCTGGATCATGGAATGATATAACACATTTCTGTCATTCATTTGATAATAGTTTCAGAGCATCATCTAACTATACTTCTGCCTATAATATGGCAACTGAATCTGGTAGAACACACCAAGGTTCATGGGATATGACAGTGAATAGGAACTCTATGGGTTCATTCCAAGACCATGTATTTGCTGGTGGTAATTCATATCTGTATGGTGGTGGTAACTCAAGAACTGATGTTATGAACCTCAAGACTGAGGTTATGAGAACTTCATCATTCCCACCCGACCACTATGATGGTGGTGATGACCCAACTTGGGGTGGTAGTGGTAGACTTAAAGGTTGGAAGAAGAGAGGAGATACTTGGTCAAGACAGGGTTTCTGGTGGAATACAGAGACTTGGGCATCTTGGGCACATGCTCCTGGTGGAGATGGTTGGAAGAAGATCTTGTCTACTATGATAGGTCACATGTATGTTGGTACTGGTAATAATAACCAGAATGGTAACCAAAAATGTGATGATACAACTGGTATTCAAACTCGTGGTCTTGACTTTGGTAGGACTGGTGAGGAGAATTTCCAAATGGGTATGAGAAAGGGTTATATGTTAGGTAACTATAATGGTTCACAGAACAATAACACTTACAAGGTTAATTACAATACTGACCAATATAATAACTTAGGTGGAACTACTGAACCGAAAGGTCATGGTGGTATGTCATCTGCTCACTGTGCATCTGCAAGTTCTGTAACATCACAGGCAGCATCTTATGATTATGGTACTAACATTCCGAACTACTAATAATGTCTAGCGTTTTAACAAGTCCTAATACCAGAGAGAATCCAGGATATTCCGATGTGATAGTCTTGGATGTAGAGAAGTTTCCTCAAGTAGATTCATGGGGTACTCTTCTTGGTGGTAACATGGGTTTAGAGTATTATGTACTAGACGATGAGTTCTGGGATTATATTCCTAATGACATCACACATCTTCGTTATGACTATAAGACAGCAGATTTTGGTGCAAGATACTGGGGTGAAACAAGAGGAAAAAGATCTGAGTATGGTGTTAATGATGAAGGAACTACATTAAAGGAAAAGGTAGAAATAAAGGACAAAAGCATATTTGGTAAGTATGTCATACCATTTATGAAGGACGTAATAACCCTAAAGACACAAGAAATTTTTGAAAAAAGACTTAACGTATTAAAGACTAAATACTCTTACCTTGAACAGGCAGTCTTCTCTGACCAACTTGCAGAATCTAAAGCAGTTTTAGATGATGATAAGTTTGAACCCAAGTTGATTAATCGACTTGCAGAACTGAGGGGATTGACAACAAAGGAGTTTGCTACTAAAATAGTAACATCAAACGCTAGTTGGAAAGAAAAATTATTTGATCTCGCTGTTGCAGAACAGAAAGTAATTCGTGCAGTTAAAGCATGTGATAACGTTTTAGAGATTAATGTATTCCTTGAAGACTACTATGGTGAGCAAATGACTGACCAAAATACAATAGATACAGGAAGAGGAATTCGTAATGCAGAAACAGGAGTCATTGAACGAAAAGAACCCTTTAAGTACGGAATACGTTTCTAAAGACCCCAGATATACAATCGACAACATCATGGATGATCTTACATCATTCGGTGATCCATCATTAGATTGGAAAGGTGTTGATGATTTTGATAGAGGTATCATAGACTGGACTGATACTGCTTTCTTTGAGCAGACTGAGTTCCAGAATAGATGGTTTGTAGTTAATTCACAAGTCACACCATACCGTCAACTTAGACAGGCATGTATGGAAGTACAGTCACGTTATCAATCATTGCAGAGAGTAACGATCCAATATAAGAGATCACAAAATGATTGCAAACGTGTAGAAGCAGAAATGCAGGAAGAGAAGGATGAATATTGGAAAGAAGATAAGAAGTATGAGTTAGAACTATTATATCTTGACTTACAGAACTGGAAGAATAAAATACGTCAATGTCAAGCAGAACTATCAGGTATCCTAAAGATCGTTAAGGAACGTGTAGGTGATATACCTGCTAGTGAGGTTACTAAGTATCTTTCTGATAGAGATATTATGGAAGAAGAAGAGCATAAGTATTGGATTGCTCGTATGGCAAAACAATCTGCAACTGATCTTCTTACTACAGGACGAATTCAGGCAGGTAACCTAGATAGTATGTTAATGATGAACCCTGAAGATCAAGCAGCAGTGACTGATCTCGCATTAACATATTCTACAGCGATGAATAAATCTGTTGGTAAAATTAAAGAAGCAGCAGAATCCAAAGTTGATAGAATGTTAAAAGACCAACCACCCCAAATGTTTGACACCGCAGGTGTTTTAAGTGATTATGCAAGCAGTAACCTCAAAGACAGAAAGGAAAGAAATCTTCAGTCTTCCGATCAATCCGAAACTACCACCAGAACTGATAGAAGAATCACTGATTCCCTTTCTAAAGGCACATAAGCATTTAATATACGACTTGTATTTTACTTGTCGTATGCCACCTTTTATGAATGATGCGATGGGTGACACCTTTCGCACAGAAAATGATGCTAAGGATGCTGCTAAGAACGCATTCTATATTATGCAAGAGACTGGCATACCATTGTCAGCAACATTTAATAGTCTATGGGTAAGACCAGACCAAAAGAATTTAGATATTTGGATTGAGAACTTTAAACCATTATATAATATTGGTGTAAAGACTGTTACGTTACCCCACACTTCATGGGTATCTACTGGACAGATACAAAAAGAGTTCCCAGACTTGTATATCAAGAATACTATACTTAGAGAGGTTGCAAGACCTAATGAGATAGTATCTCTTGCTACGTCTGGGTTTCATTATGTCAATTTAGATCGTGATCTAATGCGTGACAAAGAACTATTGTTGCGTATTAAGAAAGCAAAGGAATATTGTGCAGATAAAGGTAAACCAATTAAGATCTCATTATTAGTTAATGAGGGATGTTGGGGTGGTTGTCCTATTATGCCAGAGCATTATCATATTAATGCAACAAGAGAAGGTAGAGATCCTCAATTCTTTTATAGTGAGATTAGTAGAGTATCATGTTCACGTTGGGATGTATATGATCCTGCTAGTGCACTTAAAGGATCTAATTTACCACCTTGGAAAGCAGATTGGGAGGAGTTCTTTGATTTAGGTATTGATGTATTTAAGTTTCATGGTAGAGATAATGCCATAAGAATGAAAGAATCTATGGACATTATTGCTAGATGGAATGAAGGTGAAGAACTATTATATAATGACTTTGATCCATTCTTTAAGGATTTACATCTTAAGGATGCACCTATAAATATATGGCGAGACAAGATCAAGACTTGTAAATTCGATTGTTGGGATTGCAATTACTGTGAGTCTGTGGTAGAATCGTCAATGAAGAAGGAGAACAGAGTTTTGAATCCACTTATAGACAGAGTTATCAAGGCAATAGATGGTGCTGTAGATAATAACTCTAACTTTAAACCTGAAGGGTATGATGTTGTAGGACTATCATCTTCTAAGGTTAGACATTTCCTCAATAATTTGTGTAGTGTACCTGGTACAGTATACGTTGATGCTGGATGTTACATGGGTAGCACATTGTTTGCAGCATTAATGGGTAATAAAGATGTCAGAGCATATGCTATTGATGATTTCTCAGCAGGTGTAGTTAAACCAAGACGTAAAGATTTACATGACCAGTTTGAGGTAGAGAATCCTATACAAACATTTGTTGATAATACAGAGAAATGGATGAGTGAGGATAACTCAGTTGGATTATCAGTTAGACCTATACATGAAGTAGAGTATAATCCTGAGTTTCCACCTAATATAGTATTCTATGATGCTGATAATCAAGACACAAGGATGCTTGTTAACTTAGAAAAAATCCATAGTCAAGCAGCAGACAATTATGTATTGATTGTTGATGATGCTAATTTTGAGGGTGTGATAGAAACTACTGAAGAGTTTTTAAAGGATAAGACTGTAGTATATGAGAGAAAGATATTAACAAAAGAGTTGGAAGATGCAAGTGACTGGTGGAATGGTGTTTATATAGTTGTTGTAGATAAGACTCAAGAGGGAGCAGGTGCAAGACTACTATAAAGTTACTGATAACTTTTTAGATACTGGTACATTTAATACATTATCTAATGAGTTATTAATGCCAACATTTCCTTGGTATCCATCAAGTATTGATGCAGAAGACCATGAAAGTAATAGGTTGCGTAATATGCAATTTGTTCATTACTTTTATGAAAATAATATGGCAATGGATGGTTGTAATATATTATTTCCTTTAGTTAAGAAGATAGATCCTCTTGCTGTGTTGAGGATTAAAGGAAATATTACTCTACAACATGATACTCAATTAAAACATGATCTACATGTTGACATAACAAATACTACAAATCCATCAGTTATGGTGTCTATATTTTATATGAATACCAATAATGGGTGGACAGAATTTGAGGATGGTGTTAAAATACACAGTGTTGCAAATAGATTGGTCACATTTCCAAACTATATAAAGCATACGTCTGTATCATGCAGCGATCAGACATATAGAATGGTATTAAATTTAAACTATGTTATCAGCGATCCTTAAGAATGAACTCTATATGGGTTACATTTTTGGTATTATGATATTGGGTGGATTTATTCGTCAATATCATGTCTTGGATGATGTATATTCATTAGCAAAGAGATATGTAACAGATAATCGTGTGATGATAATCGTTACATCTATATTTGGTGGAGTCCTACCTATACCTGGTAGAGTAGCACTATCAGCACCATTATTAGATGCAATAGCACCTCAAGATAAGAGAAAACGTAGTGCATTTGGCATCATTGATTATCTATCAACACATCATTATTATTGGTGGTCACCATTAGAGAAGACAGTGGCATTACCAATGGCAGTTTTGGGTATTAGTTATTGGGGATTCTTAAGTTATACTATAGTACCTCTTATTATATGTTTAGCATATACTTGGTGGTATATATTTTCAAAGGTTGATCCTCAATCAGTAGTACCAGATTTAAGTAATATTAGAGAGTTTAATTGGAAGAGAGCATTATCAGGATGGGCACCATTTATTGCTACACTATGGTTATTATTAGCAGTTGGTAAAGGTGGTGCTATATTCTTCTTTCCTTGGTTCTTTGCTATGGCATGTTATTACTCTGTGCTATGTAAAGACTGGAAGTGGGGTAAGTATTTGGATGGTCAGTTTGCAGTGATAGCAACGGTTGTCCTTGCTCTTGGTGGTATAGTTAAACAGATACAAGGTCCAGTTATGGAGTATCTTAAGAGTGCATCACCAGATATGATTATACCTGTATCTATTGTTGCAGCAGTAGCAGCATGGATTATGGGTAGTAGTGGTAAATATGCTGGTATGACTTCTGTTTTAATTACTATTTTTGGACCTCAATATATGGTATGGTTCTTAACAACAGAGTATTCTGGTTATCTATTATCACCAGCACATAAATGTTTGATGATTGGTCAACAGTATTTTGGTACACCTATTAGGAAATATTATAAAGTTGTAGGAGGATTGTGTGCATGGTTAATAGCGTATGGGTTCTTAACACTGATTATATAAATAACTGAGAAGAAATAGTATAGATTGAAATGTCAGCACTTACAGTAGGTACTGCTACAGTCAGCACCAGTCTGGTTGCAGGAACTAATACTTATCCAAATAATCAAGGTAATGCCAATGATGTGCTTACCACAAATGGATCAGGTACATTAACTTGGGCAGCACCAGCAGGAGGTGGAGGTGGTAAAGAAACTATAGTTAATTCAAGTAGTGCTATATCAGGTACTATTAACTTAGATTTTGAGTCTGCACAGATATATCATTATACAGCAAATGCAGGTGGTAATTGGACAGTAAACTTTAGAGGTAGTTCTTCAGTTACATTGAATAATTCAATGGACACAAATCAATCTCTTACATTTGTATTATATTCACAGCAAGGAAGTACAGCATATTATAACAACGGATGGCAGATTGATGGTAGTGGTAAGACACCTAAATGGTTAGGAGGATTTGGTACACCTAATTCAGGACATACTAATTCAGTAGATGTTTACACATATACTATTATGAAGATCGGTAATAATGATTTCCGAATTTATGCTAACCAGAACTTCTACACATAAGGAGGATTCTGAATGTCAGGATTAACGGCAAGTGCTACTAATCAAGGTCCATTTGTAACCTCTGGTAGAGCAAAACATAGTAGGTCGCAAGGTTCTACACATGGACCTACTGCTACACCTTGGGAAAGATCAAGGATATGTACGCATGGGTTTGTAGCAGGAGGATATAAAAATGCAAGTCCTTGGCGAAATGTAAATAGAACAACTCATAGTAACGATACATCAACTAATCTTGGTGACAAGATGAATGATGCAGGATCATATATTGATGGTGCATTTAGTGACCTTCATATGTATTGCTATGGTACTGATAATTCATTCTCTGGATGGTCTAACAGAGTTTGGTCAATGCAAATGAGCAATGAATCAAATAGAGGCAATCAATCTGGAATGAATGTTAGTAGGAATGATATGGGATGTATGATTGATTATCATTACATGGGTGCTCATATCTATATCAGTGGAGGTGGTAATAGTACCACTGATAGAACTAATATGAAGAATGATTCTAATGCTACTACTAACGGATTTGGTAGTGGTGGTGACTATACAGCAGGTACACAAGGAAGATTAAGAGGATACATGAAGACAGGTGGTACTGCTCAATATATGACATGGGCAAATGAGTCATGGTCAACATGGAGTAATTCACCAGGAACTAACGGATGGGGTAAGGCATGTGGTAGTTGGATGGGTCATTTCTATATGAAGACGGGTGGTAACTGTGTTACGGGTTTAGCAAAATGTAATGATGATACTGGTGCTAATATATCTACATTCAACGTACAAAACTCAGGTGAAGAGAATTATCAGCAAGGTAACTTTAAAGGATATTG
>CEPK01028613.1_pt1 | contig 13386 bp, 7 predicted proteins | sample 356231 | NCBI WGS metagenome assembly CEPK01 (sample SAMEA2620259, study PRJEB7988) | marine metagenome | biome: marine biome (ENVO:00000447); feature: deep chlorophyll maximum layer (ENVO:xxxxxxxx); material: "saline water (ENVO:00002010), including plankton (ENVO:xxxxxxxx)" | depth 80 m
TGAACCGATGACCGTGCCGTAGAAAAGGACGGATCCAAGAACGCGAACCCTATTCGCAGTCGAGTTTTCTTCCTCGACTGCTGCTTCAATAAGTGCCATGTCGGAGAAATCGGCCATCATTGTGAAGACTAGACCCGAGAAAGCTCCCCCGGCCATCAACCAGAATGCCCATCTAGAACGGTTAATGGAAAGCATGTTCCTCCCTGAAACCTCAGGGAAAATGGATAGAGCAGCGCCCAGTGAGGCAGGGATGAAGACAACCCAAAGACCCAGAAGAACCAGAGATGTATGGATTCCCGTTAGTTCATTGGTTCCTGTGATGTAGTCAGTGTGGACAAATAGCCCCCCGATAGCAACGGGCACGGCCATGAACGCAGCTAGATTGATTTCTGGCATTCCAGGAGAGTCAGGATTCTCCATAAACACATCATCCCCCCTCATTGTCGCTAGAACGTTTGCAGATAGGGCGATAATCGGTATGAGTGAAAGAGCCAGAAGGAAAGATCCTGCTACGATATCGTTTCTGGTTGGTTCGAAGGTTGCAGTCTCAATTCCAAGGAAGTCGGAAGCAATGTCGCCTTCGATAAGACCAGCTGGGTTGATCGAGATGATAGCACCGGCCATAGTAACCGCTGCCAGAGATCTTGACCAAAGTGGGTTTCCACTACCTCTTGAAGAGCCATAGAGAATCGCTCCAGATACCATCAGGAAGAATGTAGTCCCGCTGAACCTAGTGGCCAGCCACTGACCTGAACCTGAGTCAAGAGAACCAGTTAGCGCTAGGGATAGAATGGAGATTGGTGCTGAAATCATTCCAATAATCATCATCCAGGCAGGCAGGGGCATCTTCCTAGTCCGAGACGCGGCGGTAAGTAGCATGTTGACAATTACAGCAAGAAGTACTAGATTGGTGAGTATGGTGGCTATCGGCATCACAGAGATGCCGGCGATTTCAGGCTTGTTTGCGCCGACGAACATCACAATCACTGCCAGCGTCCAAACAAACGACATGAGGGTTGCATTCTTCTCCGTAGCCAGAGACGTTGCGCCTAATTCTGGTACTATATGCATCGAGGAGCCGATTAGGAGCATCCCCATCGACCCGTATACTGCAATGAGTATTCCCGATGTCGTCAAGGATGTAGATACTGGATTCAGCCCCCATGCTGTTAGGCTGTGAAGAGCTTGGGGATCGTGTGAAAGCCAGAGACCGCAGAATGTAACCAATGAGGCGGGGATTATCCAGAGGGTTCCTTGCAATATCCAAGTGGTGGATGCTGAGCCCTTTTTTCCGTCTACGAAGTCTATGGGCGGGCCAAGTGCCTTCTCGAGCATGAACAAACTCATACTCTTCGAGACATCTGTGAATACCCATATTCCCCTGTTAACCAGGATGAAAACAACTAGGGTAATCAACCAGAAGGTTACCATTGCAGTGATTAGCCCCATATGATTGCCTCACTCACTGGTTGCCTCGGTTAGCATTGTCCCCAATATCGCAAAAATCCCAAACATGGCCCCTAGGATGAAGAACCATATTCCTGAGTCGAAAACGCCATCGAAGACGGGAAGAACGCTAGAAATTACTGGAAGGTCACTGGAAGGGAAGAGGATCCCATACAGGACCAGGAACACTATTGTGGAGACAAAGCCCATCACCAGCATTACCCACGATGACGATGGTTCTCCCTCGCCTTGCAGGAACTCGCCAATCAAAGTTGATTCCTCATCGGACAATCAATCACCCCGGAATCTCACGATTCCGACTCTACCACCGGAGATTTGCCCTTAAGCGTTGGGCGTACACAGTTAGTCAACCGCGTTAAGGGGCACGAACAATGTCTGTCGGGTTTCCCCTACGGAACGTCCCGAAACCCAGAGGCATGGGGAAGCTGTTATCATTCTCTATTTCTGCTCTCCAATGTGACTTACATGAGCATTCAAGGTGGCTGAATTCTTCAGTATCTCCGGATACTGAGTATCTCTCTATGGCTGCTACGACCTCGCTGTCACATTCCCCGCAATTGTGAGCGCCACGAATCTTTCCACCTGCCGTGGGGTGGACAATGATCCTGCAAGAGTCGTCTCCAAGGTGCTCGTGCGACCTCAAGATCATCTCAACCAACGACCATAGCCAGGGGGGCCTGTACTCCTTGTTCCTGAACAGCCTATCGACAATCGTATTCTTCTGGATGTTCATTGGGTTGACTGACACTTCGTCAGAATATGGAGCAACTTTGGTGAGCCAGGAGGTCGTATGCACTAGTGCGTCGCCCTCAGACATGAAGGGTGGCTTGAACAGAAGGTATGTCTTCACGCGCAAGTTGTTGTCCCGAAGCATTTGCACCGCTGAATGCCATTGCTTCGTAGTGAAACCCTTGTTGACGTGGAAGCGAAGGACTCTGTCGTCATAGGCTTCTAGTCCAATTGCCACAGTACAACCAGGATGTCTCTCTGCGACCCATGATATCTTCTCGGGAGTACACATCTGAGCCTGTGCTTCGACTACTAGATGTAGCCCCATCTGGGCAGTTTCTCGCAGAACAAGATCCTGCCACTCGGGAGGGTTCTCTCGATCTTCGAAGAAGGTCCCCGAGGTGTAGACCTTGACCATTCCGCAGTCTTCAAATTGATTCGTATTTTTCTTAGCAAACTCCCACTGAGAAAACATATCTTCTGCGGACACATCGTCTCTGACGTCATTGAAGTAGCCACAGAATGTGCAACCTGACTTCCACCACCAAGCACAACCCTTTGATCTTAGTATCACTGTAGCTGCTGTACACGGCGTGCCATCGGGTAGATTCTCGGGAGTCTTGTAGACGGTGACCGGCTTACTTGCATCCCAAGACTCACGGAATGAAACTGACTCCGGGGTATTCTCTGGAGCCTTGATTAGATGATGGACCTTGACGGGCTTGGAGCCATCTCCTAGCACTCCGCATGCACTGGCCATGATGCCCGTTCCATGTCCTGCTCTTGATATTGACGTGTTTCAGAAGTGTTTAACACTAGATGTGGCAGAATACACTAAACGTCTTGTTGCTGTGGACAATGATGGTATTTAGATGGCGTTTTCATTAGGAGGTAAAATTGACGGGATGAGTGAAGATGACAACAGGGCTCTGACGAGTTGGTACTGGTACGATTGGGCTAACCAAGCATTCGCTCTGACAGTTGGGACTGTACTTGGCGGTCAACTAATTACGAGGTACTTCAATCTAGCAACGGGGGGCTCGTCCGAAATCGCAGGATTCAACGTCACTGGGACGTCTTTCTATGCAGCAATACTTGGTTTGTCCATGGTTTTTGTCGCTATCTCCAGTCCCATTCTCGGAGCCATTGCAGATAGGATCAGAATCAAGAAGAAGATAGTGTGGATCTACACGTTAGTAGGAGTCGTGTTCACTGCATTCATGGGAGTTGCCCCCCATCTGGATGCTAATTCTGCATACAGACTTCTGGCTTTCTGCTTCCTAATGGGGCAGATAGGGATGGCTGGTGGTAACACGATATACTACGCATTCATGCCATATCTCGCTGAGCAAAACCAGATGGAGAAGGTATCGAGCTGGGGATATGCATACGGCTTTGCTGGTGGTTCTCTAATTCTGATATTGCACCTAGTCGTCTTGGTGACGGGTGCGTTCGGACTGACGGATGCTTACGGGCCATGGACACTGACCTTCGCATTCGTGACCACTTCTCTCTGGTGGCTTGGTTTTGGTCTACCATTCTTTAGGAACACTCCGGAGCCGGAAATCGCCAATGAGAGGTCGTATGGTTCTATCATGGAGGCTGTTGGTGATGGGCTTAACGAGGTCAGGAGTACTTTCAGAGAGGTAAAGAAATACAGAATTTTAGTAATTTACCTGGTATCTTACCTTCTGTTCTATGACGTTCTCCACACTGTTGGAGGGGTTGCGACTTCATTTGCTGAAAATGATCTGCGACTGCCGGTATTGATGAATTTCGTTCTTATTCTTCTGGCCAACATAATTGCCATCCCAATGTCAGTAGTAGGAGGGATGTTGGCTGCAAGATACGGCGCAAAATCAGTTCTCGGGGGATCTATCGGCGTCTACATGGTTGTTCTAATCCTTGCAACTGGGTTCGCACCGCTTGACCTGGAAGATGACCACGATAGGTTCGACTTCAGGTACGATTACGATTCTGAATCTGATGAATACGTCCTCTCCACCCTTCATGATAGAGGAGTGAAGGGTTGGGTTAGCAAGTCCGGACCGGGCGATGAGGAGTTCAGGAACGCCTTCCTGCATTACATGATTGAAGGAGCCTTGGATGGTGACGTTTGGTCTGATTCTGACGTAGAGAGAACGAGGATATCGGTCGATGAGGCAACGCTTCTTGAGTCTGAAATGCACGGAATGCTAGATCACAGGTGGTCATTCTCATTCAAGGGTGGAATCCTGGATGGTGATCACTCGGTGGGGAACAATCACATCACAATTATCGAAGGAGGGCCTATTGACTGGTGGCCTAATTTCCTGAGAGACAACGTCTGGGGCCCTCTAAACTTCGGAGTAACGTTACAATGGATACTTCTAGGCACCATGGTTGGATTCGTCCAGGGCTCTGCTGGGGCACAGGCCAGGAGTCTGTTCGCATATCTTGTTCCAAAGTCGAGGACTACTGAGTTCTTCGGCTTCTTCGGCTTCATGGGCAAGGCTGCTGCAGTGATTGGTCCGTTCATTTTCGCCTTTTTCTCTGCTGCTTTCGACACGAGATTTGGGATTATGGTGCTGCTATTGATACTCGTCTTGGGGTTGCTTCTTTTCCCGTTAATTGACGTTGAGGAAGGAAAGAGGGTTGCTAGACAGGCAGATCTTGATGCGGGACTGTACTCCGAGGAGGAGTAGGATGAAGAATTTCGAACTGGTTCAGAATGTGCTCTCAGTTCTTGTGATGGCGCTCTTTGGGGTAATCATCGGTTTGGCTATGGTTCCCTCGTATCTACTATTCATCGAGTTGACGTCGATGACAGAAGGGAAAGGAGGACTGGTTGAGGCAGTTGGAACCTGTGTCGGTTTGGGCCTGGGTTACATCATTTGGGGAGTCGTACTATTAGCCATATGCGGACTGATGGGGGGCCTGTTCAGAATCAGGAAGGAAGAGGGGAGGTATTCTCTGAGGTCTTTCATTACAATTCAATGGGCATTCTCATTGGTGTCTCACAGGGTCGCTCAGATTTTCCTAGGCCTCGTAGTACCCTCCTTCCTAGCAAATTTGTATTACAGGATGATGGGTGCTAAGATTGGGAGAGGCGCCCAACTAAATTCAATGATGATTAATGACGCATCCATGGTTACTATCGGAGATAACGTAGTCGTGGGTGGGAATGCTACGATTAACGCTCACCTAGTTGAGAGCGGGGAGATAGTACTCGCACCAGTGAGAATAGGGGATGGCGCCCTAATTGGCGGAGGCAGCATTGTGCAGCCTGGGTGTACGATAGGGAATGGCGCTGTTGTTGCTTCCAGGGCTGTCGTTCCAAAGTGGACCGAGATACCAGCAGGAGAAGTCTGGGGAGGGATTCCTGCGAGATTCATAAAGAAGACAGGGGAATGAATCGCTACTCGTTTTCTGTTTCGGGGTCGTCTTCCTCTGTTGGCCCTTCTTCGGTGGACATCTCCTTGATTTCCTCTATTACTGCCTGCTTCTGCTCTTGGAATGATTCCTGCTTAGACTGGATCTCCTTGGCGGTCGAAATGGCCCTGTCAATCATGTCGTGACGTGTCTGAATCGCATCACTGAGGTCCTCGAACAGTTGCATGTGCTGTACGTACCAGTCGTCCCTGGCTGCTAGCTCCGACTGGGCGGCTTGGTTGGACTCGTCAATCTCCTCTGCGACGGTTAGTACCTGACCGAGTCTTGCCTTCTCCCTCTCCAGCATCTCCTCGGTTTTGTCGAGTTTGCTCTCTAAGAATGGGATCTTTGTGTTGGCCTTCGCGAGTTCCACTTCCATCTCGTCCTTCTGCCTTCGGAGGTTGTTGAGGAGGTTGTTGATTCCCTCCTTCTCGGTCTCCTTGTCGATTAGTTCACGGTTCAGCGTCTCAACTTGGGCCTTCATCTCTGCAATGTCAGCCTCCTGGGCCTGATAAGCAACGAGGAGTTTGTCCAATGCCTCCTTGTCCTTCGCAGCCTGCTGTTCGAGGTCTCGGATTGTCTGTTGGGGGTCGGCTCCTGCAGAGTCGTCTTGGTCCATCATCCTCCTTAGTCCGAAGGTGCCCCCGATATAACCTCGGCGGCAACAGGATTGGTGAGTCTGGGCAAATCAGAGGTTTTCGGAAATTGCTGCTATTGTCGCCGAAAGAGCGACTGTCAGCCTCTTGGATGAGGGGATGTGCAGTTTCTCGTCTGGACCATGGGCGTTATTACCTGGTCCCGAAGTACCGGTGCACAGAAACATTGCTTCTGGGTATTTGCCCTGCATCATCGCCATGAAGGGAATCGTGCCCCCTGTCCATGTTGCCAGTGGGGGCAGCCCTGTCAACTCCATCGATGCCTCGTTAATGGCTTCTGAGATCGGTCCGTCTAGTGGCGGTGCATGGAAACCATCGGAACATGAGTCAGGAGTGAATGTGACCTCTGCCCCATATGGAGGGTCCTTCTCCAGGATTTCCTTTGCACGAGCTGTAGCATACTCCGAATCGACCCCAGGGGGTATCCTGAAGCTCAGTTTCAGGTCTGTGTTCGTTCGGAGGACGTTTCCCGCGTCCTGCACCGAAGGAATCCCGTCTGCTCCGATGATGGACAGTGTAGGCTCCCAGTTCATGGCCACTATCATGTCCTCCGTAGTTTCGGAGGCCTGTCTGAGGGTGTCCACCGTTGGGAACTGCTCCCATATGCTGTCTCCTACTATATCCCTGAGGGAGATTGCGTTCTCCCTGACTTCTTCGGGGATTTCCACGTGCATCTCCGGGATTGTGACCTTTCCGGAGGATGAGTCCTCCACTCTGTCCAGTAGAATCCGTTGGATCCTGAAAGAAGATGGTATTGAGCCCCCCGAGTTCCCTGAGTGAATTCCCTCGTGAGATACCTTAACCGAGAGAGTCCCGGAAACCAGCCCACGAAGGGCCTCTGTCATCCAAATATGGTCATAATCGGGACCACCGCTGTCCAAAACGACCACCATGTCCGGATTTCCAAGTCTCTCGGAATGTGCCTCCAGGTACGGTGGGAGGTCGAATGACCCGGATTCCTCGCATGTCTCGATAATCATGGTACAACGGGGATGGGGGGCGCCCGCCTCTTGCAGGAGCCTTACAGATGTGGCGCAAAGGTATCCTCCATACCCATCGTCAACGGAGCCTCTGCCATAGAGCCATGGATCCCTCCTCACTGCTTTCAGTGGGTGTAGACCCTCTGACCACAGTTCTGGCTTTGACGGCTGCTTGTCCAAGTGGGAGTAGAATATCACCTCGCCCGGGCCGGTCCCCTCTATTGTGACGATTAGTACAGGTGATAGTTCGCCTATCTTATGCTTCTCGTACGACATTCCCTCTATTCCCTGATCGTCCAGCCACTCGCAAAATAGTTCGATTGTGGCATCCAGCTCGCCCATCTCGGCCCAGTTGGGCTCGAATAGTGGAGATAGGGCCTTTATTTCGATGAAATCGGACAGACTAGGCAAAATGGAGGACTCCCATATCTCTTCACTCCTATCCATCAGTCGTCCTAGATCAAGCGTCATGGCCTCATCCCCGGGTGTTCACTCATGGACTCTTCGACTCGATTTCCTCTGAAATCGAGCAGGTCCTGCACTTCGAAATCCGATCCTCGTAGTCCTTCTCTACGTCGGATAAAGGGAACTCTGAGGCTAATGACATCCTAGCCGTCAGAGCGAGCGTCTTCTCCAAGTCTTTCTTGGCCTTATCGAGGGTCTCGGGAGGATACTCCACTAGCCTTCCAGAAACCCCGACTAGTATCGCTGGGGGGAGGACCTTCCGCCTAATCAGTCCCTCACGCTCCTTGTCCGACTCCGACTCTTCCAATGCTAGATGGTAGAGAGCCATCTGCAGCCTGTGCTTGTGTAGCAGGGATTCCTCGGCCTGACAAGAGGGCCCTATTGAATCGTCACCGAGAGAGTCCAGAAGGCCACTTTCCCAGTCTCCGAGTAGGGAGCTTGCATCCGTAGTTTTCAGGTCGATGGCTCGAATCGCTGGAGCTCCGTCATCGCTCGTAGCACATAGAACCAAGTCTATGATCCCGCTTAGCTCGACTCTGGTGGAATCGAGTGAGATTAGCACTTCTTCTCCGTCTGGTGTCCACTTCCCTCTTGTCACAGATTCGAATTCGACGGGGATGGATATGTGGAATGGCATCTCGGTCCTCAAGCCCTCTACCTTCCTACCATCAACCTCCAGGCCCCTGACCATGGCACCCAGTTTCCCGTCGGAAACTCTGTGCGACATGGTTGAAGTGACCTCTGAAACCTTCTCGAGGTCGGCTCCTGGAGGGAGTAGTTCTCTGAAGGCGGTCTGATGTGTCTCTATGTTGTTTATTCTGTCCTCTGTGGGAGTAGTCCAGGACTTGGGCAGAGGGGTGCTCGGTCCGTTCTGTCCGGGTCCTGGGTTCCCGATTCCAATCTCGATTATCCTGTGGAAAACGTTTCCGAATGTCGCTGGGTCAACAGACAGCGAGTGTTCGTGCCGATTCTGGGAATCGTCGTTTGTCATGGTAGTGCTTGACTCTAATCCGGCTCTCACCTCCATCCAATGGCACCTTGGGCAATCGAAGTATGATGGTAGCTTGCTGGGATTCGCCCTGACTATCGTCGAGTAGCTAATCGGTTCTGGGATAACTGGCCTGTGGTCTTTTTCTATGATGATACGGGATGCTGTGTCAATAATCTCGACCTGTTGAATCGGGGTGGTGAAGACGTTTCCATCGCTTCCGAGTCCGGTGAAGCACTCTGGATGGTGTAGCATTATGATGCCAGTCTTGTTCCTACAGCCCAAGTATGCGTCTTCCATTATCGAGGCTGGACATATCTTTCTGTCACCCCCGTTGACTAACATTGGTTCTGAGTGAGCGTCTGTGGGGCTCAACCATGGAGAGTTGTACTCATTCCTTCTCCATGAGCCCATCCTCAAGGATTCCAGCCACATCTGTCCTAGTTGAGGGGCTTTCTTATCATACGTCCATGGAAGTAAGATTCCCTCTTCTTCTACCCATTCAGTGCCCTTGGGGGATCCAGCAATGATCAGCCTCTCCTCCGCTCTTGTGGCTGCGACGTATAGGAGCCTCCTTGCCTCGGCGTTCTTCCTGGCTCTGTGGAGGAGGGTCGCGTGATCCCAGAGTGCGGAAATAGGCGTCTTTCCCGAGGGCCATGGCTTTGGGTGACCTGCAAATATCTCTGGTCCGACTATCAGCCTGCTGTTCTGTTCATTCCTCATGTTGGTCTGTCTGGAGGAAAAAAGGTCTGCCAGGACGACCACCTTCGCCTCTAGTCCCTTAGAGCTGTGAATCGTCATGACCCGTACAGCATCGCTTTGCGGGATCGTGGATGCCTCGAGAGACTGGGAGCTCCTTTCCCTCAGGTCCCTTAGTCGGTCGGCGAGCACTATCGGATCACCGCCGACCTGCGCCGATAGCTCCCTGAACAGTTCGACAAATTGCTCGGCATCCTGGCGCGACACGTCATCTGGATATGCCACTAGCAAGTCAGAGCGGTCTATTGTATCCTCGAGAAGTTCCGCCAACCTGGAGGAAGATGAGAGCTCGCACCACCGAGATACCAATGCCCTCTGCCTCTCGTCACTACAGTGGGATAACATGGCTGAGAGAAGGTCCGCACCCTTCTCTGCGGATGACAGGTACCTCTGAAGTTGTCCATCGCTCATTCCAATCAGAGGAGAACGGGCGACCCAGGCTGCATTATGGCGGGAATTCGGTCTCGCAGCCAATTGGACCAGTCCCTCGAGAGCGGATGCCGCAGGACGTTCCAGAAGGCTTCCCTCTCGATCTACCTGCGATGGCACCCCTACATCTTGCAGGTTCCTGACGATAACGTCTCTGAGGTTCACCCTGTTAGGAAGAAGTATTGTGATGTCGCTGGGCTGGACTGGTTCTCCGGAATCCACTTCTTTCCACTTACCACATGAGGACTTTACCCTGACCGGTGTTCCCTCAATCAGGCTTCTTACCCTCAATGCGATTAGCAGTGCCTGCCTCTCTAGCCTGTCCGGGCTACCTGGACCGAAGGGGTCCAAGTGCGTCTCTAGATTGGTTGGGGGGTCAGATAAGTCATCAGAGTCGGGCGGGCATATCCACTCGATTGATGCTGGGGCGTCCTTCTTATCGGGGAACGAGTGCAGCGTCTGGGAGGATGCGTAGAAGTCTGCCTTCGAGAGTATCCTATGCCTGTCGGAGAATAGGTCTTCCCACCACTCGTTCATCACTTCCAACAGCCCTCCAGCAGAACGATAGTTCACCTTCAGAGACACCATTCCCTCTTGTCGGGCCCTTACCTCCTCTGAAGATGGGGCGGGAAGGTCCCAGTCGGTTGCGTCGAAAGGAATCCAGGGGGCCAAGTCCCTGCCGCCCCTCTCCAAATACTCAGTAGCCCTAGCTATTGACGAAAGGTGGTCATTCCTCGGATCCCTGCTGTGTGTCTCCCTCCTTAGTGATGGTTTTCTGGTGAGTTCCGGCACACTGGAGAACTCGTGAACGTTCACTGCCCTCAGGGACTTTGCGTAGTCTAGGAATCCTGTGACCTCCGCCTGTCTGAAGGCATAGATGCTCTGCTTGACGTCTCCGACATAGCATACCGTTGGTTCCCAGGGGGTATCCGCTCTCGGGCCGTCTTCTTCCCTTACCTCCCTAGGGCCCCAGAGACGCGAAAGGAGCCTCCATTGTAGAGGCGAGTTGTCTTGGGCCTCATCGATGATGAATGCCCTGAACCTCCTTCGGATTTGGCCTAGGAGGAGGTGCCGACTCTCGATATCGGCTCGCATAGCTTCCAGTCTCGAGGCCGCCTCGCCGGCCAGGTTACGGTTTTTCTCCAGATTGGAGATTACATCTAATGCCCTGTGGATATGATCGTCCCTCCATGGGCTGTTCTGGTCTATGGAGTCCAGAGCCTGTTGTACACTGGGGTGGTAGAAGGTCCTGCATACCTCGGGGCAGTTTGCGAGCAGTAGGTCTCCTGCTAGCCTCTGGATGTCGTCGAAGTCGTGAGCCTCGTCACGTTGCTTTAGATTCTTTATGACGCCCTGGAATCCCAGGTGCAGGAGGTGGAGGTCTCTGAGATTCTGGATCTCGGCCTCTAGGCTGAAATGATGGTGCTTATTGGGATTCTCGAGTCTCTCGGGGATATTCATTTCCAGGGCGATAATCGGCTTCGACCAATCATCGGGGACCTGCGGCGGCTCGGACTCGCCTAGTAGGATTGCCATCCTCACGAAGTGGAGGACCATGCTGCCCAATTCATCCGACCAGATACCAGATAGTTCTGCTGTTTTCTCCTTCAACGTGGTTTTGTAAAGTGCCTTCAGGTTCGCATCTTTGATGTCAGCGAAACTCCTAATCCCTGCTTCCCACTCATCTGATGGCAGCTTCAATCTAGGGAAGTGCCTCATTTCCTTTGCCATCAGCGTGGTCGGGCTTACGGTACACGTCAGTACGTGCCCCATCCAGCAGAGTTTCCCCCAAGAATCGGTAGGTGGTCCAGTTCTATCGAGCTCTTCCAGGCAAGCCATCCTAGTCTCGGCTGCCCATCCGGATGCAGAGGGAGTCTGGATGCATTCCTTGATTGTCTCGAAAACTACCCGGATGATTTTTTGGACTCTCTCGGCTTGTTCGTCGATGTCCGCCTCTTCTATCGATGACATGATCATCGCGAGTAGCTTGTCCCTGTCCACGTTGCCTTCTTCGTCCATTACTCTACGAGATGACTCTTCAACGAACACCGATTTCCCCACCAGTGCTCGGAGCACCCGGGAAGCAGATGTCCGTCCAGAGTAGTGCTGGGCAACCCTGTCTCTTGCGGAAAGTACCTCGGTAGCGATATGTGCGGGAATCCCCGCATCGACCGCATCCCCGATTCTGGATCTGTCGCTTGCAAGCCTCCATATCGTTCTTAGGGACGTCTCCACTAGGATTGCCCTCGCAGCGTCAGAAACATTCTCCCTACTGAGGGCATCCCCAAGTTTCCCTCTATACGGAGAAACTAGCTGAGACAGGAACGAGTCAATGGTGCCGATGGGGGCATCCTCGAGGAGAGTTAGGAGTTGTTCGATGAAACCTTGGCTCTTGACCCTTGGATCGTAGCGATGTTTACTGTCTTCCCCCAGAGGTCCTGGCCTGATTCTCGAGATGGTTCTTCGTAGTCTGTCCTTCATCTCATCGGCTGCCCTGTTGGTGAATGTGAGTAGTACTACCTCGCTTGGCAGTAGACCATCCCAATCCTGCAGGTTGGTCCGCTCAGAAGCAGGCGCGGTTACCATCCCCCCTCCTATGCTTGGTGCCCTGGCTGGCTTTGGGAGGATTCGGGTTGCTCTCTGGTCGTTGGCCAGATAGTGCTCAATGACCCTGTCAACGATGGTACTTGTCTTACCGGTTCCGGCTCCTGCGTCGATTACGATATGCGAGTCCAGATTCAGGGCCAGTCGCTGAGCCGTGTTCAGTCGAATCAGAAGGACCCCTCCATCCTAACATCGCAGATTTCTCTCACGGGACAATATGCACAGACTTTTGGGGAAGGAGTGGGGTGTACCTTTCCCGATCTGGCATCGCTAGCTACTCCCATAGCTACGGAGAGCCGTTGGGCCAACCAAGCCCTGAAATGATCTGAGTCGGCTTTCTCGTCCTCATCCATGAATCTATGTAATCCGGAAGTGATTGTGGTTTGTGTACCGATATTTATTCCCGAGCAAGGAGAGTCGAATAGTGAGGATAATTCTAGGAAGTGTTCTGATTTGTGCCCAATGACGGAAATTCCGGCTGCAATGACCAAGTCACCGGGATGGGCTTCCTCCCACGCCCTAGCATAAATCGCAAGTTGGAGTTCTTCGAGAAGACCCGTGTAATGTCTATTCCTCAGGGAAGATTCCTCGGAGGTCTTGAGATCCCTAATTGCAATCAGTCTTCTCGGCCTCCATCCCGATCCAGTGACCCGAATCGGTGCCACGGAATCGCTCCCCTCGTCGTCGATCCAGGTTTCTGAAGCCAGTTCTATTGGTAGTAAGTCGACTCGATCTATCCATCCTCTGACTCTGATTGGATCTATCCCCCCTCTTACGGATATCTCAGGAGTGGGGCGAAGTTGAACGTGGTCTGAGGTGTTTCCAATCTTCCACTCGATCGACAAGGGTGCAGAGTCGCCGATATCGAGCTCCGCTGTTACTATGCTTCCTATCCTGC
>CEPK01175379.1_pt1 | contig 13365 bp, 9 predicted proteins | sample 356231 | NCBI WGS metagenome assembly CEPK01 (sample SAMEA2620259, study PRJEB7988) | marine metagenome | biome: marine biome (ENVO:00000447); feature: deep chlorophyll maximum layer (ENVO:xxxxxxxx); material: "saline water (ENVO:00002010), including plankton (ENVO:xxxxxxxx)" | depth 80 m
GCGCCTAGCGCGAGGCTCGCTGCCTTGTGGGTTAGGATGTCATGACCGTGGTGCTGAGCGACCTCCTCGTCCTCTCTTATCGCCTTCAGGACCCTGCCCCAAGGAGAAGAAATCAGGGTTGACAGCATCTTCCATACAACAATCACGGAGATTATCGAGATTACCATTAGAATGAACATGTAAGGAGCTGGCTGACCTAGGCTTAGGATTTCCCCCATCTGGTAGGCCGGTGAGTCTACCAGAAGAGCGTCGTCCCGGCAGTCGGCGGGATCTGCCCATTGCGTGCCAGGGCCAATCTCATTCGACCCGCAGAACCACCAGTTCTCCAATGGCAAGGGGTATGCGGCAATACCTATTCCAAGGCCAATTGACCCGACCCTGAGAAGAGGCTCGCCGCCTAGGAGGACCCTTACTATCTCACCTAGGGAGATTGTCACTATTGCGAAGTAATCAGTCCTCAGCCTAGCAGTCGGATATGCTAGGGCCCATCCGAAAATCCCGGCAAGAACGATTCCGACAATTGTGGCTGGAAGGATCCCCCAGCCATAGCCGTGCAGATCCTCTGGGGCAGTAAGAATGCCCACCGTGATGGCCCCTATTGAGACGAAGAAGATAATACCGAAGTTTACCATTCCCGTGTACCCGGTATGGAGGTTTAGAGAGAAGGCCATCAGAATGAATATTGAGAGGGTAAGTAGGACGTTCGAGACTTGTAGGACCTTCTTGAATCTGAAGTCGTCCGACTCTGCGATAGGAAGCCAAACCAGGAACATGATCAGAATCAGCAACAGGACCGAGAACAGGATCCAAGACCCGATGCTGCTCTCCCTACCGTACATCTGGATGCCCCTCTTGTGCCGTTCTGAACCCATGGTGATGGTATCGAGTGCCTTTTCGGAGGCCCTACTAGCCCAATCCGACGCACCCTGCATAGTGGAAGTCAGAGGTTGCCTAATCCTCTTAGCAATGTCATCTATGGCGTCTTGATGCTTTCTACCGAATTCAGCCCAACGGACTCTAAGCCCCCCGATTCTAGCTGAGAGGGTCTCCGAGGCTCTGCTTGCCCACTCTTGATATCGGGCAAAAAACGGAATGGAGTGTGCTTTCCTTGACGGCCCGAATACTTCGAATATTGCGTACGCCCAGAGGAGGATAGGAACTAGGGGCCAGACCAGCTCACCGACGTTGGCGATGAAGTTGACCAGCTCTATCTCGAATTTCATCATGCTAAGCCAGGACTCGTGCATCTCCGAGATGGAATTCGATAGCCACTGCTCGGTTTCGAATGGGATGTCGCTGGGTGGGCTCTTCTGGCTCAGAAGGCTTGACTGATCCAAGGGCGAGTCCTCCAGGAGAAGGGTTCCATCATTCCTCCCTGTCAGGACCGCGAGGTTGGTCTCCGCGAATGGGTCTGACTCGCATGCTTCTGAGCACGCTCCGTCAGCGAAAGAGTTCCTCCCGACGAATGCCCCGAGCCTGTGAATGACATAGGAGGAGATTGCGATGGCGGAGAATGTCTGGGTCCTGTGACCCCTGTTCCTCCACCAATGGTGTAGGCCCAAGGCCCCTGTAGGGAGAATTGCTAGAGCCTTGGCTACGCCGTCCTCCTCCTGGGGAACTGGCGCCTTCCTTCTTCTCAGCCTGTCAATCTTCCATTTCTCATAGGCATCACCAATCCCTTGGGGCATTATCATGAGGATTGCCACTAGGAAGATGTAGGGCATCACGCCGTCCATTGCAGTGTAGTTCGATCTACCGAGGGGGAGGCCGATCCCAATCAGTACTGGTGACGATAGTGCCCTGACGAATCCGACGACTAGTGAGCCCACGATCGCCCCGGGTATTGAGCCGATTGTCCCTAGGACGATGATTGCGAATGAAGGAAGAAGGAGTGCGAAAGCTGTCTCTGGGTTGTACCGCAGGGTCATGGCGAATACTGCCCCGCCCATCCCTGAAATCCCCGCTGAGAGGAATGCGCTTGTCAGCTGAACCCCCTCCACGTTGATGCCGCTGCTTGCTGCTAGCTCGGGGTTGTCGGCAACCGCCCTCATCCTCCTACCTAGCCTGGTCTTGTTTAGGAGGAGCAATAGCAGCAGCACGGAGGAGAAGATTACGAATGGGACTGCTCCCTTGTGATATGGGTAATTCGTAGTCGCCTGGGTGATGCAGTCGGTTGTTGTGTCGTAGATCTCATAGACCGGTTTTGACGATTCGCTAACTATCCTGGCTAGTATCGGCTCGCTCGTGACTTCGTCTGTGCCTGTCTGCTCGCAGTTGAAGTGGGAGTAAGTTCTCCCTTCCTCCAAAGAGCGTTCCCCGAGGTTTAGCCTGAGCTTGGTCGTTGGGAGCTCCCACCTCTGAGTTGGCATCCTCCAGTCGCCCTCTGGTTCGAAGATGTTCCTGTCATTGCCGAATCTCAGGAAAAACAGTGAGCGGAGAATCAAAGCCACTCCCAATGATGCGATCATCATAACCTGGGGGTTAGACTTCTTCTCCCTGAAGCCCTTGAAGACCAGTCTATCTATGATGACGCCTGCTATTCCAGTGAGGATGAATGCGGAAATCATGGTGAAAATGAGGACTGACCAAGTTAACACCCCGTCCTTGGAGGATTGCAGGTTCGCCATAGGAAACAGGAAATCGCTCCAAATCATAATCATAGCAAGGAACATGCCAATCATGAATAGCTCGGACTGTGCGAAGTTTCCGTACCTCTGCACCTTGTAAGTGAGAGTAAGGCCGATGGCGATTGCCAAGTAGGTAGACGACCAGATTAGGGTCCCGGTGGAGATTGATACGAGATCCAGAGTGAACGAGGCGCTTGCTTCTTGTCCCTGTAGAAGGAAATCCAGTGATAGGAAGGTTGTTGCGACCATGAAGAAGGGAGAGAGGAGTATTGCTGTAGTCCTGTAGAAGCTGCTAGGCAAGTCATCGAAGACGACCTTGACTACTATGAATGCCGAGATTATCGACTCCACCAATTGTAGTAGCCAGACCATGTCATTGGGGAGCTTGTCCCTGACTGCCCAGTCGATGAGGTTCAGCGCCCCTACCCCGTTTAGAGTTCCCAGGAAGTTGGAGTCTGCGAACAGGAGAGCTGCTATGATCAGCCTTCTATAGCCCCTAGGCAGGCTCGAGAACTTACGTCGTGGCCCATCCAGCATGTTGCTACATGTCTCGTTGCCAGAAGGCAGAGATAATTGTTGGGGCAGTGCGGCGGGCAGGTTGCCCGCCGCACTGCTTTACGTGACCAAATCAGACCGTTACTGCTGAAGTAACGCCGTTCACTGGGTCCCAGTACCTTGCACAGTCGTAGCTGAGGGTGTTGACCCCAGCATCTGAGGTGACGGTGAACTCCCCTATGCAGAATCCTGCGGGGATTATGTCTCCGTTGGCAAGGAAGTTGATTCCGCCGCTTGCTCCGTTCCATCCCTGGCCAGTTCCGGCAACCACCAATTCTGATGATATGGTGCCATTGTTGGCTAGATAGGTGAAGGCTGCGAAGGCAGCTATGGTTACCGCATCGAAGGCCTCAGCGGTGTAGATACCGCCTGCGCAGGCCGGGTTAGCGCCACAGAGTGCAGCGAAGACGTATCCTACTTCTCCCATTGGGTTTGGGTTGTGGGGCTTGGATGCGATTATCCCAGCCACAGTGGAGTTGTCCGCCATGTCTGCTCCTAGGCCTTCCTCTGCGATTCCGTCTCCTCCGTAGATCTGGCCGGCGAAATTCATGTTCCCCACCAGCTCGTCGATGATCATCCCGCCGTCTGCTGCGTAGGAGACCATCATCACCGAGTCGCAACCGTTGTCGATCACTGCCTGGGCGATGCTGCTGTAGTCAGTCGTGGTCGTCTCGTCGTACCCAACCTGCGTGCATATGTTGGCGGAGCCTATCGTGGAGACGAAGGTGTCTGCCAGACCCGAACCGTAGGCGTTGACCATGTGGATCACTGCGACGTTGCTGTATCCGTCAGCTGCAACGATGTCTGCCATCACTGCGCCCTGGTAGGCGTCGCTGGGCACCACTCGGTAGAAGCCTGGGTAGTTCTCGTCGCTCTCCAGAGCTGGGCTAGTGCTAGCGTAGGAGATCTGTGGGATCCCTGCGGCTGCGAGGACAGCATTGGCGCCTATGGAAGCGCCGGAGCATGCTGCTCCGACCACTGCCCAAACTCCTGCATCGACAAGTGTCTGTGCTGCAGTGGCTCCCGCTGTACCGTCGCAACCAGAGTCGGCCTCGACAATCTCGAACTGGACTCCGTTGCTGTATCCGATGGTGTTAGCCAGATTCATTCCAATCGTGTAAGCGGCCCTGAATCCGTCTGCGTAGACCGAGATAGGCCCGGATGCGTCGTTCAGGAATCCGATCTTTACAGTGGTTCCTGCCCATGCTACGGTGTGGATGCCCTGGGTGGCGTCCCATCCCCTGTCGCAGTTGAAGTACGTGTCGTAAGTAGGCACGTGGTGGTAGGTGCAAACGTCGTAGTAGAGTCCTGGAACCTCTCCATTGGCCTGGAAGGTGTGAGTTCCGCTCTCTCCAGCGTATGCGTTACCAGTCATCTGGATGTGGTTGGACATGTTGGCTCCGGCTTCGTGCATTGCAGCGTGGCCGAGCATCATCACGGCGTCGTATGCCTCATTCTGGTATATTCCACCAGAGCAGGCATCTGTAGCTGCACAAGCGGCTGCGAAGGCACCTCCAGTGCTAGCTCCGGGAGCTGCTCCTGGCTTGGTGACCTGTAGTCCGTTTGCTGCAGCGGGTGCAGTGTAGTCGTCCAGGGAGTTGTCACCGGCCATTCCGTCTGCGCTGTAAGTTGGGAGGGATGCTCCCATTCCAGCCATTGTTTCTACGATCAGTGCACCGTCAGCGGAGTAAGAAGCGAGGACTACTGAGTCGCAGCCTGCGTCAATTACTGCTTGCACCTGGGCGGAGAAGTCTAGCTGAACGGTCTCGTCGTATCCAGCCTGTAGGCATATGTCGCCGCTCCAGTATCCGATGAAGGCTTCTGCCAGACCGGATCCGTATGCGTTTACCATGTGGATCACAGCAGGGTTAGTGTGACCGTCTGCTGCGACCATCTGGGACATTACGTTGGACTGGTAGCTGTCGCTTGGAACTATCCTGAAGAAGTGAGGGTAGTTCGTGTCATTGGACAGAGCAGGTGATGTGCTCGCGTAGGAGAGCATTGGGATGCCTGCAGCCGAGAGGACTGCGTTTGCACCGATGGTTGCTCCGGAGCATGCTGCTCCTGCTACAGCGATCACGCCTGCGTCGACCAGAGTCTGAGCGGCTGCGGCTGCGGTTGTTCCATCGCAGCCGGAATCTGCCTCTACTACCTCGAAGACGTAGTCGTCACCCATTGCGTTGAGGTCTGCCACAGCGGCCCCCCACGAGTAGGTGAAGGCCCCCGCGAAGGCGGAGATCGGGCCCGTAGCGTCGTTTAGGAACCCGAGCTTGATTGTAGTCGGGCCTGCTGGCTCATCGGGCTCAACCACTGGAGCCACATACTCGAACATCGGGTTCGCTGTGCCCATGTAGTGAGCAGCGATCTCGTCAACTAGCGCGTTGGCGATGTCGACATCGAAGCCGACAGCGACGCCAGCAGAGTCGAGGTTCTCGAACGGCGGGTATGACGTGTCTGAGCAGAACTTCAAGGATCCCGCGTTCAGGACCTTGGTCAGGGTGCTGCCATCGCTAGGCGTTGGATATGCAGTAGCGGTATCAGCAGTGGAGTCGTCAGTCAGAGGGGCCTTGAGGTCCCACTCCATGGCGATGTTGTCCCACTCCCCAGAGTCTACGATAGCTGCGATAGCCACGTTCAATGCGTCCAGGAGCTCTCCCGAATCCTCTCTAACTGCGAGGCCGAAAACCTCGTCTGAGAAGGTGGTCATCAGTGTGCCCTCTAGGGCCAGCACTGGCGAGTCACCCATGGCGTACATGACGTCGCCATTCTCCAGAGCAGCGATTACCGATGGGAAGTCAGCGTAAGCTGTCTTTGTTGCCATCGACAGGTCGCTATCGGCGTATAGGTCAGAGGTCGTCCCTGACTGGACACCTATTGTCACTCCAGCGGCATTAAGTTCTGAGACGTCGGAAATCGTAGCGACTCCAGTTCCGCCGATCACTCCTTGGCTGCTGGTATAGTAGCCAACGGTGAAGTCGACGATCTGGTCCCTCTCATCGGTCTTGGTCATTGCCGATATGATGGCGTCACACATCTCTCCGTCGTTCAGGTTCTCGAGGATTGGATCCCAATCAGAAGTGACGATGTCAGCAGTCAAGTCTGCTGCTGGATCGTACTCCTCTAGGTCCTCGTCCCCTGCGCATCCGGCGAGGCTAGCCGCCAGCATGCTCAGGGTAAGCATCATTGCAATCATTTTCTTGTTATACATAGCATTCACACTATCCGTGGGCCTCGCGGGCGAACTTTGAGTTATAGAGCTTGTTGATTTTCTCTTTATAAGTAAAATACCAAAAAACGACGTTTTGATGCTCCTAAAGGCATTTCTGAAATGGAATATTTTGAGGATTCTGCTCCGAGAGGATGAAGTCATTCGAGCCATGCGCATGGCCGTGGTAGAGCCTCTTGATTACTCCTCTAGTGGTGTGGATATCGATCTTGAAGGGGATGCCGTATCAAGCCTAATTCGTTCCATTGCCCCTTCTTCGAGGCCTAGTGGGAGCCTTGGGGCTCCATTGAGTCTTCCAGGGGGTTTCGGGGGAGTTGTTGAGTTCGGAGAGTCGTGTCTGGCTTTGGCTACAGACGGTGTAGGCTCAAAGCTCCAGATTGCTAGCCAGGTCGGTCACCTATCCGGAGTAGGGATAGACTGCGTTGCAATGAATGTGAACGATTTGATTTGCGTCGGAGCAGAGCCAATCGCATTCGTAGATTACATTGCAGTTCCAAAAGCTGATCCATCAGTTCATTCTGAGCTAGGTAAGTCACTTTCTAGAGCTTGCCAGATAGCTAGAGTTACTCTAGCAGGGGGCGAGACTGCAACCCTACCTGGAATAGTGAAAGAGCTAGACCTCTCGGGAACTGCACTTGGATGGTTCCCCAGAGGGTGCGATATAACTGGAAGAACGCTAGAAGAGGGGGATTTGCTGATTGGTCTTCCAAGCAGTGGCATCCACTCTAACGGGTACACTCTCGTTAGGGCAGTATTGGAGAGATCGGGGCTCGGATTGGGAGATAGTTGCCCATTCGATCCCAATCATAGCTCTAGAGCCATAGAGGTTTTCTCGGATGGTGGCGAGGAGCCTTCTCTGGCAGAGGTGCTGCTTAATCCCACTAGGATTTACGTGGATCCTGTGATAGATCTGGTCCTTGGGTCTAGGGAAGGAGACGGCGTGTGTGAAGCAGAATCCATCAAGGCAATTGCGCATATCACCGGAGGGGGGCTATCGAATCTCATTAGGCTCCATGACTCTCTTGGTTGGCACATTGGTGACCCTCTCGAACCTCAACCCGAGTTTGATTGGCTCAGGGAAGTGGGTACAATTAGCAATTTGGAGATGCATAGGACCTTCAATATGGGGATGGGGATGGTGATCGCCGTTTCTGCTGAGTCTGCTGAACCCGTATGTGAGTGGCTGAACGAGCGACTTCCGGGAAGTAGGTTAGTAGGGGAGGTAAACTCGAACGCTAGGGTGGTGACCCACTCCGACCCAGAAGTGGTATTTTCTCACTACTGAATTTGGTCAATGCCTTTTGTGCCTCAACTCTTCCGCGCATTCATGGGTAGCGGAGGGCGAAGCTCTAGCGAAGGCTTCTGCTACCGAGAGGGTAGGACTCTTCTTCTCCTACCGAGTCCACCAGAGTCTGGGGTTCTGGGACCTGGGGCCAAGGGTTCTGGGGAGGTCTTCTACAATCCAGCAATGGCTAGCAGTAGGACGAGAAGCGTCCTATTGTTCAAGCATGCTACCGAAGAGGGTTTGCTTGGAGATGGTGAAATCTATGCGTTGGATGGCCTCACTGCCTCTGGACTAAGAGCGAGAAGATGGTTGAATGAGCTGCCAAAAGAGATAGCTGGGAGGATTTCGGCCTCAATGGTTGACCTAGACATTGAGGCTTTGAATTGGGCTGAGAAGTCTCATGTCCGCTTTCCACCAGATCACGGTAAGGGGGTCTTGGAGTCGGTTCTTGGGGATCTTAGAGTTGAAGTTCTTAGCAGTGGCAGGCACTGGGTGGACATCGATCCTTACGGGTCTCCTGCAAAGTTCGTCGACTCTTCTATGCAGTCGATGGCGAGGAGTGGGGTGATGGAGGTAAGTGCTACGGATACCGCTGCCCTAACTGGATCGTCCAAGACTTCTCTGATGAGAAGGTACGGCGCTAGGGTCAGGAACGACAGCCTCTCGCATGATTCCGGGATGAGGGTCATGCTGGCGTTGATGTCAAGGATTGCGGCGAGGCATGATCGATCGATTTCCCCGTTATTGTCTGTTTGGGACTCCCATCACCTCAGAGTTTCCTTCCGTGTTGAGAAGAGCGTTTCTGCCGCAAATGATTTCGAAGAAGACATTGGTTGGAGGGTTTTTTCTCCAACGGAGGAGGAAGTGTCCGCTTCGATGGATTCTGGATTGCTTCCAAGGTGTTCCTTGAACGGTCTACCGATACATTGTATGCTACCTCTGAATTTTCCTGTAGACAGGCTTGACCCACGAGTCTCTGGGCCCTTGTGGATTAATGCTACAGGCGAGATGGGGGCTATGTCGTCTATGACTGTGGGGTCGGCATTGGAAAGTTGTGGTCCGGATTTTGTTGAAGAAGACCCAGCTGGGTGGGATGAGAGGAGGTTCGAGAGGGAGAGGAGAGTGGTTTCCAGAAGCGTGCGAAACATCTCGGAGGAGTCTGGGGTGATTGATGCTAGGCACCTCATAGTTGTTGACGACCTATCTTCGTGGCTTGGAACCGGTGCTCCGCCCAGTCCAACTAGGATCGTTGAGTTGCTAAAGGAGGAGGGGCATAAAGCAGGAGTCTCGAGCTACGGTAGGCCCTCTTTCAGAACTGACTCCCCCTGGGAGGACATAGTGGAAGCTGCTAGGTCGATTCACCCGCCGATGTAGGACATCTCGATCCTTGGCAGGGAGGACGTCTCGGAAGAACGGGCCTCGCTGTACCTGTCCGAACGGCGCTCCCATACCGCGGACACGGCCTCGGTTAGCTCATTGACGCCTCCGTCTCCATGGATTATGGCCCTGAGGTCATGCCCTCCGGACGCAAAGAGGCAGGTGAATAGATGCCCGTCAGCTGAGAGCCTGGCTCTAACACAGTCTCCGCAGAAAGGGCTAGTCACGGACGAGATGAAGCCAACCTCTCCTGAGCCATCTGAATGAGCCCACCTAGTTGCAACGTCGCTGGGACTTTCTGGCTCAACTGGGATAAGTTCGAATTCCTGCATCAGCCTCTCCAGGATCTCTCCTGAAGGGACCACTTGTCCGCGCATCCATCCATTTGTCCTCCCAACGTCCATGTATTCTATGAATCGGACAGTGACTCCAGACCCCTTGAAGTGCCTTACTAATTCGGGTGCCTCGGTCTCGTTTACCCCTCGTTGAACCACGCAGTTTACCTTTACAGGAGACAGTCCGTGGTCCAAAGCAGATTGGATTCCCTCCAGAACAGTTTCTACTGGGATGGTGCAATCAGCCATTCTTGAGTGGATTGTTGGATCTAGTGCATCAAGGCTTACTGTTACCCTGTCGAGTCCGGCTTCGGCCAATTTCTCGGCGTGTGCCTTCAGAAGCGAAGCGTTGGTGGTCAGTGCGACCTCGACGCCAGTTCGTGAGAGTAGGGAAACGAGGTCTGGTAGGTTTGGCCTCAGGAGAGGTTCCCCCCCGGTTATCCTAACCTTCCGGAGGCCAATCGGAATGCAGGACTTGACAAACTTCTCGATCTCCTTGAATGTCAGTAATGCCCTCTTTGGCAGGAATGTGTGCCCATCTCCGAACCTCTCTCGCGGCATGCAATACCTACAACGGAAATTGCACCTGTCCGTAACGGAGATCCGTAGGTCCCTCAATGGCCTCCCCAGCCTGTCTTTCGTCACAGATTCAATCCGTGGGGCTTGCGGTCATGAGCTTGTCTGATAGAGAACAGGTTGAAGAACAGGCGATTGCTGCCACATAATGTGCTCGAGATTACCGACAAGGCCAGGGAGATGCTGGACACCTTCCTGGAGAAAGCGGAAAGCGACGAGGATATGCTCCTGAAGGTCGAGATTGTGGGAAGGGGCCCCAAGGGGTTCCAGTACGACTTGCAGCTGGTCAGCAGCGGGGAGGCCCTTGAGGACGATTTGGAGCTAGAGATAGGGGGTCTGGCCGTATTAGTTGGGTCGAGGAGCGCCCCATACTTGGAAGGGACCATTCTAGACTACAAGGAGACGTTGATGGGCGGTGGATTCAGCTTTGAGAACCCCAATCCAATGTGGATTGACGACGTATCAAAGGCCGTTGCAGAGGTGATCGCTGATCAGGTAAACCCTGTCGTAGCGACCCATGGTGGTCACGTGGACCTTATTGGGGTCGACGAAGGGAAGGCGATGATTGCTTTCGGCGGAGGATGCCAAGGTTGCGGAATGGTGGACGTCACCCTAAAGGAGGGGATCGAGGTGATGATCACGGAAGGAGTCCCCCAGATCTCAGAGGTTGTAGACATGACTGACCATGCGGCAGGAACAAACCCGTTCTACTGATCAGTAAACCATGGGCACATCGTCATCGTCTTCTTCGGGCCCCGGTGCAGGCAGTGCCGTAGACTGGGCCCTCTCGAAAGCCTCCCTGACCCTCTCTTCGATGTTCTTTGCGTCCTCAAGAAGGCCTCCGACCGGAACCTCGATCCCGATGAGTTCGCTTAGTCCCTCAACCGCAATTAGTGCGGCTCTAGCATCAGGGTACATGGGGTTGCACTCAGCCAACAGGGCTGTGACGTCTAGGCCCCTCCTCTCCCCCTCCGCTATTAGGTAGCCCGCGATCCCAGTGACCACCCCTTGCTGGATTCTCTGGATGCTGGAGTTATCCAGCTGCACCCTGCCGGCGGGTGTAGATGAAACTCCCCACAACTCGCTATCCTCTTTGATCCCAAGGTCGTTGCTAACAACTCCGTCAATCACTACTAGCCTGTCGAAACCTCCCTTAGTGAACCACTCCAGAACGGTGTTTGCGAAGTAAACGTCATGCTCACTGGGGAATTGTATCTCGGAAGTGAATACCCCTATCCCTTCTCCCTGGTAGACCCTGACTGGATGCTTTGGCACAGAGTCGTGTATCAGAGCGACGGCTGGGAATTTCGGGTGCAGCACTGTGCCCATTGGATTCAGTTCCAGAGATCCTATCAGGTGAGAGGTCGCTATCACCCCTACTGAACCCACTGTTGAGAATCCGCAAACAGCCGTTCCACCCAGACGAGAGGGGTCTGCCTCGGAGTGAAGAACCAAGGGGTATCCGCTGGCGATTTCCTCGCTCATGGCCATTCGTTTAGCCGACGCTCTTTGAATCTCACGGATAATGGATTATCCCAAATTGTTAAGGAAAGAAGGAGAAAATTAACCTGATAAATATCGACGGTTTGGGGATCTCATGGCTGGGGGTGCTCCGAGAGATCTTGGTGGGCTCTACCTAAGGCTGGGGTCTCAAGAGATTAGCCTGGCCGACTATACGAAAGAGGCTAGTGACAGATGGCTGAAAGTCACCCCCCAGGACACTTGGTCGTCTACTCTTTCTCGAGTTAGGATTGCCAGACAGGAGGCTCTGGAGAGCACTCTGGAGTCTATTCGGACTAGTGGGTTCCCAGACAGGGGTTCATCTTTCGCAAGGCTTCTGGGAACATGCGGGATTGAGAATAAGTCAGATGTAGTTCTCGCGGCTATTCAGTACATGAGGTCAGTAGAGAAGGAGGGTCACACGCAACCGAGGGAGCTCAGGAGGCTTATCGAGGAAACGAAGAGGTGGCCAAAGAAATCCGTAAAGAAATGGAACCTCTCACTATACATCTCAAGGATGCTCGAGGGTGGTCCCGGGGGTGCTGGGCCGTTCCTAGAGTTCCCTAGGAGGAGGCCGAGAAAGAATGGCTTCGTTGTCCTGACTGAGGCTGGAAGGGACCACTTGGACAAGCTTTCCCTGGATAGGTGAGAGGTTGACTGGGGAGCCAAAGGACTGGTCGTTCACGTCCCATGTGGGGGAGGACCTCAGGGGCGTGGACCTATCTGGAGCCAACATGAGGAGGGCTATTCTGGACAAGGCTGACCTCGAGGGTGCAGATCTGTCGGGGGCAGACCTGAGGAACTCCTCGCTGAAGGGCGCGAATCTGATGAAGGCGGCTCTCGACGGGGCAGATCTAAGGGGCGCTAGGATGGTGAAGGCCCGTCTCGGGCTATCGAACCTGCAAGGGGCAAGGCTCGACGGTGCGGACATGAGGGGCATCAGGGGGAAGTACGCAGTATGGAAGGACGCCAATTGGTGGGATGCGGAGATGGATGAGTCCCTGACCAAGTCCCTCTCCAAGAAGTGGCCACGGGACTAGCCCTCGGGAGCCATCTTCTGTAGGCCCTCCCTCATCCAATCCGGGACTGGGATTTTTTCCCTCACACTGTCCATGGATGTGCATACCGTTACCTGGTCCGCAGTCCAGCAGACCGTCCCCTCCTGGTTCCTGAACTCGTAATGCCACTCTATCGATGTGTTGCCGATTCTGGGTACGGTGATCGTGCACTGCACGGACTCCCCGTACGCTATTGGGTGGTGGAACCTGGCCTCGCTGTGGACCAGCGGGAAGGCGATTCCCCTCTCCATCAGGATGTCGTTGTAGTGCAACCCGCAGGAGAACTCCCATGACTCCTCGTAGAACCTGTGAGCCAGGTCCCAGAACCTCGGGTAGTAGACTATCTTTGCTAGGTCGACCAAGGCGAAGTCGACCCTCCTCTCGGAAACGAAGGGCATGCCTCGCGCGTGAGCGCGATTCGGCTTGAACCTAACCTGCGGGCAAACGTGTCAAGCGACTTGGGGCTCATCTCCATGAAGGGGCGTACTGTATCCCTCCCTCGGACACTAGGGCGTTGAGCGTCCCGGACCTCGATAAGACGCATCCCGTCATGGCATCTGACCCACTCACCCCATCGTACGTGCCGTCGCAGAATGCGTCGTCCCATGCCTCTCCGTAGTTTCCCACTGCAGCGAGAACGTCCTTCATCCAGTCATCCGATAGCGGGTTTGATGGGGTCCCTAGGCCAAGGCTTTCCTCGAGGAGCCTGCAGATCTGGTAATTGTAGTCTGCTCCTCCCCAAACGCATGCGTCGGCAAATGAGGCGAAGTTCCCTGAGTGGACCCCCAGCTCCTCTGCGGTGACCATACCGTACCACGTCCAAGAT
>CEPK01054889.1_pt1 | contig 13360 bp, 13 predicted proteins | sample 356231 | NCBI WGS metagenome assembly CEPK01 (sample SAMEA2620259, study PRJEB7988) | marine metagenome | biome: marine biome (ENVO:00000447); feature: deep chlorophyll maximum layer (ENVO:xxxxxxxx); material: "saline water (ENVO:00002010), including plankton (ENVO:xxxxxxxx)" | depth 80 m
GAAATGCTTTTTGTTTTAAAGGCTGTTGTGCGCGGAGCTCCAAAACCCTTAATTGTAGCAGATATGCCTTTTTTATCTTATCAACCCTCGCCTGAAGAGGCAATTAAAAATGCCGGTCTTTTTATTAAAAATGGAGCAAATGCCGTTAAATTAGAGGGGGGGGTGTCTCATTCTGATAAAATATTTGCATTGGTTCAATCTGGAATTCCAGTTATGGGACACGTTGGATTAATGCCACAATCTGTAAATGTCACCTCTGGTTATAAAGTACAGGGCAAAAGTGATGCGGATGCAAATAAAATTATTGAAGATGCTTTGGCTGTAGAAGAGGCTGGCGCTTTTTCCGTAGTTTTAGAGGGCATTCCTGGAAATTTAGCAAAAAAAATAACTGAAAAAATAAATATACCAACGATAGGAATTGGTTCTGGTCCTAATTGTGATGGTCAAATTCAGGTTTTTCATGATCTGCTGGGGCTTGATAAGTGTTTTAATCCAAAACATTCAAAAAAGTTTGTCAATTCATATGATTTGTTTTTTAATGCTCTAGAAAATTATAAAAATGATGTGGAATCTTCTAAATTTCCCAATAAAGAGCATTATATAAATATATCTTCTGAAGTAGAAAAAAATAACTGAAAACAATTAAATCCATATCAGCGTACCGTAATTGGTATAAAAAAAAAGAGGGGGTGGTTGGATTTGTTCCAACCATGGGCAGCCTTCATGATGGACACCTCTCATTAATTAAAAAGTCCAAACAGCGGTGTGATTTAACCGTTGTTAGTATTTTTGTTAATCCTGCACAATTTTCACCAAATGAAGATTTTAATTCTTATCCAAGGAGCTTAGAAAAAGATATGCGTTTATTAAAAAACTTAAATATTGATGTTCTTTTTTTACCAAATGAAAATTTACTTTATCCTAAAAACTATTCTACCTATGTTGAAGAAAAAATGTTATCAAGGGGACTAGAGGGAGAGTCAAGGCCTACTTTTTTTAAAGGTGTTGCAACAGTGGTTATTAAGCTTTTTAATATTATTAAACCCCATTTTGCATATTTTGGTGAAAAAGATATGCAGCAGCTAAGGGTTATAAAAAAAATAGTATCTGATTTAAATATAGACATCCAAATTATTAAAGGGAAAACAATAAGAGAAAAAAATGGCCTCGCTATGAGCAGTCGAAATCAATATCTTCAAAAAAAAGATATTAATGGTCTTGGAATTATTTATGACTCTTTAAATTATGCAAAGAAACTAATTTTAAATGGAGAGCAAAATGGAGCTTTTATTAAGAGTGAAATAAAAGAAAATTTAAATAGCTTTAAAGGGCTAGAGGTTGATTATGTTGAAATTAATTGCTCTGAAACTTTAGAAAAAATAGAAATTATTGATAAAAGTGTTGTTGTAAGCCTTGCGGTATTTATAAATGGCGTAAGATTAATTGATAATTTGGAGGTTAAAATATAGCTTTGAATAAAACCATTATTATACATTTAATTTGTCCAGATCAAAGAGGAATAATATCTCAACTAACTTCAGTTTTACATAAAGCAGATAATAATGTTTTATCAATAGAACAGCACGTAGATGGAGAAAACAATCAGTTCTATATCCGGCTTTTAGTCGAGTTTCCAGAAACTGTAAAGAGCAACTTTCCTAAAAAGGAGCTTTTAAGTTTAAATAAAAAATTGTGTGGAAATATGTGTTTTTTTGAACCTTCTAAAAAAATTAATGTGGCTATTTTGGGCACAAAAGAAAAGGAGCCAATTTACGATTTATTAATAAAAAATAAGTCTGGTGATCTAAACTGTAATATACCTATTATAATTAGCAATCATAATGATTTAAAAAAAATAGCAAGCCAGTTCAATATAAATTTTTTAAAAACAAATAGTGATGATGAAATAATAACAGTTTTAAATAAAAATAAGATTGACCTTATTGTTTTAGCTAGATATATGCAAATTATTCCCGATAAGATTGTAGGGCCATACGTTAATAATATTATTAATATTCATCATGGTTTTTTACCGGCCTTTAAGGGTGCAAGGCCTTATCATCAGGCGCATAAAAAGGGTGTAAAAATTATTGGTGCCACAGCACACTATGTTACAAACGAACTAGATGAGGGCCCTATAATTTCTCAAGATGTTGCCCCAATCAATCACAAACACTCTATTAAAGATATTATTCAATTAGGCCGGGAAATAGAAAGAAATGTTTTATACAAAGCGGTTAAGGCCCACTTAGAACACAAAATTGTTGTTTATAATAACAAAACTATTTTGTTTAATTAACCTTAAGGTCACCAGTGAAGGTTTTAATTTTTTTAATGTTTTCTGTTTTATTCTCTCTCCCCCCAACTTTGGAAAACTATAACTCTTTAGATTTGGTTTTAAAAAACTATGTTGATAGTTTGGGGCACGTTAATTATAATGGAATATTAAAAAATCCAAATAATCTCAATGATTATTTCAAGTTTATAGAAAAAATAAGCCCTAAAAATAAGCCCACTTATTTTAAAACAAAAAATGAAAAAACAGCTTATTGGATTAACGCCTACAACGCTTTAATTATAAAGTTGATGATTGAAAATCCAAATAAAAATATCCTAGAAATATCTTTTGGACACGCTATATGGCTAACACGATTTAAGGTTGGAGAAGAAATGGTTTCTCTTTATGAAATTGAACATAAAATATTAAAAAAACTAAATGATCCTCGGGTTCATTTTGCAATTAATTGTGCATCTAAAAGCTGCCCTCCTTTAGGGCGTCGAATTTTTATAGGAGAAAAATTAGATCTACAACTGGACGAAAAAACAACCCAGTTTATTAATGATGAAAATCATGTAAAATTTGATCATTTAAATAAGATTATTTATTTAAATAAAATATTTAAATGGTATAAAAAAGACTTTAAAAATGTTAAAAGATTTATAATAAAATATTTAAAAGAAGACATTGATTATTCATTAATAAAAAATTATAAAATAAGATATTTAAACTATGATTGGTCTTCAAATAATAAAAATTAAATTGATTCTAGCCTGTTCATGATTAATAATTAAAAGGTGTTTTAAAAAAATGGAAAATTTAATTTTATTTAACTTCTTTATATCTGCGTTTATGCTTGGATTAATATTAACAACACAAATTGTTAGTTATCCAATGTTTCTTAAAGTAGAAAATAATTTTTCTGTTTATCATATGAGTTATGTTAATAAAATTTCAACTATTGCTGCTCCATTTATGATAGTTGAACTTTTATTATCCTTATTTCTTGTTTTTTTAATTGAATCGTATGCTTCGGTGGGCGCTTTTTTAATAATGGTATTAATTTTTTTATGCACTTTTTTTATTCAGGTTCCTATTCATAAAAAATTAAAAAATAATTTTAATATTTTATTATGCAATAAATTGATAAAGGCTAATTGGATACGCGTTTTTTTATGGCTATTAAAGTGTGTTGCATCTTTTATGCTTATTAATTAAAAATAGGCTTCAAATGAGGTTTGTTTTTTTAGAAGGGGTAATTAACTATTAATTATTAATTATTATTTATAAAAACTCAAGTTTAATGTTTTTAAAAACAGCTTGATGAATAATACTTCCCACCGATATGGCATTAACCCCATCAATCAAAAACCTATCTAAAGTTTTAATGTTAATTCCACCAGAAACCTCAATAAAAATATTTTTATTTGATTCTCTTATTATTTTAATACATTCTTTTATTTTTTGGGGAGACATGTTATCTAATAAAACGGCATCAATTGAAAAGTTTAAACATTCTTTTAATTGTTTTATGTTATCTATTTCAACCTGTAGGGGGAGCCGCGACTTTTGAGATTTTAAAATTGTTTTAGATATTCCCCCATTAGAATTGATATGATTATCTTTTACCATAAACCCCTTAGACAAATCAAACCTGTGGTTTTCTCCTCCTCCACATTTAACTGCATATTTTTCAAATATTCTAATGCCGGGGGTTGTTTTTCTAGTATCTAATATTTTTATTTTTTTTGATTTTATTACATATTTATTGGTTTCTGTTGCAACGCCGGACATGCGTTGAATTAAATTAAGAACCACTCTTTCTTTTTTTAATATTTCAAATGATGGGCCTTTAAGTTCTGCTATCGTATCTTTATTTTTTATTTTTTCTCCATCTCTTTTTTTTATAACAACTTTGACGTTTTTAGAAAAAGCCTCTTTGATAATTTGTTCTCCAGAAAAAATACCATTAAACTCAGATATGAATTTTGCAGCTATGGTTTTATTTTTTTTTATATACGTATTGGTTGTTATATCGTTTATTATTTGATCTTCTTCAAAAAAACTTTTTAATTTTTGTTTGATTGTTAAGGTTGGTATTTTTTTTAATTGTTTATACAGACTCATTCTTTGTTCCATAAAAAATTAATGTTCCCGACCATTCTTTTTTTTGATTAACCTGAAGGGCTTTAACATTTTTAAATTTATTATTTATTAATGTTTTTTTCCAGTCACCAATCGCTTTTGTTTTCATAGTAACATTTAAATCTTTTTCCCAAGACAAGGAAGGAAGGTTTTCTTTATAATGGTCAATTCCTGCAATAAATAGCCCTCCGGGCTTAAGCCATTTTTGATAACAATTTTTAATAAAATCTTCTGGGTTTTTTAAATAATAAAGAACTTCCATAGAATATATGATATCAAATTTGTGGTCCGGCTTCCAATCGTTTAAATTTAAATGAAAAAAGGAGGGGCCTTGTTTTTTTAGTTTTGCTTTTTTTATCATATTGCTTGCTCCGTCATATCCATGAGCAGAGGTGATAAATTTTTCTTTAAAAAGATCTTCTGTAGCCCAACCATTGCCACAACCTATATCGGCCAATACAATATTTTTTTTGTTTTTAAACTCTTTCGTAATTATTTCTTTAATATGTATGTAGGATGAAAAGTGGTTTTTTTTCATACCTTCATCTTTTCCATTTTGGGCCCAATCATTAAAAACTGTTGTTGCTTTTATTTTAGTTGTCACTTTTTAATGCTCCTTATTTACTATAAATCCAGATATTTTGTTAAAACCTAAATAGAAGGACAATATACTAAACACACATAAAAAATAGCTTGAGTTTTTATTTTTATCTATTTGGTTATAACCACAACACTCAACAACAACTCCTGTTTTGCTAGAATATAATTTGCTTATATCTTTAAACTCTATTTTTTTACTGCCAATTATTGGATTGATACCTGTTTTATTTATATGATCTTTAATTGAACTTATTTTTTTTTCTGTTTCTAACAAAACCCCTAAATCATATATTTCAATGAAGCTGTTTTTATTTTTAATTTTAGATATTGATTTTTGAAAGCCTTTTATGTTTTGAATATCTGCCACAATATCACATTTAAAATCTTTTTTATAACCAATAAGCTCTTTAGTTGCTATAATCATTTTTGTCTGTTTCCAAACAATGCTGTTCCTATTCTTATATGGGTAGCCCCTTTTTTAATAGCCTCCGTGTAATCGTTTGACATTCCCATAGAAAGGTATTTACATGTTTTTATTTTTTTTTCAATATTCTTTTTAATCGCTTGAGATTCATCAAAGTAATTTAAATACTTTTTTTGATCTTTTTCTAATGGAGGAATAATCATTATTCCTTTTATACATATGTTTTTATATATATTTATTTCTTCTGCAGCCTCTTTTATTTCTGATGTTAAAAACCCTTTTCTGTCACTTTTATTTCCAATGTTAATTTGTAATAATATTTTTTGAACTTTTTTATATTCTAGAGAAATTTTATCAATTTTTTTTGCCAATGATAAACTATCAACTGTTTGTATATAGTCATATATTTTAACCGCTTTTCTAACTTTATTTTTTTGTAAGTGCCCAATTAAATGCAGCTTTGTTTCTGGAGGTAAAATTTTTCCTTTTATTTTTTTTTCTGTTTCTTGAACACGATTTTCACCTATATTAAAAATATTATTTTCTAATGCTTTTTCTATTGCTGAAAATGGATGGTTTTTTGTAACAGCAATTATTGTTACCTCTTTAGAGCACAACCTATTAATATTCTTTTTAATTTCTAAAAGCGCTTTAGAATTAATTTGTGTTATTTTTTACTCCTCAGGAGTGGTGGGATTTTCTTCTGAGCCCTCTGTGCCTTCTGCGTCTTCTGCGTCTTCTGCGTCTTCTGCGTCTTCTGCGTCTTCTTCTTTTACAACTTTTGTAATAGAAGAGATAAAAGCCCCTTCATCTAATCTTAAAAGTTTTACTCCCTGTGTATTTTTTCCTATTACTTTTATTGTTTCAACCGGCTGGCGAATCATTATGCCTTTGTTAGTTATAATCATAATATCGTCTTCATCTACCACCTCCATTATTGAAACAAGTTGGCCAACTTTAGGTGTAGATTTAACTGTATAAGATCCCTTTCCTCCTCTTTTTTGTGTTCTATATGCTTCAACATCGCTTCTTTTTCCAAACCCTTTGTTTGTTGCAACAAGAACAGACCCCTCTCTTTTAACAACAAGCATTCCAACAAGGTAATCATCTTTAAAGCTCATTGTTATTCCTTTTACCCCCATTGTTTTTCTTCCGGTTGCCCTAATTTCTTGTTCTGGAAATCTAATAGCTTTTCCTCCACTTGTTGCCATTATAATATCTTGATCTCCACTACTAACTCTTGCTTGAATTAGTTCATCTCCTTCTTTAATTTCTATTGCATATATTCCACCTTTTCTTGGTCTACTATAAAGGTTTAACGCCGATCTTTTAATTATACCTTTTTTAGTTGCCATAACAATGTGGTCTGTTTCATTAAACTCTTTAATAGAAACAAAAGCCTCTACTTTTTCTCCTGGCTCACAATCAATAAGGTTAATAATGGCCCTGCCTTGAGAGGTTCTAGATCCTGGTGGAATTTGATGAACTTTTAACCAATGACATTTTCCTTTATTTGTAAAAAACAACATTGTGTTGTGGGTTGAGGCTATTAAAAGATGTTCTACATAGTCATCATCTTTTGTTTTTGCCCCCTTCATTCCTTTTCCTCCTCGTCTTTGTGCTCTCCAGGTTGAAGTTGGAAGTCTTTTTATGTAGCCGTTGTGCGTGATTGTTACAACCATGTCTTCGTCTGCAATCATATCTTCAACACTAAGGTCTCCGCTAAAAGGAATAATTTCTGTTTTTCTTTCGTCTCCATATTTTTCCAAAACAGTGTTTAGTTCTTCTTTAATTATGTTGTCTTGAAGTTCTTTGCTTATTAAAATCTCATTTAATTTTTTTATTAGTTCTTGTAGCTCATTAAACTCAGAAACAACTTTATCTATTTCTAGTGATGTTAGTTTTTGAAGCCTCATATCTAAAATTGCTTTTGTCTGTTTTTCAGAAAAAGAAAACGTTTCTATTAAAGATTGTTTTGCTGTATCAGGGTCTTTTGATCCTCTAATAATAGATATTACTTGGTCAATATTTTCTAATGCTATTTTAAGCCCTTCTAAAATATGAGACCTAGCTTCGGCTTCTTCAAGTTCAAACTGGGTTCTTTTTATAATTATTTCTCTTCTAAAGTTTAAGAAATGAGCTAACATTTCTTTAAGCCCCATAACCTTTGGAACCCCATCAACAAGAGCAAGCAAAATCACCCCAAAGGTATCTTGTAGTTGTGTGTATTTATACAGGTTGTTTAATATTATTTCACCAATAGCGTCTCTTTTACACTCAACAACAACTCTAATTCCATCTTTATCAGACTCATCCCTTAGGTCTGAAATTCCTTCTAATTTTTTATCTCTTACAAGTTCTGCAATTTTTTCTACAAGGTTTGACTTGTTAACTTGATATGGTATCTCTGATATTATAATTCTTTCTTTTCCATTATCAAGCTCTTCAATAGATGCTCTCCCTCTCATAACCACTCTTCCTCTGCCAGAAGAATAGGCAGACTTAATTCCATCAATCCCCATTATATATCCGCCTGTTGGAAAGTCTGGCCCTTTAATGTGGTTTTCTAGAATATCTTCAATATTAATTTCTGGATTTTCTAATAAGGCTATTAAGCCCGATATTAGTTCACAAACATTGTGGGGTGGGATTTTTGTTGCCATTCCAACAGCAATCCCTTCTGATCCATTCATTAAAAGGTTGGGTATAATTGTGGGTAAAACACTTGGTTCTTCTAAAGAATCGTCAAAGTTTGGGGTAAAATCAACAGTTTCTTTATCTATATCTTGAAGCATTTCGGCTGCAATTTTACCCATCCTCGCCTCTGTGTATCTCATTGCAGCAGCATTGTCTCCATCTATAGACCCAAAGTTTCCTTGTCCATCAATTAATGGGTAGCGTAAAGACCAAGGTTGTGCCATTCTTACTAGAGAATCATAAACCGAAGAGTCCCCATGTGGATGGTATTTACCCAAAACCTCTCCAACTATTCTTGCTGATTTTTTATGGCTTCTATTCCAAGTTGCCCCCAAATCTGAAGCCCCATATAAAACCCTTCTGTGTACCGGTTTTAGTCCATCTCGAACATCTGGAAGAGCCCTACTAACTATAACAGACATAGAGTAGTTCAAATATGATTCCGACATTTCTTTAACAATGTCTCTAGATTGAATGTTTCCCTGTTGATATTTATTTTCTTCGTTCATTATACGTCTAGGTTTGCCACAAATTTTGCTTGTGTTACTATAAACTCTCTTCTTGGTTCAACCTCTTCTCCCATTAGTTTTGTAAAAATATCATTTGCCTCTTCAGCATCTTCCATTGTTACCTGTAAAAGGGTTCTTCTTTCTGGGTCCATTGTTGTTTCCCAAAGCTGTTCTGCGTTCATCTCTCCTAAACCTTTATATCTAGAAAGCGATATTTTGGTTCCGCTTTCTGTTTTTAACCTGTCTAAAATAGAGTCTCTTTGTTCGTCTGAATACGCATACTCCATTTTTTTGCCTTTAGATATTTTATATAAAGGGGGTTGGGCAATATAAACATATCCGCCCGTAATTAGTTCTGGCATTTTTCTAAATAAAAAAGTTAATAAAAGGGTTCTTATGTGGCTACCATCTATATCAGCATCTGTCATTAAAACTATTTTATGATATCTAAGTTTGTTAATATCAAAATCTCCAACCGATGTTTCTTCCGAGTCTATATCTCCGCCAAAACCCGCACCAAGCGCAGTAATTATTGTTTGTATTTCATTATTAGAAAGAAGCTTGTCTATTCTAGCTTTTTCCGCATTAATAACTTTTCCTCTAAGGGGAAGTATTGCCTGAAACTTTCTATTTCTTCCTTGTTTTGCTGTTCCCCCAGCAGAGTCTCCCTCAACAAAATATATTTCACTTAAACCTGGGTCTTTTTCTGAACAATCGGCCAATTTTCCAGGAAGCGCTGAAATATCTAAAACGCTTTTTCTTCTTATAAGCTCTCTTGCTTTTTTAGCAGCCTCTCTTGCTCTTGCAGCATTTTCAGCTTTTTGAATAATTGTTTTGCCTACCTCAGGGTTTTGTTCTAAATAATCAGAAAGGCCTTCCATTATTATTGAATCGCAAACCCCCTTAACTTCTCCGTTTCCAAGTTTGGTTTTTGTTTGTCCTTCAAATTGTGGCTCTGGTACTTTTATAGATAAAACAGCAGTTAAGCCCTCTCTAACATCTTCTCCCCCAAAAGAAACATCTTTATTTTTTACTAATTTGTTTTTTGTTGCATACTTGTTTAAAGATCTTGTTAGTGCCGCCTTAAATCCTGCTAAATGGGTGCCCCCTTCAATTGTATTTATATTGTTTACAAAAGTTAAAAGGGTTTCAGAATAAGATGTGTTGTATTGCAAAGCAAGCTCAACGGGCACATCGTCTTTTTCCCCTTTAATGTGGATAGGTTTTTCAAATAAAGATGTTTGGTTTTTATCTAAATGCTTTACAAACTCGCCCAACCCCCCTTCATAAAAATGAAGAGACTCTTTTTCTGTGTTTTCATCTTTAAAAATTATTTTTATACCGCTGTTTAAATATGCAAGTTCTCTTAGTCTTTTGTCTATTGTTTCATATTCAAAAACCTGCCCTACAAAAATAGAAAGGTCTGGCCAAAATTGAATAGTTGTTCCTGTTTTTTGGGTTTCCCCAACCTCTTCTATTTTTGATTGTGCCTCTCCTATTTTATAGCTTTGTTTATATACTTTGTTTTCCCTATAAACAGTAGCTTCACATTTTTCTGATAAAGCATTAACAACAGAGACCCCAACCCCGTGAAGCCCCCCTGAAACCTTATAAGTGTCTTTATCAAACTTTCCTCCAGCGTGTAAAACTGTCATTACAAGCTCAAGCCCAGACTTTCCTTCTTCTTTATGAACATCAACGGGGATACCCCTTCCATTATCTGAAATAGAAACAGACCCGTCTTTGTGTGTTGTAACTAAAATTTCTGAACAATGGCCTGCCATTGCCTCATCAATTGAGTTGTCAACAACCTCCCAAATTAAATGGTGAAGCCCTTTTTTTCCAACATCACCAATATACATAGCGGGCCTCTTTCTAACAGCTTCAAGGCCTTTTAATACGGTTATGTTTTCTGCTTTATAGTTTGTTGTGTTTTGGCTCATAAAATTGTGATTTTTGAATCGCTATAATTTCGGAAATTTTTATGAATTTTTATCATTATTTCTTTTTTTAAAAAATTTATTTCCTGCCTCCAAGAGGGGCTTGTTGTTTTTATTATTATTTGTTGTTCTTTTATTAAAACATCTTTTATTCCTTCTTTTAAGTTTTTAGGAATACACTCTAAAACAGCTTTTGCTTTGTTTTCTTTGTATAGCCCTTTAGACAGCTCTTTGTTTTTGTTCAAATATGTTTCTATTTCTTCTTTTATTTTTTTAGGCATCTATTTGTATTTGGTTTATTTCTTGGTTTTCTATTTTTTTTGTATGGGTAATTATTGTTTGTGGGTTTTCTTTAAAAAGGCTTAAAACAAGGTTTGTGTTTTTACTATCAAGTTTTGAAAAAATGTCATCTAATAAAATAATTGGATCTTTTTTTGTTTCTTTTTCAACAATAATGCTTTCTGCTTTTTTTAATACTGAAAAAAAGAGATTTTTTTCTCCTTGAGAGGCTTTTGTTTTAACCGATTTATCATTTATTGTGTATTTAATTTTATCTGTTTGTGGTCCCACATTTGTTCTTTTATTTAACATGTCTTTTTCTTTTGATTTTTTTAAATCTTCTTTTATTTCCTCTGTGTTTGTTTTAGGACCCTTTATTTCTACGTTGGTTTTTATTTGAGTGTTGTGGTTTTTATTTACCTTTTCCATTTCTTGGTTTATGTTTTTTATATGCTGTTGTTTTTTATTCCATATTTTTTTAGATAGACTTATGATGTTTTCATCCCAAAGGTTGAAGTTTTTTCCTGTTTTTAATGCAGCGTTTCTTTGTTTTAAAGCAATATTATATTTTTTAAAATTCTCTAAATACTCTTTGTTTATTATGCTTAAAACCTTATTTATGTTTGTTTGTTTTTGGCTATTATTTTTTCCCTCTATAGTTGTTTCGTCTGGAGAAAAAACTAAACAAGGTAAAAAAGAAATATGATCGCTAAGTTTTTTTATTTTAAAGCCATCGTTTGTTATCCTTTTTTTTTGATCAAAAAACTCTATTTTTATTCTGTTTTCTAAACTTGTTTTTAGTGCCGCTCCTGAATTTTTTTCAAAGCTTCCTATAAAGTCTTTTGTTTGAGATGTTTTAAAGCTTTTTCCATATAAAAGCAAAAAAAGGGTTTCTAATATTGTTGTTTTTCCCGCTCCGTTTTTTCCATATAAAAGATTTATTCCTTTTAAAAATTTTATATTGGTGTTTTTGGTGGCTCTGATGTTGCTAATGCTAACTTCAGATATAAACATTTAGTTTAGTCTTATAGGCATTAAAAGGGATAACTTTTTTATTTTACTGGGATTGTTTTCTGGTAAAATTAGTGCTGCGCTTTGAGAGTCTTTTAGTAACAGTGTAGATGTTTCTGTTGTTGTTTTTTCTAAAATTTCTCTTAAATAATCACAATTAAAAGCTATTGTTATGTTTTCATCGCTATAACTACAGTTTATTTTTTCATTTGCAGAAGAAGAGGTTTCTGCGTCTTCTGTTTTTATTTCTATTTTATTGTTTTCAATAGAAAGAGTTGCTTGTTTTGTTTTTTTACTAGAAAAACTTGAAATTCTTTTTAAAGATGCTATCATTTCTTCGTTTTTAACAACAACGCTTTTTTCGTTATTCTGAGGAATAACTTTCTCATAGTCTGGGTAAGAATCTTGTATTAGTCTTGTAGAAATATTTATACCTTTAAAGAAAACCTGCACATGGTTTTCTCCTAAAATAAACTCAATTGTTTCGTTTTCAGATAAAAAAGACTGTACTAGTTTAAAAAACTTAACAGGTAGTATTATGTTTTTTGATATAGGTCCATTTTTTTCCAACTCAATTTTTGAAAGGCGATGACCGTCTGTAGAAACAAAAGTTGTATTTGCTTCGTTAAAATTTAAAAGAATTCCTTGTAAGGCTGGTTTCAAGTCGTCTGTACTACATGAGCTTATAGTATAATCAATAAGCTCTTCCAGCTCTTTCGAAGAAAAGTTTAAACTACTATTTTTAACAACCTCTGTTTTGTTTGGAAAGTCTTCAGGCGCTACCCCCATAATATTATATTCTCCAAAACCTGTTTTTATTTGTACTTTAAAATTATCCTTTATAGAAACATTAAGATCTTCGTTTTTTAAAGAACTTGTAACATTTAAAATTTTATTTATAGGAATAGCTATATTAACAGGTTCTTTTATTTCAGCGGACAAAGAAAACTCCATAGAAACTTCTAGATTGGTAGATCTAACTGAAAGTCTTTCTCCATCTGAACTAAAAAGAACGCAAGATAAAATAGGTAGAGTTGTTCTAGTAGGAACCACTCTATTTAAAGATTTTAAAGCATCATTCAAAACAGTGTTATTAATTTGAAAAGTCATATGTATAAAATATTAACATTTTATATATAATAAAATAATATATAATAAATATTTATTATTATTATAATTGTTGAAATTGTTAAGAGTTTTAAAATTGGTTTTAAAATTTATTTAAAAATATAAAAAAAGAGCAATTAATTAATGAATAACTTTATGTTGATAAGGATGTTTATAATCTCTTAATATTTTTTTTAATACTTTTTAATATAAACTTTATTTTTGTTTTTTAAATACCAATCTTCAAAAAATAAAGAAAACTTATCTTGATGGGCTATCCACTCTATTTGTTCCCAATGATCTTGTAAAGAGGGGGGCGATGGAGGGTGGAAGCTTGAAAGATAAACAAAAAAGAAAGAGTCTTCTGTTT
>CEPK01183712.1_pt1 | contig 13351 bp, 8 predicted proteins | sample 356231 | NCBI WGS metagenome assembly CEPK01 (sample SAMEA2620259, study PRJEB7988) | marine metagenome | biome: marine biome (ENVO:00000447); feature: deep chlorophyll maximum layer (ENVO:xxxxxxxx); material: "saline water (ENVO:00002010), including plankton (ENVO:xxxxxxxx)" | depth 80 m
AAGGCCACATATATTTGCCTGAGCCCGGACGCGATCGAAACACAACTCGACGATAGTCTCAGAGGGTTGGGAGTCGATTACGTTGACCTGCTGCAAGTACACAAACCGTCAATCCCTCCTGACTTAACGCCGATAGAGGAAACCATGGATTGCCTCATCAATCTAAAACGTAAAGGAAAAATCAGGGCTATCGGGGTATCCAATATGTCGTTGCAGCAGCTCAAATCCTATCAATCGATTGCGAGCGTTGATTCTAACCAACTTCGCTACAGCATGCTTTATAGAGACCATGAGAGCGACGTCATGCCTTTCTGTTTATCACACAATATTGCGACGTTGACTTACTGGAGTCTTGAATATGGCCTCTTAAGCGGAAAAATTCCTAAGGACCGAAATTTTGCACCGGGTGACTTCAGGAACGAAGCAGAGCATTGGCATCCATGGTACAAATCACATAATCGCGAAAAACTCATGTCTATGTTCTCTGGCTGGCATGATCTTAACGAAAAATACAGCTGCACTATTTCTCAACTCGTCCTTGCTTGGACAGCAGCACAACCCACAGTCAGCCACGTGCTCTGCGGCAGCAAAACAGTCGACCAGTCTATCGACAATGCGACAGCCGGAAACCTGAACATTGCGTCTGCGGATATCAAGCGTATGGAGGATGATCTTATCGCACTAGATAGTCCTGACTGAACCAACTCTCCTACTCAGATCAACTTAAGAAAAGCCTTAGAACTAGTAATCAAAAGTCCCGAGAAACGGGCTATTTATTTTCTGCTCGAAGCCTTCTTATAGTTTCCAACAACTCCAACAGCAATAACGATTCAGCCTGAACGAACTGCGGGCACTCGCGCAAACCTGCAGCCAAACAACGATGAATCGCTTCCGTCATATAAATAAAGCCTTGCTGATTCGGATATGCGCCAGGAAGGCTTATTGAGTCAGGCAACGGGTATTCAATTTCCTGAACAGGCGATGGGGTATTCCCACCTCTATATCTTGATGGAGCGGCAACCGGAACTCTTACCGACAAGCGGGTTGGACAATGACCTGGCTGCTCAAGTGTTATACGACCCTTGGTTCCTGTAATCTCAGTAACCTCCGGAAACTCACTCGGGTAACTAACAAAGGTAAGAATGGCGAAGCGATCGTTTTCATATTCAAGAATTGCACCGCCAGGACCGCTCGTCGATCCAGCAGCCTGTATGTGGATCGGTTTCGCCTGGGCACCGTAAGCAAGTATCGCCGCCTGGGCAGTGTACAGCGATTCGAAATCTGACTGGACCATTACCACATCGCCAATTTCGCCGCTTTCAATCAGGCTACGCGCATGCTCTACCGCGGGGAAAAATCGTGTCCATACCCCATCCTGCAGCATCACTCCATTCCGTTCAGCGGCAGCGTACATCTCACGAGCATCAGCGACATTTTTAGCCAAAGCTTTCTCACAGAGAACATGTTTACCGGCCTCCATTGCCAGCAAGCAGTGCTCCTTGTGCATCTCGTCAGGGGTACCAATGTAGACAACATCGAGATCCTCACCGTCGAGCATTCGCTCGAGGTTATCGTAACCTTTCTCTACTCCGTGGGAAGCCGCAAATGAATCGGCTTTGTCTTGCGACCTGGAAAATGCGGCAGCCATCGTTGCCCCTGGGCATTCACGTGACGATCGAACAAACTGGCGAGAAATCTCACCAACCCCGACAACGCCCCATCTCAAAGGGTAATTAACGTCTTCCAATGAAGTCAGGCCCAAGCTGACATCTCTAGGCGTAAACGTTGGACCGGGAGGAAGAGGGCTTTTCTTCTTCATGTATGCTGTTCCATGTTTATAAATGTTTACGCTTCAACTGGAGGCCGGTTTCTCGTTTTGAGGGCCTAGCTAGAGCCATTTTTGTCTAATAGGTGTTCGCCTTTCTTCAATCCACTATCGAGTCTTGAACAACTTTCGCGATGTCAAAGGGCACCTCTTTAGAAGGCTGTTGCACCATGATCACGGCCGCAATACCGGAAGCGGGTTCCGACCATGAGTATGTGCCCGCCGCGCCGCCCCAGCCGAAAGCCCCGTTTCCGTGTGGTATTGAAGAATTTTCGCTGTCCAGTGTAATAGATACAGTGTATCCAAAACCTTCACTGTTGGTGTCGTCTCCGCGTTTAGCTTTGCCATAATACAAGCTGCCTACCTGATTGGATGACATTCTGGTAACTGAATCGAGGTTAACAATCCTATTACCTAGAAGCTCTCCTCCGTTTGCCAACATTTCTTGAAAGTGAAGGAAATCCCGTGCAGTGCTTATCAAACCATAAGAACCAGAATAATAAGATATTTGCTTTTTCCAATCGTCTTTATCTCCCCTAATCACAACAACCCGGGAATATTTCTCAAGGGGAACCTTCCAATGGGTGTCCTTCATATCAAGAGGATCAAATATGTTTTCTTGAACAAATTCGTTAAATGGTTGGCCAGAGGTAATCTCTATAATCCGAGCAACCACATCCAGACCGGTTCCAGGGCTATACATCCAGCGAGACCCAGGTTGAAAATCAAGAGGACCCTTAGCGACATCCTCCACGTGGGAAGCCAGAGTATTTTGCTCGAGGTGAGTCTCCCAAGGTTTTTTATTCCAATCAGACACTGCCGTACCCAATCCAAAGGACCCAAGCCCCGACGTATGAGTTAACAAGTCATGAATAGTGACCGGTCGTTTTACCCGCACGGTACGATGAGACGGCACATACCCATAATACTTTTTAGTTAGCCTCCCATAGATTCTGCCAAACAACTTAAGCAACCGGCCGGGTGTCTTACCGTTTTTATCGAGCGAGGGCCAAACAAATTTAGGACTGATGTCTTTAGCTTCCGGGTCAGCCAAAACAGCAACGCGTATTTCAGAAAAACTAGAGATAAACTCTTGTACTTCGTGGTCCGCTTCGAACAAGCCCTTCTCCATCGCTATCATAGCGGCCACCCCTGTCACAGGCTTAGTCGAAGATGCCATCTGAAACATCGAATCGAGTTTCATCGGCGTTTTTGTATTCAGATCAGAATATCCATGGGCCTCGAAGTAAACCGGTTTCCCGTAACGACTCACCGCAACAACCGCACCCTGAATTTTTCCAGAACCAACATGACCCTGAACGACACTATCGAGCTCCGACAGCTTCTGACGGGACATGCCCACAGCATCGGGATCCATCAAGTTAGCGTCTTCGTCGTTTTTTGATGATTGCATCAAAATCTAATCGAATGCGGACAAAACCTCTTCCTCAACCCGTTGCCATGCCGCGGGTTTATTAGGTATGGCGCAAAGCATGATCTCTTGGGCCCCTGCATCTATGTAGGCGCCAAGCAAGTCTTGTATCGCGTTCGCTGTACCCCAGCAATACCAAGGCATTGAGGCTTCTTTTTTTGCTTGCCATTCAGCATCAGAATCAAACAACCTGAAAGGCAGGCACACAGTCTTTTTCACCTCGGATGGATCGCGATTAAAGCTCTCACAGTGCCTTTCAACGACCTCGCTCTTGTGCTTAAAAACATCAACGCCTCCTGGATGCCAAAAGTCCAAATTGAAGATATCGCCCGATTTAGCACAAGTTCTTAATGTTCGTTTTTCTCCGTTTCCGCCAACCAGAATCGGAATATGAGGGTTCTGCGTTGAACCAGGATTTAAAGGTGCTTCATTAAGCTGGTAATACTGACCATTAAAATCAACGTATTCATCTTCCGGTTTCGTAAACAAGAGGCGAATCAAATCAACCGCTTCCTCGAGTCGGTCACTTCTTTCTTTAAGTGAGGGAAATTCCCAGCCATAGGCCTCGTGCTCTCGGTCGTACCAGGCAGCACCCAAGCCTAAAATCATACGACCATCAGTAATATGATCCAGCGTAGAACACATCTTCGCTAGCAGCGCTGGATTACGATAGGTATTTCCTGTAGCCAGAATGCCTAAACGCAGTCGCCTCGTATGTGAGGCAATTGCAGTTAGAACGGTCCACCCTTCTAGTGCTATCCCATGACCATTAGCCGGATTCCCCGGCGGCATAAAATGATCCGAAAAGAAAACGCTGTTCCACCTTCCGGCCTCGAGGGCGAGCACGGTCTCTTTGATATCAGACCAATTCGTTCCGTATTGACCTAACTGAGCACTAAATTCCATTACTGATAACCTTTTTTCTATTACCTTTTTTATATCATGCGCTAGGTTTACTTGTCAGTTACGTAGCGCGACTCTAGGTGCACACGACAAAAAAAATCCCCCAAAAAAACTTGGTCATAGCTCAGCAATCTTATTTTTCTCAATTAAATCAAAATCGATTTCCACTCCTAGACCCGGGCTTTGATGCGCATGAACCAGGCCATCCGCATCGACCTCAATGTCCTTAACAAGACCGTGTTTCTGAGCCCCATCCGGTAACAGAACCTCAAAGTATTCGCAGTTAGGGATCGCCATGATCAAATGCAGGTTGGCTACATTATTAAGCGAATTTCCTCCATGATGGACTTCGTAATTCATCTGAAAAGTTTCCGCCGTATGTGCCGTTTTCAAACAAGAAGTCAGTCCGCCTTTGATGGCGACATCACCACGCAGATAGTCTGTCGCTTTTTCCATTAACCAGGGCGCGTAGGATGTGGGTCCCAAACTGGGCATCTCTGTTGCCATTAAAGGAATCGCCAGAACTTGTTTTAGCTTCACATAGCCGTAAAGATCGTCATAGGCGAGTGGATCCTCGTACCAATAAAAACCCAGCTCTTCCACAGCCTTACCTACTCTTAGCGCACTGGGGTAATCATAAGACCATGTTGAATCGAGCATGATCCGATAATCATCTCCCACGGCAAGTCTTACCGCCTCACAAATTTTTATATCTAACTCGGGAATCGCCGGTGGATGAATCTTGTAAGCACTCCAGCCTTTTTCTTTGAACGAGACTGCTTCTTCTGCGTACTCTTCTGGATTCTCAAACACGGCAGAGCTCGCATAGGCAGGAACAGATTCTCGAAATGATCCCATTAAGCGATGAACTGGCACACCCGCAGCTTTCGCGGCGAGATCCCAAAGCGCGACGTCGATTGCGCCAATCACCCGCATGATGCCGCCCATAGCCCATCCCGAGATGGTTTGCCATATTCGCTCTCTCGCTAGAGGGTCTTGGCCAACCAACATAGGTTTAAATCGTTCAATGATAAGATTGGGATCATTACCGAGCCCGCTCAGCGCAGACCCTAGAAAAGCATTTCCCTCTATTCCTTGGTCAGTAATAATCCTAACGAGCGCCATCTTTGCAGTCTTGGCACTCGTAGACACCCTGAGAGTGTATCGGGTAGGAGGAATATCTTTCCACTCCCACACAGTTACTTTCACATCAGTTATGCGCATGTTTCTCCTCCCTAGTTTATCGTTCGTTGAAACTCAGTCTAACAAGATTAGCAGTCATAGCTCGATTTCTTTGAATCCGCTGTCGCTGTATTACGCAAGACGCTATACGACCTGCTTAAATTCGCTGGATCACTGCAGAAAAAATGGGTGAAACTGCAAAAAAAATGGGTGAATTCCTACCAAAAAAGCCAATAGAAAAAGGGCATAACCATATAAGAAAGATTCAAATGCATATAAATCTGATTAATATAGGTTAACTGCCGTTTTTATATGCTACTCAAATTCGGCAAAGATTGAACACATCTAGGAGAGAAGGACGTGAACAAATTTCTATTAAGAATACTTATGCTTGGAATGGTATTACCAGCACCCGTTGCGGTATTTTCCGCCGATGATGAGGACGAGGCTGCTATTGAAGAAATCATTGTCAGCGCTACTCGTCGTGACGTTGCAGTAATGGACATACCTCAATCCATTCAGGCTATCACAGAAGAAACACTCGAAATGCCAATCTATAATGACGTTCGAGACATTTATAATTTAGTCCCGGGTGCTGTTGTGCATAGTAACAAACAACCTGCCCAGGAGGGGATTCAGTTTCGAGGCAGCGGTATCACACAATCCAATGCTGCCGATGGCTTACCGCCTGTCGGCTACTATATCGACGATATACCCTATGTTGATATCAGCACGCCAGTTCCTCCACCCATTAGCACCTTTGATTTACAACGCATTGAAATAATTCGTGGGCCCCAGGGCACCTCTTATGGACAAGATTCAACCGCCGGTAGTGTAATTCTCAGAACCAACCCCGTCGATCTAGAGAACTTTGGCTATAACGCTAGATATGGCTACGCCAGCGTAAAGGGTGTGGATGGAGCAGGTCATACAGCTGGTGGAGTGTTAAATATCCCCATCGCTGAAGACGTATTCGGAATAAGGCTTGCTTACCTTCGCGAAGAGGATGCCGGATACGGCAAGATTCCTGGGAAAAGAGCTAACCCTCTAGAATTTTCCAGAGACTCTATGCGCATCAAGGCCAGATGGAAACCCAGCGACAAAGCAGACATCACGTTGACTCACTCACGCTGGTTCACCGATTATCAGGTATTACCTGGAAGTCAGATAGCAGACACCACCGGCGGTGAGATGATTATCTCTCCACTAATCACCGATATGGCACTTGCTAAATACCCAAGTGGTATACCGACTAACGAGTATGAAATCGAGTGGTCAACGTTATTAGCAAAATTCGACCTGGGATTTGCAGAACTGACCAGCTCAACCGGCTATGTGGACACACCAAAGAAAGAAACAAACTCTGAATTTCTTGATTACGGCTTCCCCATGGCGGTTCTATTTAATCAGACAGCCGAGACGCTCACGCAAGAATTCCGCCTGGTATCCACTAATGATTCAGAGCTGCAGTGGATCGTCGGCGCTTTCTTTGTGGATGCAGAGAGTGAAGCTGGAGGATTTTTACAGCTTGACCTAAGTGGCTGGGGCTTGCCGATTACGGATCAATATATTGGTGATCCAATTGAAATGGAGACCATGGCTATCTACGCAGAAATTGATTATGCCTTCAATGAAGAGTGGAACATGCAGTTTGGGCTCCGAGCTCAGGATCAAGAGCGAGACAGCAGTTCCATTAGTATCTATCGAATCCCTGGAGACCCACTATTTGGGCCGTATTCTTATCCTGAACCCGTGGGAACAGAATCCAGTGACTTTGAGAATGCTAGTTTTAGGTTGGGTGTCACTTGGAGACCTAACGAAAACTCAATGTACTATTTGACTCAGTCTTCGGCAGCCAGAGCACCGATACTTGTGAGCGCAGCCGATGAAGCGGTCCTAGCTGGCCTGGGCCTATCCAACTTAGCTGGCGGCGACGAATCTAAATTGAATAATACCGAGGTCGGCGCTAAGTGGACTTTACTCGATGGTACAATGCAGCTTGAACTCGTTTATGCACATGCCCGCTGGTCAGAAGTACCTCTAAGATCTCAAATCGCCAACTCCGCTCCTCCGACGACTCTGTCAATCGGCGGAACCGACGCGACTATCGGTTCTCTAGAGGTCAACGCTGTTTGGGCGCCAACCGACAACGTCAGCTTTACCTACGCCGCGTCTCATATAGACGCCGAGGTTAAGTCGATACCCGGTCCTGGAGAAGTGGAGAATTGGCCTGCAGCCATCTATGTTGGTGGTGACCTGTTCAATTACTCGCCAATGACTCATTCGGTCAGCATGGACTTTAGCCAGGATCTAGCAAATGGCTGGGAAGGATTCGGTTCCATCGCCTATGTTCATCGAGATCGTCCGGACGGCTTTGATGCGGTGTTTGACTCAACTGCTTATATTCCAGCAAGAGAGGCCTATCAAAATCTAGGGGTTACCTTCGGCGCGACTAAGGAAGCTCTGACGCTGAGCCTAGGAATTGATAACGCTACTAATTACGACGGCATGTATATGCCTCGATCATCCAACATGATCAATGGCTTCATCATGGCTCCGAGAACGGTTCACTTCCAGGTCCGTTACGACGGAATGTAGGCCCTACCTACCCTCTCTAAGGGTTTTTGATAAGGGGCTGTCTCATAGACAGTCCCTTACCTTCTCAAGAATGTCCTAATCTAGGATTTCCACGGTTCCTTTATCACCATCGATGGTGATCGTCTGACCGTGTTTGATTCGTTTCGTGCCATTGCCCACCCCTAGAACGGCCGGGATGCCATATTCTCTTGCCACAATCGACCCGTGAGCCAATATACTACCCACATCAGTGACCAGGCCAACAGCATGAGCAAATAACTGCGTCCAGGCGGGCGTTGTTAAAGGACTAACCAGGATACTGCCAGGCTCCATCTTATCGAATTCTGACGGTCCCTCTATAACACTCGCTTTGGCGGTTACCTTGCCTGAACTGACAGCGAAACCTCTCATTAAGTTATCATCCTCATCATTTTTGATTTGGGTTTCTTTAAAGGCAATACCACCTATTTCGCTGGCTTCGGGTGGAAGCGTTCCAGGCGGGTGATGAAGTTTACGCGCCTCTCTCAGGGCTCTGCGTTCTTCAGCCAGCACGCCCAGATCTGGGTAAGGAATTTCGCTCCTTTTGGCTTCTATCGCTTTTTCTAATTCTTCACTAACCAGGAAGAACACGTCATCTTTTTTGCTCAGCGTACCCGCCGCTGCTAACCGTTCTCCAAGCTCAAAAGCCATCGGCCTCAAAATGGACCAGGTATATCCAAATCGAAAGGCGACTTCCTCGCGGATATAATTATATTTACGAGCCAACCACAATCGGTAACGAAACTGCCAGTACTCCAGACCTGACAACAATTCGGTGATTTCTCCAAGCTTCTGACTTCGAATCGCCGCGGTTTTTTCCGCTTGTTGATCTGGATGATATTCTTTGTCTCTTACCATTGCTTTTAGCGTCGCGAATAGCGCGGAGGGATCTTCGATCTGAGTAGGCTCGATAAAGTCCATACTGTAGCCTTGATGTCCATAGGCAAGTAGATACTCATCTATTGCATCGACAACGGCTCCAGCTTCTTTACTGTTTCTAAGTTCAGCCATCAGAAAGTTCGAAGGGATCGCCAATACCAAGTAACTTAGTTCTTCGTTTTCACGAATTAATTTGGCGATCTCGAATAAATCCGCATTGGCTTGCATCGCCTTGGATTCAATACCAGATAAAAACTGCCCGCTGATAAAATTATGATCAGGGAGAGTCTCTCTCAAAAAGCATTGCAGCTGATCATCAGTGGACTTCGCAACCCCAAAGGTGTGACTGGAATCACTACTCCAGTAACGACCCTCCTCCATCCCCATCTCAACGATGCCCTCCAGTAATTTTTCATCTTCGGCAGTCTTGATATCCAAGCCTCGCCATTTTTCAGCAACGCCCTCAAGCCTCGGTTTCGCGCCTTGGTACCAGGAGTCGAGCATCGCATCATTCTGCGCAGTGTGATTAAAAGCGATATAAGTGCTGTTATCACTTTTCGGCATCACAATTGAGCCCGCCAAACTTTCATCATTTTGCTCACTAAACCACTTTTCAAAGGCTCGCAATTCAGAGTCTTTCAGATCCTTTCTGAACAACTCGATATCTACCTCCGCCGCATCAATGGCTCCTTGTATGTTCTTATTGTGTGCACTCATAAACGCCTTATATTCGGCAGCCTCGATTTCATCCTCCGACACAGCTTGGTCAGATTCATTGAGCCGCTTACGACGGTCTGCCTCTTTGATAATTGCAGGCCAATCGAATCGCTGATAAGCGTATCCGTTCACAGTGACGAACATAGGGCCTCCGCCCACCATCAAGCTCTCACCGTTTCTGGGAGATTCCAATCCTCTAGTCAAATAGAGTTCTTCAAATAAGGGACATATAGGGTCAGGCATGTTCTCTACAATTTGCCTTCTGCTGACTAGGCGTGCGGGAGGATTCGGCGTCCAATCCAGTTCAATGGGCTGCACCGGCAAGTTTGTTATTGGTCGAGACTGCAGTAAGTGCAGAACTCCATCACAAAACGCCCACTCAATATCCTGGGGTAGTCCCTCGTACATCGACTCGACCTCTAGAGCTACCTGAGAAAGCTCGGCAATCATCTGATCAGACAAAGAAGAAAGATCACGATCCTCCGAGGAGACCTCATCAATCCTGATTCCCTGATCCCCATCGTATACGACCTGTTGTTCTTTTGGGCCCAAGACTGTGTCTTTCAACTTCAGATCTTGACGATTGACGATATAGGTATCGGGCGTGACCTGTCCGCTGACGACGGCCTCACCCAGACCGAAACTAGAATTTATGATCATCTCAGACCGATCACCTGTTGCGGGGTTCGCAGTAAAAAGAATTCCAGACACTTCCGAAGGGACCATCTTTTGAACCACTACAGCCATTGCTACGCTGTTCTGATCGATGCCATTTTGGTGTCTATAACTCAGAGCCTGCGCCGTCCATAGAGATGCCCAGCATTTTTGAACCGCCTCGACTAATGACTTGCTGCCACGCACATTCAGAAAAGTCTCCTGTTGACCTGCAAAGGAGAGGCCCGGCAAGTCTTCGGCATTGGCCGACGAGCGCACGGCAACCGGTGTGCCGTCGCCCACTAGTTGGTTATAGGCATCCTCAATCTCTTTTATCAATCCTTCGCCCAAAGGGACTTGGATTATTTGTTCCCGGATCAGGTTGGAGCAATCATCAAACACCGGATAACCATCTTTTAACGTCGGTTTCGCATTTTTCAAAATTTCATTTTGAAGCCCGTTCTCCCGAATAAACTTTCGATATGCGTCGGCAGTCACGATAAAACCACCCGGCACCGTAAATCCCGACCTAACCATTTTTGATAAAGAGCGCCCTTTCCCTCCAATCTGCTCGAGAGCGTCTTCAACCGTATCTATTTTACTGACCAGCATCGAAATCAAACCTCTGACAAAATTTAGTACAACAGAACGCAAATTGTGGTCGTTAAGCGCGCGGATGCAAGTTTGGGATTCGAGAAACTCACCCATTTATTGATTATTTATCACCAAAGCCTCTCAATGAATTGAGGTCCTAAGGCATTTCCTAAGCAGATTTGGTATCTTGAAAACAATAACCAGTATGCGAAACAACCGTGGAATACCAAGAACTCCATCGACCCCAGTACCACTTTACCGCCCGGAAAAACTGGCTTAACGACCCGAATGGCCTAGTCTATCGCGACGGCATTTGGCATCTGTTTTTTCAGCACAATACAGAAGCAACCACCTGGGGAAACATGACGTGGGGACACGCTGAGAGTCGCGACTTGGTGCACTGGGACCAGGTTGACCATGCCCTCTATCCCGACTCGCTTGGAACCATGTTCTCTGGCTCAGCAGTAGTGGACAAATACAATACAGCAGGTTTCGGAGAAGATACCCTATTGGCTTTCTATACAGCCGCAGGACAGTTCGTTAATCCTCAACAACCCTATACGCAGTGTCTTGCCTACAGTTTAGACAATGGTAGAACATGGATAAAATATGAACAAAATCCAATCATTGACGAAATAGAGCCGGGTAACCGAGACCCTAAAGTCATATGGCATGAAGAGACCGAGCGATGGATCATGGCATTGTATTTATCGGGAGACCGCTACTGCTTGCTCTCATCTCAAGACGCCAAAAGCTGGACTCATCTGCAGGACCTGACTTTAGAGGGGGATAGAGAATGCCCAGACTTTTTCCCGCTCAAAAGTCCAAGCGGAGATGAGAAGTGGGTGTTTACTGGAGCAAGCGGTAATTATCTTATCGGCGAATTTAATGGTTACGAATTTAAGCCACAGTCTCCCCTTCAGCGATTCGAACATGGACAAAACGGCTATGCTTCGCAAACCTGGAGCGATGCTCCCAACAACCGACGAATACAGATCTCCTGGATGACTGGCGGCCTCTACCCAGAGATGCCCTTTAACCAACAAATGTCGATACCTGTCGAACTAACGCTCACCGGTAGTTCACAACAGCTGCGTCTATCTCGTTTACCCGTAAATGAGTTAACCAGCCTTCATAGAAAAACGACAACGATAAGCGAAGGCGTAGCCGCAAAGGGTAATTCCTTCAAAATTCAATCAGACGCGACCTTTTTTGATCTTTCTTTTGACTTAATTAGATCCGAGGCCAATACACTCTATATTGTAATTCGGGGACAAGCGCTAACGGTGAACTGGCTTACAAACGAGGTCAAATTTGAGGGCGCTCGCGCAAACAAAGTCGTGCCAGAGAGAAACCCTATGCCATTGCCTAATAAAGAATCGAATTCACTAAGAATACTGGTCGATAAAACATCACTGGAGTTATTTGTGGGAGATGGAGAAATATCCGCGTCGTTTTGTTATTTGCCTGACGCGTATTCAGACCCCATCGTGTTCAACTGTTATGAGGGACAACAGCTAATTAAAAACATCGAGCTCCATGAAATGAAATCAATCTGGGCTGATGAAAAAGAAGCGCCATAAAATGGGTGATAATCAGAAACATTCCCCTTTCTAAGCTGACTGATAAAAAATAAGCTTATCCAATGAAGATTCTGATAATCAGTGACATTCACGGCAACGCTGAAGCGCTAAAGGCCATCATCTCCAAAGAAACCCCGGTAGACCATTCTATATTTCTTGGAGACGCGTTGCTGTCTGGACCTCAGGCAAACGAGACCATGGATTTGATCGATGAATTGAATCCAACAATCTCAATCATGGGCAACCATGACGAAGAAGTTCTTCACCCCGAACATTTTGCGCACTGGCCGGAAGAATGGGTTGCGCTAAACGAATGGATAATCGAGCATCTCGATCGCGACACTCCAGAAAAACTCGCTCAATTCAAACGGCCAGGAAAATATGATGTTGATGGGCAATCGATTTTTTTACACCACGGTGATTTGGATAAAAAAGAAGGTAATGCACTGCCCAACGCGACCGAAGAAACCTTTCTGAAACTAGACCGGTCTAGCGGTTGTCCACTGGTGTTTTTTGGTCATACACACGTGCAATTTAGCAAAACAATCGGAGAGCAAACCTACATTAATCCAGGCAGCGTCGGACAACCTCGAACCGGTAAACTACAAGCCTGCTATGGCGTAATCGAAGACGGTCGATACTTTGCGCGTCAGGTCTCCTACCAGCCAGATAAATGGCTAAGCGCGCTTAATGCAATCGATCCCCTAAATTCCTTCCCTAAATTCAAGGACTGGCTGAAAGCAGGGCTTTTGTCTGGATATGGAATCGGAAAAAATGATCCTTGGACGCAGTTCGCTGAACAGGGCTATAACTAAAGCATTCGAGCGTGAGTAACGATCCGACAGAGCAAGTTAGAAGCGAGTACGCGATCAGAGAGATAATTCGTCTAGTCTGGCGATGCTGGCCCTTCTATCGCCCTATGCTTAAGCATCTCATCGCCTATGTGTTAATGACCATAATTCTAGG
>CEPK01180702.1_pt1 | contig 13338 bp, 11 predicted proteins | sample 356231 | NCBI WGS metagenome assembly CEPK01 (sample SAMEA2620259, study PRJEB7988) | marine metagenome | biome: marine biome (ENVO:00000447); feature: deep chlorophyll maximum layer (ENVO:xxxxxxxx); material: "saline water (ENVO:00002010), including plankton (ENVO:xxxxxxxx)" | depth 80 m
AGGACTCGATAAGATCAAATCTACCTGCTCCAGGATTCTTTACATTAATTGTCGCTGTATTTCTTTCTCTAGTGATGATGGAATATAAGTCAGAAGAAGTAAACTGAGTTTCCTTGCTGGTGGACATAGCGAAACTAGGGTCAGGAACATATAACCGTGATTTGTTAGTCGACCGGGCGTTGCTTGGGCCATAGGCCCAAATGGAATTGGAATTGGTTGGGATGTCCGAGGGAAGTCAGAATGGGGACAGGTTCAGTAGAAATGTTACTTATTCGCTAGTGATTACTGCTGCCCTTCTTCTCGTACTACCGATGTTTTTCGTCGCTGACAAGGAAACTGCCTATTCCGCTTACGAAGAATCTGGAGATGGCCAGGTTTCCGATATGAGGGACACGTTCGAAGATGAAGAGGGGTACTACGTAGCAAACACGATGTCTACTCCTATGCTAGTAAACGATTGGAAGGACCCACATCGAACTCTTCTTGCAGTGATAGCACCGGAAAAACCCATTGATGAAACGGAAGCAGATGAGATTTACAGGTTCGTCACAGAGAAGGGGGGGAAGGTAATCGTTGCAGCTGATAACACAAATGCAAACAAACTAGCAGGAATGTTTGGAGTGACATATTTCGATGATCCTCTTCGTGATGAAAAGCAACATTGGATGTATATGGAGGGGTCCACTCCCGTATTTGATTGGGGGAATGTCTGGAGCGCTACCTCGGTAGGCCAAGATGTTGGTGAAATGTCACCTGGGGCATTGATGCAAGGATGCACTCCTTTCCAGATTGAGAATCCTGACGGGCTTAGAGACTGTAGGATGCCTGTGATGTACAAATCTCCAACAGGATTGAAATTCGAGCCTCTAGTTGCGGATATAGAAGATCCCGGGCATAGAGAAATTATGACCTTGGGGGAGGCATCTGCATCGGCATTCATAGACATCGAAGGCGATGGGGATCCCACAAACCCGGCAAATCCAGCACCGGGTGATTTGAGGTTAATGATGAGGTTCGACTATCCGGGAATCAAAGTTTTCGACGAGTTGCCCACGACAGACAGAAGTGCTTTCTCTGCAGGAGTAGGCGAATTGGAGGTAACTGGGAGTATAGTTTTCGTTTCCGACGATGAGGCACTTTCAAACCTACTCTGGGAATTGGATGATGCTCAGGAACAGGGGCTGAGCAACGATTGCTCTGCCATAGGGGAGTATACTCAGAACAACTGCTGGACCCAAGAAATTCTGAATAACAACGATTGGGGGGGCAATGAGAGATTCTTCAAAATCCTAGTCCACGATATGATGGAATTCGACAATGCAAACCTTTCGGCACCAATAAAGTCTGACAAGGAGAACTTCCAAATCGTCTTCGACGAAAGTCGACACGTGACAGGGGTAATTTCGGCACCGTTTGTAGAGACAATGGGGACTGTGGTTCTTCTTACTTCAAACGAGTTTCTAAAGTGGCTAGTGGTCATCAATGTAGGACTTTTGCTTTTAGTTGCAATGATGGTAGTTCCGGAAAAGGAAAATTGGAGGCACGTTTTCGATCTTACCAAATTTAATCAACGGCCGGAAAAGCTAGATCCGGCATCGTATCGAAATAGAGTGAGGAGAGCGCTACTAACAAAGGTAAGAATTCATCATGACCTTACTAGGGATCAGATGGCTCAGACGCCTCCTCCCGAAGTTCAGGCGATGATTAATGATCCACGACTTGTGGAATTGGCTTATAGCCAAAGCCGGACGTACACACCACAGGAGCTACGCAAGCTGATGCAGGCCATTAGGCGATGGGGCAAAAATAATTGAACAAAGGAGAGGCAAAAATGAGTGAAACACAACCAGCAAAGGGAACGGGGGCACCCCCCCAAGGAACACAAGAGTCTGCATTAGCCAAGAAGGCAGAGGAAGCTCGTGGGTCTAGTAAGATCGACGAAGTTCTCTCGGCAACAGGTGCGATGGGGCAAGCGATTAGTACGGAAGTTCAGAAGGTCATTATCGGTAAGTCGCATGTAATAGACAACGTCATGGTTGACATTCTATCTAATGGAAATCTGCTTTTCGAAGATTTTCCCGGATTGGCTAAAACTCTGATGACAAATACATTTGCGGATGCTCTAGGCTGTGACTTCAAGCGAGTCCAATTCACACCCGATCTTCTTCCGGCGGATATCACTGGCACAAATATTTACGATGCAAAGAAAGGAGAGTTCACATTCAAGCCGGGTCCTATCTTCTGCAATCTTCTCCTGTCTGATGAAATCAACAGAGCTCCTCCGAAGACCCAAGCGGCTCTACTTGAGGCTATGCAGGAAAAGCAGGTCACGATTGGAGTAGTCACTCACAAGCTACCTGCTCCTTTCCTAACTATGGCTACTCAGAACCCAGTTGAGCAAGAGGGCACCTACCCGCTACCTGAGGCTCAACTTGACAGGTTCATGATGAAGATGATGGTAGGGTACCCCGACAGGGCCGATGAGAATGAAATCCTACAAAGGAGGATTGACAGAAAGAAGGACGAGGTTGATGTGAACAGCATCACAGACCCGAGTATCGTCGTAAAGATGCAAAAGTCTTGTGAGGAAGTATACGTAGACAGATCGGTCAGGGAGTATATGGTGGACATAGTTGCTAGAACAAGAGAGGATCCGAGAGTCTTGGTAGGGTCATCTCCTCGAGGATCCCAGGCACTTCTAAAGACAAGCAGAGCAGTTGCCGCGATGAGGGGTAGGGACTTCGTAACCCCCGACGACGTGAAGTCAATTGCCGAATTGGCGGTTGCACACAGAATTATCCTGAAACCCGAGCATCAGATCAAAGGACTTGAGAATGGGGAGATAATCAGGGATATCCTACACGGAAAGAATGCAGCAAACGTGCCTACCGTCTGAGTGATTCCGAGGTGTGAGAGAGTGGCCTGGAGCCGGAAATCAGCGATGTTTGCATCGTTGTCAGTGGCCATGTATCTTCTAGGGTTAGTTCTTAGGAATCAACAACTTGTTACGGTGGCAGTAGTACTTCTTTCATTTCTGACTTGGGCTGCACTGAGGACAGCTCACGGCGACGTGGCTTCCACTGGAAGGAGAATTGAGGAGGCTAAATTGGACGAAGGGGTCCAGCTTCAGAGTATTGTTGCAATGAGGAAAACATCCACTTCTAGAGTGTTCGAGGACGGAGAAATCGACGTAACCCTGAGAATTCAGAACAATTCCAACACTGCAAAGGTCCTTGAGCTCAGAGATAGAGTTCCCGAGGTAATGAGAATCAAGAAAGGGGCCAATTACGTACTTATGGAAATAGGTCCGAAGAGAGAGACCCTGATCTCTTATACAATTGAGACTCCATTGCGGGGTTTTTACTCAATTGGACCCGTATGCATTAGAGTTCAGGACGAGTTGGGGCTATTCCATAATGAGAAGGAAGTTCAGCTCTATGACGACTTCCTAGTTTTCCCCAAGATGGAGGACATCAAAGACGCCATGATTAAGAGTAGAGTTCCGAAGATTTTCACCGGTGCAGTAAATATCAGAAATCCGGGCGAGGGGTCGAACTTCTACAATCTCAGGGAATACCTCCCAGGGGACCCAATGAGGAAAATTAACTGGCAGGCTACAGCAAGACAGGACGGAAAGATGATGGTCAATGAGTTCGAGAGAGACGCTGTAAGCGATGTGATAATCATTGTCGATAGCAGAGCTGTTAGCGAGACAGGACCAGTGAGCAGGAATTCTTTGGTATACAGCACTAGAGCGGCTGCTAGTCTGACTCAGTATTTCCTATCCAGAAGAGACTCGGTTGGAGTTGTAGTATATGGTGACGAGATAGTATCTGTCGACAGAGACACTGGAAAGAAGCAGCTTTACGTCATCTTGACTAAGCTAGCAGGAGCCATGGCAAAGGGGAATACTCCTCTGAAGATTGTTACCAATAGAATTATGCCCCACATCCATCGAGGAAGCCCGATCATTATCTTGTCCCCCTTGGAGGACGATCCCACCATTGTCGATGCGGTCAGGGATCTAAGAGCAAGGAGCTTCGAAGTGACAGTTTTGTCCCCAAGTAGCCTTGAGTTTGAATTCGACGCTAGAAGAATTGACAGGACCGGATATGAGGTCCTGAAGACGGAGAGGGACATACTGATGACCGAACTAAGAGGATTGGGCGCATATGTGATGGACTGGGAGCCCGATATGCTACTGTTTACGGCTCTAGCGGGAGCAAGAGGTTTCTGAGGTGTTTTTGTATGGCTGATAATAAAGGAGCCAAGGGTCCAGTAGATACTTCCCACCTATACGAGGGAAAGGTTGTTCGGTCATCTGCTCCAAGCAGGAAGAAGGCTGCAGGGACGATCAAGAATGACACTGGAATTCCTGATGACGCTGTTCCAGAAATGGCGATTCCCACTTGGATAGAGACAATATTCGGAGGTCCTGTATTGGTCAATAGAGAGTTCGTAACCCCAAATAGAATGGTTCTCACCCTTCAGATGTGGGCATCGGCCTCTTTACTGATTCTGTGCTTCCTAACATTAATGTTAACTCCAGTATCTGGAACTGCCTGGTTCGCATTTTCCAACATAATCGGAATCGGTTTCATGGGGATTGGATTTCATTTACTTCTGATCTTGATCGGGCTGATAGGAGGCTTTTACGGAATTTATCAAAGAGATCAGAGGGCAATTCTGGCCTCTTATGTATCTCTAATGATTGTGACAATTAGATTTGCTGGAAGCAAAGTTGAGTTTGGCCTTAGCTTGATTCCAGAGAGTGAGGTTCTGCAAAAACTGTTGCTAATTCTCTACGCGGTTTGTCTAGTGGTATACATAGAAATTTCTAGTGGGGTAATCAGGTTCTCGATGCTAGACACTTCAATCAGGACAGGAGAAGTATATGTCATGAACGTAAATAGCATATCCGGAAGGTACAGAAAGGCTCTGGGATACACTCCCACGGTGGCTGCAATTGTGGCAATGCTCACTCTGTTCATCAATTTCATAGTGCCCTTATTCGTGGGAATTCTCGACCCTGTTGCCGCGAATAGGCTTGAGGAGAGTGTGGAGTTGACGAGCGTGTACGGAGTTGCTCTGGGAACAATTCTAGTGTTCATTGTGATTGCTTGCATGTTCGCAATTAACTTACCCCTGAGGATTCAGCAATACTTGGACAGTAGGTCCTAGTCCTTCAGATGACCCCCAATTATCCCCAAATCGCAAATCACCAGCATCGCTACTGCTTCTACTACTGGAGCGGCTCTTGGACCGATCACAGGATCATGCCTACCACCTACCTTGAGTGTCTTCCTTTCATTGCTGGGTAGATGAAGAGTAAACTGCTCTCTTGGAAAACTACTAGGGGGCTTGAAGTGGACCAAAGCCCTAATTGGTGCCCCAGTGGACCTTCCCCCAAGGGCTCCATCGGCTTCTCCCGAATCTGAACCCTCCAATATTGGGGAGTTCTTTCCGGGGAGCCACATATCGTTGCTCTCTGAACCTCTCATCAAAGAAGAGCTAACTCCATCGGAGAATTCCACGGCCCTAGCACCGGGAATAGCCATCAAACCCCTAGCGAGAGATGGTTCTATACCATCGAACCATGGTTCACCTACACCTATTGGAAGACCTTCTATTACCAATTCGACAACTGAGCCAATGGTATCCCTCTCCTTCCTAACCTGATCAATTAGTTTCGACAATTTTCCTACGGCTTCATAGTCCCTACAATTCAGTCTGGACATTTCCGAACCCTCTTCCAGGGTCCCCACCCTATCTAGTTGCATTAGAGGCCTTGCAGAAACTCCCCCTACGCTACTAAGGTGCGCACAGAAAGACCAACCAGATTTCTCCAGAATGCCCCTAACTTGACTACCTGCGGCCACTAGACCTAGCGTTAGTCTCGCTGATTGTGATCCCCCTCCTCTTGGATCGAAGGAACCGCTTGACCAGATAGATTCGACCATATCGGCATGACCGGGCCTAGGGTGGTCAGGCAGGAAATCGTAATCGGAGGATCTGACGTCCGAGTTCTTTGCCACAAATACAATTGGCCATCCAGTGGCCTTCCCCTCGTAAACTCCAGATAGCACCTCACAATCGTCGGATTCAGATCTGGCGGAAGAACCTCTTCTACCTGGCCTCCTAAGTTTCAGATTCTCCCAAAGAGCTTGTGGATCGATGATTGTCCCAGGGGGAATGCCCTGCAATAACGCCCCTACACATTTGCCGTGACTCTCCCCGAACAGAGTTACCTTCAGAGCCTCTCCTAATTCCATCCCCATTATGATGCCTCCTCTGCAATAGATCTGGAGGTGAACAAACTAGTAGAAATTGTCTGCATCCCCATCTCCGAAATTTTGCTTCTCAGAATTTCTTCGTCTTCGGGGTAACATACTACGGAAATCGAAGGCCCGGAGCCAGAAATTCCTGAAGCGATGGCACCGGAAGCAATCAGGATATTACTTATTCTTAGAGCCTCGAAGTCGTTGGTAGCTGCCGCGACTGCCATTCCATTGGAGGACAATGCATCCAACGGTGAGCCAGACATCACTGAAGCGAGCGCCCTTTCGAAAATTTGAGCTTGCGAAGCAAATGAGTCTGGGGAAATGATGCATTTTCTTCTACCTCTAAGAGCGATTATTACACGGAAGTCCTCTTGTATTTCTCCTTCAATAATCACTGAATCGGTTGCATTTAGACTTGGATCTACCAACTTCCAACCAGGGACTAGGGACGCCCAAGAATCATCCAGACTCCCAGAAAAGGTGCACTTGGCCATTCTCTGGGATCTTACAGATAGGTCGGCAATGTTGGCTTCTGAAAGACCGGTCCATGAACAGCTGTTTAAAGCCCTAAATGCTGCATTTGATAGTGCTGAACTGGACTTTAGGCCTTGGCCGATAGGTAAATTCGTGGTTATCCTCCAGCCAAATTCTTCTGGCAATGGAAGTCCTTCTGATCTCCAACAAGATTCAACAGCTTGGAGAAGATTATGGTCGTCATTGGCGACCTCCGCTTTTTGATCTACGATAGTAACTTCTGTGGATAGCTCAATCCCCAATGAACAACCCCTTCCAAGACCGAGAGAATGAAGAATTGAGATTGCTCCATTTGCCTTTCCTACTGCTAGATGTTTCACCTTTCAACCACATCCCCATCAATTGCAATACCTGTATGCCTGAATCTGTTATCTGAGATAATCAAAATCCTGTCTCCTATTTCTATTTCAGTAACAGAAATCAAATCCTTCTCGGAAGAAACCAATCTCACGGTTTCTGCCTGCTGGAGGATAATTTGTCCTTCCGATTCTGATGTTGAGAACCTAACCATCAAAAGAGGCCTATTCTCAATTTTTACTCTTCCGACCGTTGAAGAATCCTCTATTCCGTTCTTGGATAAAATAGCTACTTCATCACCAGAAACAAGTTCGCTCAAGTACTTTGTTTTTCCATCGGCCATTAGTACATATGAGTGAATTGCACCCGCATTGACTCTAAATGGACGGGTGGGGACGAAAACGGACTCGATTGTCTCTCCATGAATTAGGCATAGAGAGCTGGAAACTGATCCAATGGCCATTCCTTGTCCAATTTCCAACCTTCTGGTAAGGTCTACGCAAGCCCTTTCCCCCATTCCAGATGATACTACAGAAGTTACCTCAGCATAAACCAAAGATGCTCCTTTACTTGGTTCTGACTTCTCGGTTTCAAGTCTATCTTCGGCAAAGTTCTCCGCATGAGCAATCAGACTACTTGGGACCAAGACCGCATCAACTCCCAAACCTAGAGCATGGGATACGCCGTTAAGCTCAATTTCGTTGTCTATTGCTACTGCTATTCTAGTCCCTGTACCCCTTGAAACTGCCACTATGTTTTCCACCGGAACCATAGACCAATTTGAGTATCTTAACAATATCCAAGGAACTAGCCCAACCATCGAAGAAGCTTCTTTTTGCCCAAATTCATCATTAATGATTACCTCGGAAACATCACTTGATTCTCCTGTCCAAAATCTGCTAATTTTATCTGAAGAAGACTCTCCTTCTTGGGTGGTATCCAGCCAAATTTGCAATTTTTCACCCCAGATGTCGAGCTGCTTCTTGAGAGCTAGCCCCGTCATGCACCATTGATCTAAGAGACCTGATGCTCGAAGCAGGGTCCTTGGATCCGAACACATGCCTACCCATGCAAACACCAGATCCTCCTGCCATGAGAGACTTCTCAACCATCTCTAGAACCTCTGAGAAATTGCTATCTCTAGGGCCCCCAGAGACCAGAACGGGAATTGGGACAGAAGAAGTGACAATCCTGAATGATTCCTCCGAACCAGTCCAAGGAACCTTGACAACATTGCAACCTAACTCCCACGCTAGCCTTGCTGCATGAGCCACACCAGCCGTGATGTCTGATTCGTCCAACGATAGATTTGGACCACGGGGATAGAACATTCCCAAGACAGGGATGGACTGGGTTTGTGATTCTGTGGTTAAAGACCCCATTCTCTGTATCATTTCTGGCTCATTCGGATCTCCTAGATTGACTTGAGCTGATATTGCTATGGCACCTCTACCTATGCATTCAGATGCATTGGCTACCAGTACCTTGTCATTGGAACGATCCCCTCCATGAACAGTGGATACTGAAGCATGACAGACGAATCTATTCCAGCTCGTTCTTGAAGAGTGGTAACTCAAAGCCCCCTTATGCAGAACTATAGCGTCGGCCCCCCCTTCTATTGCATGGTCAACTGACCTGTCGGGCTCATCCAAACCGTGCTCTGGGAAGGATGAAGCGCCATGATCCATGGGGACCCATACCCCTTTGCCACCTGGGAGAATTGTCTCGAGCCTCCTCGCGAGAACGTCGTCCATGGCAACTCGTCAGTGTCCCTCACTTGAAAGGTCTCGTTTGCCCTTTTCTTACTGATATGGTCGTCTTTTTCATAAATCCAAGTCTACGATTACTGGAGCATGATCCGAAACCACTAGACCGCCCTCTCGCATAATCTCCGCAGAATTCATTAGAGGCAATGCCGCTTTATTGGCTAGAACATAATCTATTCTCCAACCTCTATCCCTCTCTCTGGCTCTTCTAAAATTGGACCACCAAGAGTAAGGCCCCTTAATCTGGCCTACATGAATTCGTAGCAAATCGTTCCACCCTGCAGCCAGCATCCTGTCAAACCACTCCCTCTCATTCTCAAGGAATCCAGAGGTTCGCTTGTTCCCCACTGGGTCCCATATGTCGTCCTCAGTATGTGCTATATTCAAATCACCACACAAAAGAGCGGGGGCCCTAGAATCTGAGAACTGCGCACTCCACACAAGCATGTCCTCCAGCCACTGATCCTTGTACTGCTGCCTTTCAAAACTAGATGAACCGTTAGGCAGGTACATATTGATGCAGCTTAGATTTCCATGTTTTGTTACCAAAACCCTTCCTTCGGGATCTCTAACCTCATCCAGTTGAGTATCTATCCCCCTACCAATCTCTTCCATACCGACCCTTGAGCAAGACATTACTCCCGAGTAACCCTTCTTCTGGGCAGGATGCCAAATCACCTCATATCCCTCTGGCTCCGACCATTCCTCTGGCATCTGTTCCGGAAGGGCTCTAACTTCCTGGAACAACATGATGTCAGCATTGATCCTCTCAATGAAGCTAACAAGACCCTTTCTGTGAGCCGCTCGTATGCCGTTCAAGTTCCAAGTAACCACTCGCACGGTGATGCGCTACTGCGAGAGGTCTTTGACCTTCTCGACTAAATCCATCTTCTTTATGCGCCACATACCATATGGAGTAAGGGCTACAGAAATGAACGCTACGATTCCAATTAGCATCATTGCGACTGTTGGGTCGGCTGATACTGTCATGTAAAATGACCACTGAATGAAGGTTGAAATCAAAGCTTGTGTCCCTGCTAAAGTGAAAAGGAAGGCCAGGGCCCCCCCAATCAGACCTATTGCCAGATGCTCTCCGAACATCATCCAACCGAGCCTATTCATTGGTGCTCCGAGAACCCTCAAAGTAGCTATCTCCCTATCTCTTTCTGAAAGATTGATGATCAAGGTGTTGAAGAGTACAACTATTGCAATAAGAATTCCTAGGAACATGATTGCACCCAAGAAAGACTGTTGTTGTTCCGTTATTGATTCATATGATTGTATCAGATCGTCCTTCTCAACCACTCCAATGGAGGCATTTCCCAGATCGCTATCTATCGTTTGTCCTTCTGGCAAGTCAATTAGAACTGCAGTGACTTCCACGCCTACAACTTTTGCTAGATCGGATCTGTGGAGATACGCGGTTCTTGCAATTTCACCTTGAGTGATCCCAACAATCTCGACCTCTATGGAAGAAGAGCCGAAAACGAGTGATTGGCGATCCCCTGTTTCCCATCCAAGAAAGTGATTGATGCCAGCGTCAATCAGAATCTGTGTAGTTTCAGCACCTTTAACTGGCATACTTCCTTCCTTCAAGTCGAGGACTACGAATGCTTCGTTGTCTGTAGATAGAGTGTCCATTCCTTTTACCATTATTACCCTGGAGTCGTTTACTGGGTTTGCCGGGAAGTCGATGATTCTCTCATAGTCACCACCCTTTCCATCCACCCATTCGATTATCTCCCCCTCTTCTCCGGGCAAAACATTGGACTGGACATCCCAATTCTGATCTTCCTCCACAGTTCCAACTGTCACTTCTTCCATGGTACCCATCATGAGGATTGTACTGCCGAATAGGAGCATGGAAAGTCCGACTGCAAAGAAGGTGAATGACAATCTCGCTGGCTTCCTAATGCTTGATCTAATGGCAAGACCTATTGTTGCTGGCAAATTGGAAGTAATTTCCTGCACACGTCTGGAAGATATCCTAATCTCGTGTTGCCCTCTGAGAACTTCCAGGGGCTGCAGTCTAGCTGCTTGAATAGCTGGCATAACTCCTGAGATAAGTACTACAACCATCGTGAGGCTCACTATCTGAATTACTAGAGAATCGAGATTTGTTGGTTCAAGAATCGGTATTCCCAAGATTTCCTCGTAGATATTCAACATTCCAGGGACTCCCCAGACTATCGCCAGAAATGTTCCAATTATTGAGCCGAACAGACCAATTGCCAGTGGCATTAGGAAGTAAGGTGGCATTATTGCTGCCCTTGGTATGCCTAGAGTTCTCAAAACGGCTATCTCTCTAGCCTGAGATTGGACAAGCCTTTGAAGGCTAAGGAAAATAGTGATTCCGGCAATGGCTGCGATCATTCCAGTAATTGGGGTATATAGCAGCATTGAGCCCTCGGCATCGGAGCGTAGAAGCTCTACTGAGAATACCTGGGATCTGTCGTAGACCAGAGTTGTCGAATCGGTAGCCTGAGATACCGTATCATCTATATTATCGACAATCAATGTCAGCTGGGCACCTTCTTCCTCATCGGTAGTTGGGATATTGTAATCAGGTGTCCCGATTACATCGATCAACAACAGATTTGACGAGCCTTCACTGAGATTTGCAAGCCTCTCTAGCCCCTCTGATGAGAGATAGCCAGTTGCAAATGTCCCCGGTTCGGCAGGAAACAATGAGCCTTCCTGCGAAAAATACAGATGGTTGGATTGGAATCCTATCCCTACAACAGTGAAGCTCATTCTCCCTGATCCGGCTCCAATCGAAATTGTATCATTCAAAGAGACTCCCAATGAAGTAGCCGCTCGATAATCTATGACTATCTCATCATCATCAGATGCTATCCTTCCAGAGCAGCACTGATGATCTGGGATCCACACCCTGTCCACTATCCCCTCGTCGATCCCATGCCAAACCGCGGGAATGAGTTTTTCCTCCTCCACTTCATTTGAAGAAACAGTGTGGAACATTGTTCCATCGAGCTTTAGTCTAGGCTCGCATTCATTCATCGGCAAGTCCGAGTCTTCCCAACTTTCCGATATGTGTTCGCAAAGTGATTCTGATGTTTGGCCATCCCAGGTTCCACTTGGATTTTCCACCCATATGTCTGGTAAATTCATTCCTTGATCTGAATCCTCGTATATTTTGTCGTACATCCCAGAAATAGTGTGTGCGTAAGAAGCGAAAGACAACCCGGAAAAGACTGCGATCGCGACCATGGCGACAACTGCAGTTATTCTGACCTTCGACCTCATCATACTCCTAGCGAGACGCTTGGTCAGGAGAGCGAGCATTTAGGCACCTATCCTACATTCTCGTCCGAGATAACCTTCCCACTGTCAATCCTTACTACTCTTGTGGCATATTCTACCAGTGTCTCGTCATGTGTTACGAAAACGCATGTGATGTCTTCGGACTCGCAAGCCCTCACTAGGACCTCCATTACAGAAGATGATGTCGTAGAATCAAGATTGCCTGTCAATTCATCCCCGAGAAGAAGTCTTGGTTTCTTAGCTAGACTCCTGGCTATGGCCACCCTCTGTTGCTGGCCACCGCTAATCTCGGCAGGGAATCGATCGGTCTCTTTTTCTAGCCCTACAAGGGACAGAAGATTCCTTGCCCTGCTCTCATCCCTACCTCCTGAGAGCTCTTGAATCAGGAGTATGTTCTCAAGAACTGTTAGGTCTTGGAGGAGATTGAAAAACTGAAAAACGTAACCGATATTCTCTCTTCTGAATGATGTCATAGCCTCAGAGTCATCTTTCGGGACTTGGTTTCCAGAGAATGAGTAGCTGCCAGCAGTTGGGCTATCCAATGCTGACAAGCAATTGAGAAGAGTGGTCTTTCCGGATCCTGATGGCCCTAGGAGGATGATTCGCTCCCCTTGAGTGATCTCCAGATCTACTCCATCTAGTGCCTTCACCGTTTCTGATGCCATCTCGTAGTACCTCTCGAGTCCTTTGATACTCACTAGTTCCATATTCTCAATTTGCGGATAAGGTGAGGGTATTCAATGTGACTATTCTATCACTCCGAGGCTCCTGCGAAGAAAGCCATAGAGTCTCTGAATAGCTCCTCCCTGCGATGCCTCTTGTTGTCTCTAACTTTCAGTATGGTGAATATGATTGCAAGCAGAATTACGAATGGAATTAGTGCCTCAGCATGGTACTTCTCCATCACTTCGATTATTCCTCTTGCAGTATATGCCCAAGTTATGGACGCTGCTGTTCCCCCAATAAAGCAAGCAGCTAATACTCTCTCGAATCTCATTCTGGCAACTAATCCTAACATCGCACCTACAAGTACACCGCTAGCCATGAATGGGATCCACACGAAAACGATGAGCCCCCAGAATCCGTATCTGTCAATTCGTGGACGGTTCTTATGGGCAACATACTCTACCGATGAGAGTATGTCCCCCATGAATGGGTTCTGAAGAAGTGCGCCT
>CEPK01174857.1_pt1 | contig 13261 bp, 5 predicted proteins | sample 356231 | NCBI WGS metagenome assembly CEPK01 (sample SAMEA2620259, study PRJEB7988) | marine metagenome | biome: marine biome (ENVO:00000447); feature: deep chlorophyll maximum layer (ENVO:xxxxxxxx); material: "saline water (ENVO:00002010), including plankton (ENVO:xxxxxxxx)" | depth 80 m
ATAGCATATTATAGTAACAAAAAAGCAAAACAGTTGCAAGACAAATGATCTTGTGCTATACTACATAGATATGCCTTTCAGATATACTATGGCTTGTAAAAACATTCGTAAGCACCTAGAAGCTGCGGAAGAAGAGATTCGACAAGCACTTATTGCCTCTATGGATAATAAGCACGAAGAGAATCTTACCCTTCTAGTGCAGACGTTGAATAATATTAAGGAGTTGCTAGTTACTACTCCTATTCGTGGGACAGATAATACAACAGAGTATTACAAGAGAAATGCAGAGCATAACTTTAAGTTAGACTCTCCTTATATGGATAACAAAGTTATCAACTTCCCAACTACTATTCCTGGTACAAAACCAGACAACACAAACATTAGTTTCGATAGTGGTAGTGTAGATTGTACTAACAATGCTTCACCGTTTACTTTCGGAACTGATTATAATCTAGACCTAACATCAGAATACCAAGGATATACTGCTGAAACTCCTGTAGGAATCGATATCAATCTCGACGACATGGTTGCTGCTGGTGAACCAGTTCATATACCTGGTGGTATGGGTGAAGATATTATCACATTTGGTACTGCAACATCAGAACCTTATACAGTACCTACTCAGAGTGGCGATACAATTAAGATTGATACCAGAGCAGGTGGAGACTTAGATAAGTTGGATGATGTTATCGATAAAGATAAACATGCACAAGATCTTAATGATCGTGACGGTGAATAGTACTAAATAAGTAGGATAGTACTATGGTTGTAGAATGTCTAGAGCTCGTGTTGACCAGATAGTCAATCAAATTGGTACGGGGCCTGTAGAATTTCCAAAAGGTTTAGATGTACCTTCTGGGGAAACTCTAAGAATTGGTGGTCCCGTTAACCTCTTCCAAAATGCTGCTGGTTCGCCTGGGCAGATAATAAAAGCTGGAGTCAATTCCGAATTGGTGTGGGCAGATGGTGATACCGTCTCTCTATCATCAGGTGATGGAGTTTCAGCAGATAGAAAAACAATTAAGATATCTCAGTCTGGTTCATCAACACAGACTGAAGTAATTCTTAGAGCAGGTAGTAACGTAACGCTTACTCGTGCTGTAAATGAGATACGAATAGATTCTTCGTATGTAAATACAGATACCATCACTAGGTTCCAAGCTAGTGGTGGTAGTTTTGTGTCTGGGGATGTTATCCTTAATGCTACTGGTGCATCAACTGTATCACAGAATGGACAAACTATTACTATCGATTCTACTGACACTACTTACACAGCAGGTACAGGTGTTGGTCTTAGTGGAACAGAATTTTCTATTGGTCAGGCAGTAGGTACTAGTGATACTCCTACGTTTGATGCTCTTACTGTAACGAACCAGTTGTCCGTTGGTTCCATTAGTTGTGGGGGTAATATAACAGGTACATGGAATGGTGGAACTATTCCTATAGGAAAGGGTGGTACTGGTAACACGACAGCAACCAATGCATTCCTAGCACTTGCTCCTTCTGTTGGTTCTCAGACAAATAGATTTCTGAAGACAGATGGTAGTAGTATATTCTGGTCAGATCTACCTGCGAGTGGTGGATTTACTCCAAAGACATATGACTTAACTGGTGAAGATGGTGGAGCAGTAAACCAAGTTAAGTTAAGACTTACAGATAATGATGGTCTTTATGATGATGTAGTATTTGTTGCTACTGATGATATTACTATCACTAGGAACAGTAATACTATTACTATTGGTTCTGCATTTGCTGATACAACTTTAAGTACAGAGAATGTTCAGGATATTGTCGGTGCAATGATCGACAACTCTTTGAATACTAACATCACTGTTACATATGATGATGCTAATAATAAACTACTCTTCTCTGGTAGTGCAGGTGGAGGTGGTGCTGATGGTGATACAACTTATGACTTTGATAGTTCACAGATTACTGGTGGTGCTGGTCTAAGATTAGTTCCTGGTGGTACTGGTACTGGTGATCCTATAGACATAGTAAAACTTGTTGGTGGAACTAACGTAACTATTACTAGGGATTCTGGTACAGGTGATATTACTTTCTCCTCTGCTGATACAGACCAAGATACTATTACTAGGTTACAGGTTGCTGGTCCTAATACTACTGGTGGATCATTAACTTCTGGAGATATTACATTCCAAGCTGGTGGTACTATTTCTCTTGCTCAGTCAGGTGGAACAATAGCAATCAGTGCATCTGATTCAAACTCATATGTAAACAATGCATACTACAATGCTGTTAGTGGTAAACTTTACATAGAGAGATCTGATTCTCTAGCTGATGTTGAAGTACCTGTAGATAATCTTCAATCTTATTTTGATACTAGGTATGTTACAACAGGTGGACTAGCAGATGCTAAGATTACTTCTGCTAACTTCTCCACATCAACTGGTAACTTAACTCTAATACCTAATGATGGAACTGGTTCTATAGTTGTTAACCTTGATGGTCGTTATGTTACTAACACAGGTGATAACTTCTATGTTAATTCAGGTACATTTGTTCAGGCAGCTAACACATTACCTGGTCAGCATGTTAATAGGCAGGTATTACAGTTAAGTAGGAATGATGGTAACAATGTTACTATAGAGACAGAACCTTTCCTTGATTATATTGATACACTTTACGCACCAATCACTGCTACAGATACACGTGTTGATGCATTTACATTCTCTAGTGGACAGTTATTCTTATCTGTAAGTAATGGAGATACTTATACACATGATCTAGATTCTAGGTATGTGAAGACAAATGATTATGTAGAGGGTGCTACATTCAATACCAGTGATGGTGTACTAACATTTAACTATGGACACGAGACACCAGGTGTTGATAGTGATAGAGCTGATATTACTGTTGACTTGGATGGTAGATATAAACTTGATTCTGCACAGGATGTTCAGATACAAGCTCTAAGTTTTAATAGTACTACTGGTGATCTACATGCTTCTAGAAATAATGGTACGAATACAGCAGTACAAAGTTTAGACGGTAGATATATTGATCAGGTTCTCTTCAGTAATAATGTATTCACCTTTAAGAGAACTGGTGGAACTGATACAACTCATAGTATTCCTGAGGGAAGAGTTGATATACCTGATGGTACAAAGATTCTTTGCTATCAACCATCTGCACCAACAGGGTATGTTAAAGAGACTACTCATAATAATAAAGCATTGAGGGTAGTCAGTGGATCAGGTGGTGGTTCAGGTGGTGAGAATAGTTTTACTTCTACCTTTACACAAACTGTTAATACAGGTGGTAGTGTAAGTGTAGGAAATATGGGAGTAACTACTAACACTACTGTAAACTGGGATTCAGGAATGAATCTAGGTCATAACCTGAATGTGAATGGAAACATTAGTGCAGATTTTGATTCTTCAGCAGGTATAGGTGGTAGTATAAATCTCTTTGGTAATCCTTCGTGTTCTTTCTCTGGATTTAATATCAATAGAGGAAATCTATATGCTACTGGTAGTGGTTTCTATGCTAGAGCACATGCTTTACCAGGAAGTCAGGGTGCTGGACATGACCACAACTATCAAGCACCTGCTCATTATGGTAATGCTGACTGGGATGACGGTACAGTTATTCGTGGTGAAACAACACGAGTAACATCTCAACCTAGGCAGGGTCAAGGTGCTGGTCATGGTCATTACATTGATGGTAATAGTAATCTTGGTGGTTCTCCTGGATATTCTGGTAATGTTAATGCTAACCGAGGTAACATGGGTATCCAGCATAATCTAAATGTTACTGGTGGTATAACTATAAGCGAAGATCTACAGGTGAATGGTGATATTAATATCAATTCTGCACCTAATGGTAGTAGTACATCTAACATAAACGGTGCTCCTGGTTACACAGCAGGTAACATAAACTTGGCTGTACAGTACATCGATGTTATAATATGCAGAAGGGATCCATCTAACGCACCATAATATTATGCAATTAAAATCTGGTAATTTTTGTCCTCTAGTTGGTAAGGATTGTATACAATTTGAATGTAAGTTTTGGAATCAGATTAAAGGTACTAATCCTCAGACTGGTCAAGAGATTGATGAGTGGGAGTGTACCATCAGTATGCTACCATTTCTAATCCTTGAAGCATCTCAACAAGCTAGACAAGCAGGTGCTGCTGTAGAAAGTTTTAGAAATGTTAGTGTTGAACAGACAAAGCAATTAACTGAGGTCATGGTACAAGCACAAGAAATCGTACCTGCAATAATGCAATCAGCTCTAAATAATAAGGGCATCATAGAAGGAAGTAAATGAAGTATAGAATCATAGTAGGAAAAGAAAGAGATGATGGTCTCCTTACCTATGGAGATAATACTTTCTTGCATCTACCTTTAATAGAAGAGTCTGCTCCAGAGTGGAAAGATATCTGGGCAATCAATTATGATGATACTGTAGATCCAGTATTAAATGACGTGGAAGTAACACCACCAGAGGCTCTTTCAGATCCAAGTAATAATAGACCGACCCGTGATCTGTTCATGAGTCCTGATGAGATTACATTTTTTAATAATTGGGTTGAGACTAGAGCAACAGAACAACTTGGAATACTACAGGCAAATGCTGATGCTGAACAGACTGAACAGAATGAATTGTTACTTGCTAAGTATGGTATCTGGGGTATAGGTCATAATAATATAGATTCTAATAGAAGGAATAGAGATGGATTGTTGATGGCATCTGATTCATATGAACTTCCTCATTTGAAGACAGCAGAGTGGGATACCTTTAGGCAATGGTTGAGAAATTTACCGCAAACAAATCCTGACCCTTTAACAATACAGTTTCCAGAGTTACCTGCTGGAGCAAATCAAGTATTAATTGTTGCGTATGAGAAGTGGAGATCTAGAATTAATAAAGTAATAGCAATTAAAGGATGATAAATACCTTTGACGCAGACTAGGGATATATAATGTCCAAAATTAGGGTAAATGAACTCGTCAATCAAGGTAATACTGGACCTACTCTTGCGGTAGAAGGTCTTAAGATACCAACCACTAAAAATTTAGAGATTGAAGGTTCTATTATTCTTAATGGTAACCCAGGTCTTAACGGTCAAGTTCTTTCAAGAACCGCTAGTGGATTGCAGTGGTCATCTGTTCCTTTAACAGATAACAACACCACGTATCAAGTATCTGCTGTTGATGGACAAAACATAACAACAGAAAAGGTAATTAAATTATCTCCAGGTGGATCAGGTGGATCAGCATCTGAGGTAGTTTTAATTGCTGGTAATAATGTTGCTTTAAGTAGGAATGGTAGTCGGATTACTATTGACTCTTCCTATGTTGATACAAATACAGTAACAAGACTAGGTGTTGGTGGAAACTACACTGATGGAGATATAAGTTTTGTTGGTACTGGTGGTTCTACTGTTACACAGAACGGTAGAATATTTACAATTAATTCTACTGATACGAATACCACATACTCAGGTGTTAATGGTGTATCGATTACAGTAGATAATAAAATTCAGATTGGTCAGCCAGTCGGTCCATCTGATGCTGTTACATTCGGACAGGTAACAATATCAGGTAATCTTACTGTACAGGGTACTACAACGTACAATAATGTACAACAGATTACTACCTTAGATAAGTTTATTAAACTCAATGATGTACTGATACCCACAGACAGTGCTGCTGATGGTGGTGGTGTTATTTTAAGAGGTGATACAGATCATAGTATTCTGTGGAGTAATAGTTATGATGCATGGAATATATCTGAGAATTTAAATCTATTTGTTGGTAGAGAGTTCCAGATATCAGGATCATCTGTATTAACAGCAACTACTCTTGGACCTACTGTTATTAATTCTTCTCTGGAAGGAGTTGGTATTGTAACTTCTGGTAGATGGGAAGCACAGACACTTGCAATAGAGTATGGTGGTACAGGAGAGACAACAGCAGCTGCTGCACTTAATGCATTACTTCCTGCACAGGCAGGTAACGCTGGTAAGTATCTAACATCTGATGGACAAGATCCTAGTTGGGGTGCTATTCCTGCTACCTATGCTGGATGGACTTTATCTGATGCTTCTACTGCTGTATCAATACCATCTAATAGTGTAGTACAGTTCATTGCTACTGGTAGTAGTACTCTTTCTCTTGATAATACTAACAGGAGAATAACTATTGATTCTACTGATACTTTATTTGATTTAACAGTAGAGAATACACAGTCGCCAAGTAAGAAAGCAATTAGACTGACTGATAGTAATAGTAATTTTGATGAGGTTGTTCTTGCTGCTGGAACTGGTATAACCCTAACCAGAACTGGTAGTGAATTAGAATTTTCTGTAGCACAGGACTTAAGTTCAAGTGGTACTCCAACATTTGCAGAACTTACAATCACTGGAGTCCTTAATGCTGGTTCGTATGCAGGTGATGCTTCTGGACTTAGTGGATTAACTGGTGCTACATCTGGTACATATGGTAGTTCAGGTTCTATACCTGTTATAACAGTAGATGGTAATGGTAGGATAACAAGCATTGCAACTTCTCCTAACACAGGAGCAGAAGGTGGTGGTGGTATTGTTGCTGGTGGAAGTACTGGTTCTATACAATACAATTCCAGTGGTGGATTAGCAGGTAGTACTAAACTTCAGTTTGAACCTTCTGCTGGTAAGTTAGAACTAACAGGAACTCTTGATGCTACTACTGTACAATCTGATGCTAGTATTTTTGGTAACCTTACAGTATCTGATTACATTAAGTTACCAAGTAAGACACCTAGTGAAAGAAATTTACTGAGTGTACAGAACGGTACAATCATATACAACAACAGTACTAACACAGTCGATATCTATAAGGATGGACAGTGGGATATTGTTGGACCTACAAGTGTAACTCAGTTTAAGATTGGAGACTTTAGTGATGTCTCTAACGCTCCACCAACACAAGGACAGGTATTAAAGTGGGATGGTAGTGCTTGGACTCCTTCTGCTGATACTGGTGGAGGTGGAGGTGGTGCTGGCGGTGTTGATCTAACAGCATTCTCTGCCTTTAATCTTAATCCTAATGGACCAGGTGATCTACAATATAGTTCTACTAATGGAGTCTTCTTATATACTCCACCAGATTTAAGTTCATTCTTAACTTCTTATACTGAGACAGACCCTGTATACTCTGCATCTCCTGCTGCTAACATTAGTAATACTAAGATTGCTAATTGGGATTCTGCATATACTTGGGGTAACCATAGTACTCAGGGATACTTAACAAATATTTCTTCTTTAAATCTAGACGACTTATTTAATGTCGCTAGTATAACTCCTTCAGATGGACAGGTTCTTAAGTGGAGTGATGCTCAGAATAAATGGGCTCCTGCTTCAGATCTATCTGGTGGTGGTAGTAATGTAGATCTAACTGCATTCTCTGTATCTACATCATCAGCTAGTGCTGGTGGTGCTTTACAGTACAACAATCAGACTGGTGTATTTTCATTCACACCAGCAGATGTATTCTCTGGTTCATATAATGATCTAACGAATACACCATCTCTATTCTCTGGTAACTACAATGACCTAGTAGGAGCACCATCTATTCCTACTGCTTTAGGTAACTTAAGTGATGTATCTTCTACAGTATCAAGTGCTACTAACAATCAAGTTTTAACTTGGAGTTCAGGTGATAACTTATGGATACCAGCAGATCCTCAGGGTGGACAAGAACTTGATACACTTGATAGTGTAACTGATAGGGGTGCTACTACAAGTAATTCACTTGTCTTTGGTGGACTTACTATATCTGATGATGGATTAGCACCAGGATCTATTAAGATATTTGATCATGGTGGTTACTCTTCCCTTACATTCAGATCAAATAGTAATGGTAGTGATCAAGGACAGATCAGAGGTGATGAGAATAACTTACAAATCAATACTGCTAATGGATTGGTTAGCATCAACAGTCATGCTGAGTTCTATGCTAATGGTGATGTAGTTCTTAATAAGTTAGATGCTGGTAGTACTGCTCAAGGTACTCTAACTGTTGCTGGACTAGCATACCCTGTGGCTGATGGATCGGCAGGTCAGGTTATGACCACCGATGGACAAGGAAATATCACATTCGCCACGGTTACTTCTGCTTCTACTTCATCTGATCTACATGATATAACAGTTAATGGTAGTACTACTAGCAACACAATAACTGTTGGTGGATTAGATCTTACTGGTACAAATCATAAGATTCGTCTTGGTCCTTCAAGTACATTCCAGTTGTTCTACAATGGACAGGATGATGAGATATTAACCAGTGGAAATAACTTAAGAGTTCGTACAATTAACTCTGACCTTGTATTAGGATCTACTGGTGGTATCACTAAGATAACTGTTGATGCATCTAGTACTGGTGATACGTTAGCACAGTTTATTAATGGAGGATCTGTAGAGCTCTACCATAATGGTACTAAGCGTTTTGAGACGACTGCTTTCGGGGTTCAAGTCCCTCAAGAACTTAATGTTATTGGTGATCTTAAGAAGAATGGAGTAGAATTTAAGACAATTCATCTTGCTGATGTATCTAACGTTACACCTTCACAGGGACAGGTACTTAAGTGGGATGTTAACTCATCTCAATGGGCTCCTGCATCTGACTTAACTGCTACAGGTAGTGGTGGTATAGCATTAACAGATCTCTCTGTTATTACTGCAACTGCATCTGGTGGAGGTAGTTTATCCTATAGTAATCAGACTGGTACATTTACATACACACCAGCAGTTGTTGCTGCTACTGATACTTTAGAGAGTGTAACTCAGAGGGGTGCTACATCATCTCTTAGGGTTACCACTGCTGGATTAACTGCTACGGATCATATCATCTTAGGTGATAATAAAGCATTAGATCTTGGTGATGGTACTACTGCTTCTGACTTTAGATTAATTCATACTGGTACTTCTAATAGAATTGAATGTCCTAATGATCATAATCTTATCATTGGTGAAGGTACTGCTGGATCTAATAACAGAGCAGTGTTTAATGATACAGGTTCAGTTGAGTTATATTTCAATGGAACCAAGCGTTTTGAGACTTCTAATACAGGTGCGACAATAGTAGGAGAACTACAAACTACTGGTGGTAACTCTCAGTCTTGGAACACTGCATATGGTTGGGGTGATCACAGTGGACAAGGATATCTAACAAGTATTTCAGGTAAGTATATCAATGAACTAGCAGACGTTGCTGCTGGTGCAAGTAGTCCTGGACCAACTACAGGTCAGTTAATGACTTGGAATGGTAGTGAGTGGGCTGCAATGGATGCACCAGTACAACCTACTGGTGTAGAGATTGGAATGATTATCATCTGGTCTGGATCTGTTAGTAACATTCCTACTGGATGGGCATTATGTAATGGTCAAACAGTTAACGGTCAAGTCACTCCAGATCTAAGAGATAGGTTTGTTGTTGGTGCTGGATTAGGAACAGGTAATGCTGGAGATTTATATTCTCCTGGTGATACTGGTGGTAATAAAGATACTACTCTTACCACAGCACAGTTACCATCTCATAGTCATGGAATAAATGATCCTGGTCATACTCATACTATGACTGGAGGTGCTCATGATCATGATCTTCCTAGCACAGAGCATAGTCACGTAGCAACAGTATCAAATGATAGTCACAGTCATGGAGGTAGTTCTGATACTTACGATCACAGTCATGGTCTAACAGACTACGGTCATAGTCATAGTGTTAGTGACTCAGGTCACGGTCACAATGTTAGTGACGGCGGTCACAATCATGGTACTAGTGGGGGAAGTCATAGTCATAATGTTAGTGGTGGTAGTCACAATCATAACGTCAGTGATCCAGGTCATGCTCACTCTTATGCTGCTGGTCAGGTTTGGGGTACTGCTGCTGGAGGTGGTGGAAACCCAGGTGCTGAGTGGGGTTCAATGTACTCAGGTGCTTCCTTCGGTTCAGGTGTTAATGCTAGTAACACTGGTATCAACATTGGTGGATCTGGAAACTTAAGTATTAACTGTGGTAATGCTAACCCAGGTATTAATATTAGTAGTTCCAACTCAAGTATAAGTGTTAGCAGTAGTGGTACTGGAATCTCTTTAGGATCCAATACTACAGGGTTAACAATGGGTACTGATTCACATACCCATACCATTACCCTTAACGCAGCATCGACTGGTATCACAGTTACGAATGCTAATGCTGGTATAGGAATAGCTCAGACAGACGAAGCAACTCCAACCATCACAGCTAACAATGCTACTACTGGTATCACTGCTCTGAATACAGGTAGTGGTTCTACTATTGATAACCGTCCACCATACTATGCGTTATGTTATATCATGCGTGTATCTTCCACTGGCGGTGGCGGTGGAGGAGGAGGTGGCGGTGGATCCGCTAGAGTAACTACTGATGATACTCCACCTTCTACTCCTGCTGATGGTGATCTATGGTGGAACTCCACTGATGGTAGATTAAAGATCTACTACCAAGATCCTGATGGATATCAGTGGGTAGATGCATCACCACCACTATCTCAGACAGATTACATCAAGTTAACTGAACTGAAGAGTGTCGTTGCAGCATCTAGTGACTTCGCTGATTTCCAGTCGAGAATAGCAGCACTTTAAAATAAATAAACTGGACGGAGTATTCTAAGAATGGCTATTAATTTTCCCTCTACAACGGGACAACTCACAGATGGAAGCTTTACACACACCGCCTCAGGTGTTACGTGGGCTTGGGATGGTACGTCATGGAATTGTGAAGGGGTAGCACAGGGTGCTTCGGATACTTTAGCAACAGTAACTGGAAGAGGAAGTACGACTCAAGTATCATGTTTATTTGGTGGTCTGAGGGTGATGGACAACCAATATGTTAATCTTGGTAGTGTAAATAATCTTTCTCTTTCATATCAAACAACGTCAGGTGGATTTAGTTTCATTAATAGTTACAGTGATCCACTGACTATTAGATCTAAGACTTATACTTTACAGACTGGTACTAGTGCTTACTCAGCAATAACAGCAGATGATGCTGGAGAGGTAGCATTACATTGGTCACTTGTAAATACAAACTCAGAAAGATTAAAGACAAAGGTTAATGGTGTTGATATAGTAGGTCAACTGGATGTATCAGGTGCTCTTACTGCTAGTGGATACAATTCATCTGAATGGGATACAGCATATGGATGGGGTGATCACTCTGGTGCTGGATACTTAACATCACTTGGTGATGCTGCTAATGTAACTAATGCAAAGATATCTCAATGGGACACAGCATATAGTTGGGGTAATCATGGTTCAGCAGGTTATCTTGATAGTAGTCATCCTGCTAATAGTGTAACCTCTAATGCTATTACTAACTGGAACACAGCATTTGGTTGGGGTGACCACAGTGCTGCTGGATATATCTCATTACCTCTTGGTTCTTTGACCATAGGTGGTAATGGTACTACAGGTGGTGTAACTATTAGTGATGGTAAGTTAGAGCTGAGAACTGGTACTGGAAACGTAGCAGCAATTGATTTCTTTTGTGAAAGTAATAACGCACATAAAGTTACTGTTAAAGCACCAGCACACTCTGCTTTCAGTGGTAATGTTAACTTCACATTACCAGCAAGTAATGGTACGAATGGTTATCTCTTAAGTTCAGATGGATCGGGAAACACACAATGGGTATCTCCTGGTGTAACAGGTATTGCATTAGCAGATCTTTCTGTAACTACTAATTCAGCAGGTACAGCAGCATTAACATACAGCAATACAACTGGTGTATTCACTTACACTCCACCAGATCTTTCTGGTTATCTAACATCATACAGTGAGACTGATACACTTGCTAGTGTAGTAGCGAGAGGATCAACAACTACTGTTGCTATCACTGCTGGTGGAAATGGATCTAACGGTGGTATTACTTTAGAGGATGGAAAGGTTTCTATTAGAACTAGCACAGGTACTCCTGCTGCTATAGATCTTTATAGTGAGATCAACAATGCTAATAAGATAACTCTTGCTTGTCCTGTTAACTCTAATTTTGCTGGTAGTTATACACTTACCCTTCCTCCAACATCAGGTACGTCAGGGCAAGTCCTTCGTACTGATGGTAATGGAACTACCTCATGGGTAACAGCAACTAATACTACACAGTTCACTGCACTTACTGATACTCCTTCAAACTATACTAACCAAGCAGGTAAGTATCTTAAAGTAAATGCTGGTGCTACTGGACTTGAATTTACTACTGCTCCTACTGGTGGAAGTGGAACTCCAGGTGGTTCTAACCAACAAATACAATTTAATGATAATGGTTCCTTTGGTGGTGCTTCTACATTTACATTTGATAACACTACTAATGCTAGTAATCCTGTAGCAACTCTTGAAGGAGAGTTAGTAATAGGAAAAGATAGTTCATCAACTGGACCTGGTGCTGGTATAAGAGTTGGTGCTAGTCAAGATTTTGAAATATTCCACAGTGGTTCTTCAACTTGTTTAAGAAACCTTACAGGTGAGTTTTCTATACAACAGGCTGAAGTAGGTGGTACTCAGATGACCATCCATTCATATGGAAACATTAAGATGTCCAATATGACTGGTCCTGTATATGCAATGTTTAATTCTGGTGGATCGGTTGATTTATATCATGGAGGACTGGTAAAACTTCAAACCCATACAAGTGGTGTAGACATTACTGGTGGAATAGTAGACAAGGATGGTAACTTAGGAACAGCAGGTCAGATATTAAGTAGTACTGGTACTGAATTAGATTGGATTGATGCACCTAGTGGTACGATTGGTGGTTCTGATACTCAAGTACAGTTTAATGATGGTGGATCACATGAAGGAGATCCATACTTCACTTGGAATAAGTCTTCTAAGACAATTACTTCTCATAATATAACACTACAAAATAATGCTACCAACACCCCTCCTACGATTGATCTTGGTTCAGGAAAACTTCAAATAGGAACACTAGCATCAGGTGGACTGTTAACAGAATTAAATAATACTTATTTACAACTTGGTAGAAATACAAATTATTGTAGGATAACAATACCAAACTCAGGAGTTACAAGTTATACTTTAAATCTACCTCTAACTTCAGGTAATGCAGGAGAAGTACTTAGTACAGATGGAAATGGTAACACCTCATGGATTGCTGGTGGTGGAGCACAGAAGACAATCGTTACACCTGTAGCATATGCTGTTGTTGGAAGTAACTCTGCTGGTACTGGTACTGGTATGAGTTGGGGTGCTTAT
>CEPK01055488.1_pt1 | contig 13255 bp, 11 predicted proteins | sample 356231 | NCBI WGS metagenome assembly CEPK01 (sample SAMEA2620259, study PRJEB7988) | marine metagenome | biome: marine biome (ENVO:00000447); feature: deep chlorophyll maximum layer (ENVO:xxxxxxxx); material: "saline water (ENVO:00002010), including plankton (ENVO:xxxxxxxx)" | depth 80 m
AAATACACCAATTTTTATATCAGACTTGTTAAAAATTTTATACTTTTTTGCATGGGTATCCATGATTGTATTTTTGAAATCATAATTAGATGAAATAAAAGAAAATTTTGCGTTTGGAAGTTGAGCAAATAATCCGTCTATACCATTGTCAAAATCATGATTTCCTATAGTAGCTGCATCATAATTTAACATACTCATGAGTTTAAACTCAACCTCTCCTCCATAAAAATTAAAATAAGGTGTCCCTTGAAATATATCACCTGCATCAAATAACAAGGTGTTAGGATTCTGATTTCTTATAGATTCAATAATTGTTGATCTTCTCGCCACTCCTCCTTTGTTAGGAAATTTTGAATGAGAGCTACTAAAAGGTTCAATATGGCTGTGCACATCATTTGTATGTAAGATTGTGATTTTCTTCTCTGTGGAGTCTATACAGCTATTGAAAGTTATTGGACCACCTGAAAGAATCAATGATGAGTAAAGGCTATTTTTTATAAAATTTCTTCTTTTCATTAATTTCTAATTATAAACCTATTATCTGTTTGAAAACTTAAAGTATCGATCTGTTTAAAATAATCTATAAGTATGTTTCTTAATTTGTAATCAAGAATTGTATTTTCTTTACTTTTTTTAAAAAAATCCATTTTATCACCACCATTTAAAAGATAATCAGTAGTTGCAACAGAATAGATTTTATTTTTACTAATTTCTTTGTCATTTATCTTGGCTTCTATCAAATTGTAGCTATTATCTAAAACTATATTTATTCCAGAAATAGGATGAGCTTTTTTACTTAATTTAAGATAGTTAATTAATTCTTCTACAGTCTCCCCATCTAACTCACAAACAACCATGCTGTTTTCGAAAGGCATTACATTATAGGCTGTTCGAGTTGTTATATCCCCTTTAGATATAGAAGCACGAATTCCACCATGATTTAATAAGACAAAATCAATATCTCTGTTTTTTCTAGCCTTATACACAGGATTAGAGAGTTTTAATGCTACATCTGCCATCATATTTCCAATAGCTGTATTTAATAAGCCATTCTTTTTGTCATAATTAGTTGGCGAATAAGCAAGAATGCTGTCCATTTTACTGTCAACTTTATTCTTATAGGGAGTTATAAATTCTACTATTTCTTTATCACTTTTTACATTATTATTTACTTCAATTCTATTTCCTTGTAAAACATAGTTGTTTTCGCAGCTTTGTATTGAAAAAAATGTGATAAATAATATGAGAATAACTCTTTTCATAGTTATAATCGTAATGTTTAATTAATTACATTTGTATAAGACCATCAATAAGATATGTTTTTAAAGTTATTTAGGAAAAGATCTAACCAAAAATATATTAACAAAATATTAAATTCTAAGAGATCAAAAATTAGTGACAGAAAAATTAGATCTGTAGGGATTATATTGAGTCTTGAGGAGTATAAAGATTATGATAAATTAAAAGGAATCTTTACAAATTTTGGTGTAAATGAGAATCAAATTAAGTTTATAACATATGTTTCTCACAAAGATTTTCAGTTAAACCACTGGGATGATTATTTTAGCCCTGAAGATTTTGGATGGAATGGCAATATCACCAACATTGCCTTAAATGAATTTATAAATACTAGATACGATGTTCTTATTAGTTTTTATCGAATAGATAATACAGACTTAAATCTTGTGTCAGCAAAATCTAAAGCAAACTTTAAGATAGGAATATCAAACTTTGATCAACGTATAAATGATTTTATTATTGACGTTGATATAGAAAATATTGAGGTTTTTAGGAATGAATTAGAAAAATATTTAAAAGGACTTAATAAAATCTTTTAGTTTTCTACTCATATATTTTTAATTTTATAATAAATATTTAATTCATATTTTTGCAATCGCTCAAAATACAATGAGAAAAATGAAAAAAATTCAGTTTATATTAATATTCGGCTTAGTACTTTCTTGTAGTGAATATCAGAAGACTTTAAATTCTGATGTAATTGCTGATAAGTTTCTTCTAGGGACAACATTATATGATGAAGGAAAATATCAAAAAGCAAATAGATTATTCACTCAGATTGTACCTCAATACAGGGGAAGACCGCAGGCTCAGAAGCTAATGTATATGCATGCCAAGTGTTTTTATGAAACTAAAAGTTACTATACTGCAAATTATCAATGTGAAAGATTTGCTAGTACATATCCTGACAGTGAGAAGGTTCAGGAAATAGCTTTTCTTGGAGCAAAAAGTTATTATCATATAGCTCCAATTTTTTCTAAAGACTCAAAAGAAACATTAACTGCTATAGAAAAGTTACAAGCATTTATCAATACTTTTCCTGAATCGGAATATATAGCTGAGGCTAATGAACTAATATTTGACTTAGATTTTAGACTTGAAATGAAAGCTTATGATACAGCATTGCAATACAATACTTTATCAGATTACCAAGCTTCAATAAAGTCTTTCGATAATTTTATTTTAGATTTTCCTGGATCAAGACTTAGAGAGAAGGCGATGTATTATAGATTTGATTCCTCTTATAAGTTGGCTATAAATAGTGTATCTTGGAGAATGCAAGAGAGAATTGATAAAGCTATTAGTTACTTTAATAGTTTTAAAAGAAGTTATGAGTCGTCAGAATTTATTGAAGAAGCTGAAATAAAATTAAATGAATTAAAAGAATTAAAAACAACATAACAAAAGAGAATTATGGATTTAAAAAAGACCAATGCAGCTCAAACTACAGAGACTTATAACAGAGATGTTATAGAAGAAAAGACTGAAAACATATATGAAGCAATTTCTATAATTGCTAAAAGGGCTGAGCAAATTAAAGGTGATGTTAAAAAGGAATTAATTGACAAGCTTGAAGAATTTGCAACATATAATGATAGTTTAGAAGAAATTTTTGAAAACAAAGAACAGATTGAAGTTTCAAAATTTTATGAAAGACTCCCTAAGCCTCATGCAATTGCTATTCAAGAATGGTTAGAAGAAAAAATTTACCATAGAGATAGCAATGAAGAAATAGAAGAATAAATACATGTCAATTTTAAGCGGAAAAAAAATTCTACTGGGCATATCAGGTGGTATCGCCGCTTATAAATCAGCAATACTTGTTAGATTATTTATTAAAAGTGGGGCGGAAGTAAAAGTTGTCATGACCCCAGATGCTAAGGAGTTCATTACCCCCTTAACATTATCAACCCTATCTAAAAACCCAGTTCATTCAAGTTTTACTTCGGAAGATGAGGATGAAACATGGAATAATCATGTAGAATTAGGAATGTGGGCAGATCTAATAATAGTTTGCCCAGCAACTGCCAATACATTATCAAAGATGGCAAATGGGAATTGTGATAATCTTCTTATTGCTGTATATCTATCTGCAAAATGTCCTGTTTATTTTGCTCCAGCCATGGATTTAGATATGTATAAACATCAATCAACTAAAGATTCTATAGCAAAGCTTGAAAAAAACGGAAATATTTTAATTCCTGTTGAATCAGGTGAGCTAGCAAGCGGCCTTGTTGGTGAAGGAAGACTCGCTGAGCCTGAATCAATTGTAAGTTTTATTGAAGCAGATATTATGAAATCATTGCCCTTAAGAGGTAAAAAAATATTGGTAACTGCTGGCCCAACTTATGAAGCTATAGATCCTGTGCGCTATATTTCTAATCATTCTAGTGGTAGAATGGGTTATGAAATTGCTAAAAAAGCAGTAGAGCTTGGTGCTAAAGTATTCTTAGTAAGTGGTCCTTCAAATCAAGAAATATCAAATCATTCTATTGATTTGCTTAAAGTGGTAACTTCTAAGGAAATGCATGCAGAAGTATTAAATCACTTTAATGATGTTGATGTTGTTATAATGGCAGCTGCAGTGTCTGATTTTAAGCCTAAAGATTTTTCAAATAAAAAAATAAAAAAAGGCAATATTCAGCCTAAAATTGAGTTAGAAAAAACAAAGGATATTCTATTGGAATTAGGAAAGCTTAAAAAAAATCAGTTTTTGGTTGGATTTGCTTTAGAAAATGAAAATGAAGTTGAAAATTCTATAAAGAAATTAAAAGATAAAAATCTTGATTTGATTGTACTAAATTCTCTAAATGACAAAGGCGCTGGTTTTGGAACAGAGACTAATAAGATTACTATTATTAACAAAAAAGAAGAGAAAACTAATTTTGATTTAAAAGACAAATCTGAAGTAGCTGAAGATATCCTTAATCATATAATGACTCAAATAAATGTTTAGAATATTATTAATTTTTTCACTCTTAACCACAACTCTTACATTTTCTCAAGAGTTGGCCTGTAATGTTACAGTTGATGCTAGACAGACTGGAAATGAAAACTTACAGATTTTTAGGTCTCTTCAAACTCAATTAACTGATTTTATAAATAATACAACATGGACTGGAAGAAAGATTAGAAATAATGAAAGAATAGATTGTAATATGTTTATTAATATATCAAGTTATGACAACGATGTTTTTCAAGCTACTCTTCAAATACAATCATCAAGACCTATATACAATTCTTCATATAATTCTCCAGTATATAATTTTAATGACAAGAATTTTACATTTCGATATCAAGAGTTTCAAAATCTAAGGTTTAATGCTGATGTTTTTGAATCAAATCTTGTTTCTGTTTTAGCTTTTCATATCTATATGATTCTTGGAATTGACGCGGATACTTTTGATATGAATAGTGGAGACGTATTTTATAGACAAGCACAAAAAATTCTTGACTATTCACAGCAAAATGGATTCAAAGGTTGGGCAGCTAATGATGGGCTTCAATCAAGATATTATTTAATAGACAATATTCTTTCCCCTACCTATAAAGAATATAGAGTTGTTTTACATGATTATCATTTTAAAGGTTTAGACTTTATGAATACTGATGTAAAGCAAGCCAAAAATAATATTGCAAAATCTCTTATGATGCTAGAGCAGATGAATAGAAGGCGGCCTAATTCATTTATATTAAGGGTATTTTTTGATACCAAATCAAATGAAATTCAAGACATATTTAGCGATGGTCCAAGTGTTCCTGTTACCAATTTGATATCTGCATTATCAAAAATAGCTCCTAATCATTCTGATAAATGGAGAAAAATTAGTTTTTAAATAAAAACACTAGTATTTTTAGTATTCTAATTTAATTCAATTGTTAAAGAGCTTATCGATAAAGAATTACGCATTAATTGATGACCTGTCTGTAGACTTCAACAATGGTCTTTCAATTATAACTGGAGAAACTGGAGCAGGAAAATCTATTCTTGTTGGAGGTCTTTCACTTATTCTAGGAAAAAGAGCTGATATATCAGTAGTTAAAGATGTATCAAAAAAATGCATTATTGAAGCAGTTTTTGATGTTGGAAACTATAATTTGAAAAACATTTTCGGTGAAAATGAAATAGATTATGAAACTGAAACCATAATTAGAAGGGAGATTTTAACTTCTGGAAAGTCTAGAGCTTTCATCAATGATTCTCCAGTGAATTTAAATCAATTATCGGTTGTCAGCAGCCATATAATTGACATACATTCTCAGCATCAAACCCTAGAATTAACTGAAAATAATTTTCAATTTGAAGTCATAGATTCTATTTCAAATAATTTAGATATTATAGAAGACTACAAGAAAACGTTAGTCTTGTTTAATCAAAAACAAAAAGAGCTTGATCAGCTTATTGCAAATAAAGATGAATTGATTAAGACTTTAGACTACAATTTATTTTTAGCCAATGAAATAAAATCTTCTAATATTTTAAGTGAAAACTTAGATTCTTTAGAAGAAAATCAGAGAAATCTAGCAAATTTTAATTCTATTAAAGAAGAATTGGTCTATAGTCAGCAATTGATTTCAGATGACAAGTATGGATTAGTATCAACTATGAATAACTTAAAAAATTCACTAAAACGTTTAAGTGAAAGTTCTGACTCATTCAATGATGTCTATGAAAGATTCTCATCGGTCTTTATTGAGGTAGATGATATTGCTAGTGAGATTGAAAATAGTTCTGAAAATTTAGAAGAAAATCCAGAAAAATTAGAAGAGATAAATAGTAAGTTAAGCAGTATACATAATCTATTTAGAAAGCATTCAGTTTCTTCTATAAGTGAGCTTGATGAAATTTATAGCAACTTAAATGACAGTATTTCAACTTCTGAAAATATTGATCAAAAAATAGAACAAACTACTTCTAAATGTGAGCAGTTAAGAAGCCAATTAGATGATAAGGCTAATCTTATTCATAACAATAGAAAGGATAGTATACCAAACTTTATTTCTATGATTGAAGAAATAATTCATGATTTAGGAATGAATAATGCAAAATTTAAAATTGATATTACTAAACAAGATACTTTCTACTTGAATGGAAAAGATGATATAGAATTTTTATTTACTGCTAATAAAGGCTCTAGTTTTAAGCTTTTAAAGAAATCAGCATCTGGTGGTGAGCTTTCTAGAATTATGCTTGCAATCAAATCAATATTAGCAAACTATAGGCAATTGCCAACACTTATGTTTGATGAAATTGATACAGGCGTTTCTGGTGAAATTTCTTTAAAAATAGCTGCTATAATGAAACAGATGAGTAGAAAAATGCAAATATTTACTATAACACATTTACCACAAATAGCTGCAAAAGGTGAGTCACACTATAAAGTTTTAAAGACTCAAGAAAATCACAAAACCATAACAAATATGGTTAAACTAACCAGTGAGGAGAGGATAGTTGAAATTGCAACAATGTTAGAGGGAGACAAGATTTCAGCCTCAGCAGTAGCACATGCAAAACAGCTATTGAATTAGTGAATAAATTTGTTTAACTTTCAGAAAGATATATCTCAACATGTCAACTAACTTACTAAAAGGAAAAAGAGGCATTATTTTTGGAGCATTGGATGAAAGATCAATTGCTTGGGTAACAGCCGAAAGAGTTCATGAAGAAGGCGGTACTTTTGTATTGTCTAATGCGCCCGTTGCTATGCGAATGGGGCAAATCAACGAGCTTGCAAAAAAAACTAATTCACAAGTTATTGCTGCGGATGCCACTTCTTTAGAAGACCTTGAAAACTTAGTAAGCGAATCTATGAAAGTTTTAGGAGGTAAGTTAGATTTTGTTTTACATTCAATAGGAATGTCAATTAACGTTAGAAAGGGCAGACACTATACTGATCAAAAATATGATTGGACTCAAAAAGGCACTGATGTCTCTGCTATGTCATTTCATAAAGTTATGCAGACTCTATATAAGCAGGATGCTATGAATGAATGGGGGAGTATAGTAGCTTTAAGCTATATGGCTGCTCAACGTGTTTTTCCAGATTATAATGATATGGCAGACAATAAAGCATACTTAGAAAGTATAGCAAGAAGCTTTGGTTATTTCTTTGGAAAAGATAAAAAAGTTAGAGTAAATACAATTTCACAATCACCAACACCTACAACTGCAGGAAGTGGAGTTAAAGGTTTTGATAGTTTTATTACTTATGCAGAGAAAATGTCTCCGCTAGGTAATGCTACAGCTCTTGATTGTGCTAATTATACGATTACTCTTTTTAGCGATCTTACAAAAAGGGTTACCCTGCAAAACCTCTATAATGATGGAGGTTTTAGTAATATGGGAGTAAGTGACGCTATAATCGATGATATATCTGAATAAAAAAAAATTCACTTAAAATTAGATTATGAAAAAAAATTACATTTTAATATTATTAGCATTTCTGTTTACTGTTGGCTTTCAAGCCCAAGTTGTGATTGGTGAAGGGACAACTGTAAATGAAGAAATGCCTATTGAACCATTTTACAAGTGGTCTTATTCTCAGGTAATATATCATGCCGGAGAGATTAATGCATCTGGTACAATTACAGGCCTAAAATATACTGCTACTGAACCAACTGATTTAGAAAATAGTGATGGTTGGGATATTTGGTTAGGACATACTTCTCTTGATCAACATCTAGATGACAATACTGGATCTAGTAGTGGTGTAGCTTGGGTTAATATTTCAGAATTAACACAGGTTTTTAGTGGAACTGTTACTATTGAAAACCAAGTAGTTAGTATTACACTAGACACACCATTTGAATATAATGGAACAGACAACCTTATGGTAGCAGTTAATGAAACTTCTAATGTCAACGATGCTTATGATGGATCTGGAGAAGATTTCTTTTGTACTCCAACAAGCGGGATTTATCGAGGATTAGTATATTATACTGATAGTTTTCAAATAGATCCAGAGAATCCGCCTGCAGTTACAAGTTCAAATAGAAGAGAGTCTTATGCAAACATAACTTTTGAAGGGATTACTCAGTCATGTTCTAATCCATCAGGTTTTAGTGTTGATAATATTATGGGTACTTCTGCTGATGTGTCTTGGACATCAGCTAGTGATTATGGATGGGAGTACATTGTTCTTACTTCTGAAGATGATGCTCCTGGTGATTCTGATTCGGGAACAGCTGTTAGTGATGCTTCTGTAAGTCTTTCAGGATTAACACCACTTACCGATTACATTTTTTATGCTAGAACGGTTTGTGCTAGTGAGAATAGTGGATGGGTATCATTTTCTTTCACTACAGATTGTCAAGACCTTTTTGAACTTCCTTTTTTAGAAGGATTTAATGCTGGTAGCAATACGGGTCTTCCTGCTACTACACCATCACCTTCAGAGACTGAAATTTGTTGGACAATACTTGATTTATCACCAGCTGAAGCACCGAATAATGCTAGTTGGAACATAAATGGTGTTGGAACAGCTCTTGTTTTTGAAGGAGACCATGGAGCTTTCCTTTATACAGGTAACAATCAAGGAAAGAATGATGATTATTTAATTACTCCTAAATTAAATCTTACAGGAAATGATAGATTAAAATTTGCCGCTAAATCATATACTGGCGATAGTCCAGAAAACAGCATGGAAGTTTTAATGTCTAGTACAGGTAATGCTGCTGAAGATTTTACCATTGTTCTTAGTGAGACTACACAATATGCTGGTGGTGAAGATTGGACTGAAGTTTCAATTGATCTTTCAGCATATACTGGAGAACATTATATTGCATTCCATGTGCCTCCAACCGATAATGAAGGATATTATATGTCATTAGATGCTGTTATAGTTGAGGTAAACCCTACTTGTGATACTCCTTTAAATGTTACAATATCTAATCTTACTTCTTCCTCTGCTGATGCTTCTTGGGATGCAGGGGCAACTGGTGAAACAGAATGGGAGTATGTACTTCAAACTGCAGGTGATTCTGCGCCGACTGGAAGTGGTACTTCAGTTAGTACAAATTCTGTAACTCTAGATGGATTAACTCAAGGCGGTGAATATGATTTTTATGTTAGAGCTGTTTGTGGTACTGATAATTATAGTGAATGGACGCCTCTATATGGGGTATACTTTATGATTCCACCAGTTGGAGGAGTATGTACAGATCCTATTGTAATAGATGCTTTACCTTATAGTACTACAGATAATACAGAGAATTATCAGGATGATTATAGTGGTAGTGCTGGAGAAAACTGTAATGAATCTGCTGCTTATTACCTTAATGGTGATGATGTAGTGTATGCATATACCGCAACTAGTGATACATCAATTAATGTATTTATGTCTCCAGATGCTACATATTCAGGAATATTTGTTTATGATTCTTGTGATGATATAGGAGTAGAATGTGTTGCTGGTATAGGTGTTAGTAATGATGATAATAGAGAATTTGATATGAATGTCTATAGTGGGACTACATACTATATTGTGATTTCTACTTGGGCATCTCCACAAAGCGTTGGATATGATCTTGTAATTTCTGAAAACACATGTCAAGATCCTGTAATAACTCCTACTGCAAATACTTGTGATGGATCAACTGGAGAGTGGACAATTGATGTTGATGTTTCTGATTTAGGATCATCTTCATTATATACTATTACCGATAATCTAGGAAATGTTCAGTATGCACAAGCTGCTGGTGTGTTAACATTTGGACCTTATACTGGAAGTTCACCTGTTACATTTACTGCTACAGGAGATGATTCAAACTGTGATCAGACATTTACCGTTTTATCATCTTGTATGGCATGTGCTGCTACTTATACATCTGGTTGCGGTTATGGAGATGGTGTTGTGTCGTTTGCGATGGGTAGTATTTATAACTGGTCAGGATGTAATGATACTGATGGTGAAAATGGTTATTCTGTCTACACAGGGAACGTTTCCGTAAACTGTCAGGATGAGGCATGTGATTATATCACAGACTTAGCCCAAGGTGAAACTTATGATGTTACAGTAGAGACTGGTTATGGAAGTCAATGGGTTACAATGTGGATTGATTTTAATGATGATTATGAGTATACTGAAGATGAAAAGATTGTTACAGATTATGTTATAGCAGATGGAGCTGGTTCAGGAGATCATAGTGCTACTTTCCCTGCCGTTATACCTTCAGATGCTAATCTAGGTGAACATACACTAAGAGTTAGAACAAACTGGCAGGCAAGTTCAGGTGATCCTTGCGAAGCCTATACTTATGGTGAAACTGAAGATTATGCTGTTGTTATAACAGATGCATTAAGCATAAATGATGTGGAGCTTGCAGATCTTAGGATATATCCTAATCCAGTAGATGGAAATTATGTAACAATTAAATCCCCAATTGGTGGTGATAAATACGTGGAGCTATTTGATATAAATGGTAGAAGGGTATTAGCAACTACTATATCAGGAGATATGTTAGATATATCATCTATTAATACAGGATTCTATATGGTAGAAGTCACTGTAAATGGATACAAAAAAGTTTCTAAATTAATTATTGAATAATAGTTTAGAAATAAGACAAAAAAAGACTCAGTTTTTAAACTGGGTCTTTTTTTTATATCTACTTGTTTGATTAAATTTGACCTATGACTGAAAATGATATTTCTTTTATTATCCCTGTTTTCAATAGGCCAAATGAGATAAGAGAGCTTCTAGATAGCTTTTCTAAACTAACCTCTTCAAAAGATTTTGAAATTGTAATTGTTGAGGATGGATCTACTTTAGATTCTAAAGATGTTATTGAAGATTTTAAAGGTCAATTGAATATATCCTATTACAAAAAGAAAAATACAGGTCCTGGTGATTCTAGAAATTATGGAATGAAACTAGCAAAAGGCAGCTATTTTATAATTCTTGATTCAGATTGCATTCTGCCAGAAGATTATATGAAAAATGTAATAGATAATTTAAAAAACAATTATGTTGACTGTTTTGGAGGGGTAGATGGATCACATGAGTCATTTAGTGCTTATCAAAAAGCTGTTAGCTTTTCTATGACATCGTTTTTAACTACTGGTGGAATAAGAGGAGGGAAGTATAAGAAAAAGCTTTTTCAGCCCAGAAGTTTTAATATGGGAATATCTAAAGAGGCTTTTGATAAATCAAATGGTTTTGGCAATATTCATCCAGGCGAGGATCCTGATCTTTCAATTAGATTAAATCAATTAGGATTTACTACAGCATTGTATAGTAATGTTTTAGTATTTCATAAACGAAGAGTTTCTATTGGTAGTTTTTTTAAACAAGTATACAAGTTTGGGCTAGTTAGGCCAATACTTAATCATTGGCATCCAAAATCATTCAGATTAGTATATTATTTTCCGACATTTGCTTTAGTGTATTTGATTTTTTCAATTATAGAATCCATTAGAGGAAATTATATATTATTATATCTAATAGCATCCTATATGATACTAATATTTCTTTCATCAACAATTGTAAATAGAAGTTTAAAAATTGGACTTTTATCAATTATTACAAGTGGTATACAGATATTAGGATATGGTTTAGGATATTTAAAGTCAAGTATTATATTAATTTTTAATAATAAGAATATAGAAAAGGTTTTTCCAGAAGTATTTTTTACTAAATAATAAAAATGATAAACAAGTTTAGATCAGTATATAAGACTAGAAAATTCAATGTATTTATATTTTTTGCGCTTTTAGCTCTAACATATTCATTTTTATCTAAACTAACTACCAACTACACAAAAGTTATAGTTTTTGCGGTAAAACCAGTGGATATCCCATCAAATCAAGTTGTTTTAGATCAATCAATTGACAGTATAAGGGTTGAATTAAATGGTTATGGATATAACCTTGCTAAATATTATATGGAGGATCCTATAATTGAAATTTCTCTTAATGACTTAAAAAAAAGTAAATCAAAATATCAATGGTCTAAGCAAAGAAACTTTTCTGTTTTAGAATCAAAGTTTGATGGTTCCGTTACCTTAATTTCAACCTCTATAGATGAAATAGATTTTATTATTGAAGAATATGAATCTAAAAAGGTTCCTGTAAAGCTAGATTTTGAACTAGAATATAAATCTGGTTTTGATTCATTTGAGCCTTATCAATTATCAAAAGATTTTATTTCGATTACTGGACCAAATTCTCTTATTGATTCAATTAATGAAATTCAAGCACAGAAATTAGTTTTACAAGATGTAGATCAAGATATCAATAGAAAAATTAAGATAAAGCCTTCAGAAAATGAGAATGTAATCTATTCAGAAAATGAGATAGATTTTTATTTAAAAGTTGAAAAATTTACTGAAGAATCTATAAAAGTTCCAGTAACCATTGTAAATATTAAGGATAACATGAAAATAAATTACTTTCCTAAGGTCGTTTCTGTTTTGTACCGAGTAAGTATAAAAGATTATAAAACTGTAAATCCAATGGATTTTAGGGTGGAATGTGACTTAAATACAATTAATAAAGACAATTCTATAATGATTTCAACAATCACAAAACAACCTGAAAATGTTAAGAAATCTAGAATCGAAAACAATCAAATTCAATACGTAATTATAGAATGATAAAAGTAGCTATAACAGGAGGTATTGGTGTAGGGAAAACAACTGTTTCAAACCTATTTGAAAAGATGGGAATTCCTGTTTTTAATTCAGATGTTATTGCTAAAGAAATAATGAGTAGCAATCATGCTTTAAAAAATCAGATAATAGAAGTCTTTGGCGTAAATGCATATGAGAATAATAAACTTAATAGAAGTTATTTGTCAAATGCTATTTTTAATGACAGAAATCTATTAGAAAAAATGAATTCTATTGTTCATCCTTATGTGGCAGAGGAGTTCAATTCTTGGTTAAAAAATCAAAGTTCTAAATATATAATCTATGAATCTGCAATAGTTTTTGAAAGTAATGGAGAAAACGCTTTTGA
>CEPK01182927.1_pt1 | contig 13225 bp, 1 predicted proteins | sample 356231 | NCBI WGS metagenome assembly CEPK01 (sample SAMEA2620259, study PRJEB7988) | marine metagenome | biome: marine biome (ENVO:00000447); feature: deep chlorophyll maximum layer (ENVO:xxxxxxxx); material: "saline water (ENVO:00002010), including plankton (ENVO:xxxxxxxx)" | depth 80 m
CACCGAAAGACTATTTATTTTAGCGGAAGAAGTATAGTGCGAGGCGAGCAGTTATAAATGGCATCGACATTCAAAACAAAATCATTTCAGCTTACAGGCGAACATCAGCACATTCTAAAAGACGTTGGAGCCATTCGTAAGGCTGGCTCAGGGCAACCCCAAGGAATGTCTATCGCTGCGCCCAGCAGGGACTCTGGTGGCATGACTCTGCGTGATGATAGAGACTGCCCAGTGTCGGTTGTTCCCGATGATATTGAATGTTTCGGTCTGGACGGTGTTCAAGATATTGTAGATAATCGTAATGCAACATATTTGAACATGGCTTCGTTTGCAGAGACGATTGAAGACGAATATTTAACCGAAGAAATGATTACTGCTCTTGGTGATGCGTCTTTCGGCTCAATATACACTGGTTCGGATTCGTCCGGTTGGGGTCTGATGGACTTGGCAACTCGGGGAGGGCATCAACCATACGCACAATATGTTTTAGCGCGTTTGGATTATACTTCTCCATGTCAGCTTAACGGTGCGCTGGTTGAGTTGCAATACCCCGGCGCTGAGATTATTGCATTTTTCGGAACCATCAAAGATACAGCAGGCGTACAGCAGACGGGCGCAGCACATGAGCATTTGTGGGCTATTAGCAAAAAGGCTGGAACACCAGCATTAGGTCAGGGCATTTCTTTTATTCCTGCATCGGCTGGTGAAAGAATCCCCGCAGCAAGCACGCTTACCAAGCTCTGCTGGGTGTTGCTTGGTGTTGGAGAGCCGTCCTACTCACAAGGTCAAGGTGGACCAAACGATGCTGGTAACGACAATCAATATGGTGGCTCACACATGTATGGTGGCGGTACATCGGACTTACCTTGCCCAGAAGAATTTCCGATTATCGTACACGGAGCAGTGAAACCAGAATGGAGAAACGGACACCTCGGACTCATTGGCACTGACCTCTGGGCTGCTCACGAAGCTTGGAACGGACCATCTTCGGGCTGGAGCAGTGCCGTTTGGTTTATTATCATGAGCCAACTGCTGTTCGGTTCGTTGGAAGTGGTCAGCCATCCATATGTTTCTATTGACCCTGAAGTGGCGCGGTGGTGGGATGTAAACAGCGACAGGGCTGTTGGTATTGCCGATGTGGTCGCATTTGTTAATTGGATGCAGCAAATCGTAGTTGACCGAGACATACCATCCTCCCTCTCTATAACTTATCCGCGTGACTGCTGCGACGATGAAGAGCGCACACCCGATGTGCCAGACAAAGAAGAAAAAGAAGACCCACCCGTACCATGTGAAGCTCACATGGAAATCTTAGCGGTGAAGTGTGTGCCTTCAAATTCTGGTATCGCAGGAGGGCACGGGCAAGGGTTGGCTCACGGGAAGGGTCGCGAAGATTTTATTATGAGAACATTTGGTTCCGACAATCGTCATTCTCTCAATGTGGCAGTATCAGGAGATGATTGTGATGAGATAGAACATGCGACGGAGGAAGGGCAGTCTAATGATATGTATATCTATGTTGGCTTGAGGCATGATTTACCAGTCTCAGGTTTCCAATTTGATGTTGGTTTCAATAAATATTCAAGCGCACCCTTAGCAAACTGCGGTGCAATGATACCCGGTGGGGAAATGTCTGCGAAAAATTGGAACATGGTTAGTAAGGCATTTGACGATAGGTTTGGCTACGACCGAGTGATTAGAGTTGTTAGTTGGCAACCACTATATGATTTCTCGCAGGCACAAAAGAACAAAGGTTTCAACATCCAAGATGGAGACTTCTTGATGGGTCTTCAAACATTCCCGTCTTTGGACCCTGCTATCTCAGACTTTAGGGGAGTTGCTTTGGTTCATGTGAGGAATGCTCCCCCAACATCTTGTGCGTGCCCTGAAAAGAAGTTTTACATTGATGGGGATTTGTCATCTATCAGACAAAAGAATCCCGACCAGCTTAAAAATCCCAGCAGATATACCGAAGGTAAAGAGTGGCATGGACCCGTTGCATATCACGCTGGTCGATACTGGACCGCATCGCAAGACGCCGGTCCTCTGGTTCGTGATGCTTCGTCGCTACCGTTATCAGTTGTCTGGGATGGCATTGAATTGCTGAATAAGCGAGTGGTTACCAATTATAGGACGCGCCCGACCTACCACGACAATTATGGTCTGAAATATATGGGCGATTTCTTGGGGCTATATGCGAGTGTGCCTGCTATTTTTGATGACTTTGAAAGTTTTTTTACTTCAGCAGATGGTATAGGTCCGTGGGTGTTGAAGACACTTCACAATGGCATGAATACAAAATTCCCTCAAGGGTGTGCAGAATATGAATACCTGTGGGACGAGTTGTTCAATAGGTATATCCTATCGCTGGAAGCCTCGTCAGGTTCATCCCTCGGAGCCACAGCCAAGAATACGCTTAAAGCAGATTTCGATAAAGGGTTTGCTGATGATGCGACTTTGGATGGAAAATTTGATGTAGCGGATTTAGTTGCATTACACAATAGCGCACAAATAAGAATGTTGTTTCCAGACCCTCTGAAGGCGGGTCAAGCAGGCGCAACAAAAGACACATGGAAAAACCCTCCCACCGACTGGTCTGTTGCTGGTCGCGAAGGAGACAGTGAGGCGTTCAAGAAATGGAAAGAAGCTCAGAAAGATAAGAAAGATGGCGCTGCGGGTACGCAATCAGACGGAAGAGATTTCTATGCTTGGACCACGGACGAAGAGCAAAAAGGCGCGATTACTAGAAAAAGCCAGCTTCCCAATCTTGAAAGAATTGTTCCAACATATTGTCTAAACACTTTCAACACGGCGACGATGCCAGACCATTGCCCCGCTATCGTGGGTGGCGTATATGCCGAAACAAAAGATACGCTTAGAAGTTCGATTGTTGCCGGTGGTCAAAGTTGCGGTGGACGGTTTCAGCTTCAATACCTGAGCCAGCGTACTGATATTATGCCAGACAAGGCAGCAACAGCAAAATTTGTTTTTGCAAAGAAGCCAGACGCAGACGCCACCATGCAGATACAAGATATTACTGGAAGAAAAGAAAAGATTCGATTCTCAGCCTCGGCAACTGGAACTGACTTGGACGGTGGATACAAGGCGATTCAAATCAAGTCAGACCTCAATGCAACAATGACGGAGGTAAATACTTTCTTCTCATCACACAGCGACACAAACATAACCTGTGCTTTAACGCCGTCAAGCGGAAACAAAACCGGATTCATACTGACACAAGCTGGAATTGGCTCAAAGGGAAACACTTCCATAAAAACCACTGCGCGGTTAAACCTCATTCAATATCAAAGTCGATTTAAAGATGGCTCATCTTACATGACGACCCTCCCAAATGCTTTCAGGGATTGGGCGCAGTATTTTAAATCAGAACACAGTATTGCAAATATTGATTTATATCAAAATGAAGAAGAGTATGGGACAAGTGGTGCGTCATTCTTTGAGGTTCGTACAGCCGTGAACTGTGAAGGGTACAATACAATAATGACCCCTATCATTGGCTATGTTTCAAAATCAGTTGCAACATTAAATTTCTGTGGAGGTTATGATGCAGACACTGCTGTAAAGGCGAAAATTCTACCGGGCGATGGCTTCAAAATGGTCGATGTGTATGATGCAGAGACGGGCGCTCTGTTGACCGCTGCAACTACTGCTTTACATAAGAATTTCTATTCTATCCCCAATCATGGAAAAATAAGAATTGTTTCGCACAATTTCTTAACTGCCAGCATGGATGCCAAGATAGCCGAGGCGACACTTAAAAATTCTAAGCACTTCACCCCCATCACACAGGATGGTGGCTCGCTTGTCACGGCAAAAGTGTTTGTTACGCCGAAGCCTGATTACTCAGCAGGCAAGTATTTAGAATTGCTGTGTGGGGATAATCCTGTACTTGGAACTGGAAATCTTGAATTGTGGTCAGGTAACACCAAGCCGATTGGATATTTGCGGCAAGAGGCAACAAGCAAGGGTTCGGCAGTTGGACCAGCTACTTCACAATTTAGTCAAAACTATGTTGACGATTCCTCCAGCCTCCACACATATTCTGATTACATGCTACACGCAGAAGTGATTACTCCCCAGCACGTTAGAATTAAATATAACACCATGAAGCCATTTAAGTATGCCACCTTCTCAGTGAGAACACATACGGGTGCAGAGATTGATAGCGTGAAGCTGCTACAAAATTCTGCACTGGGAGATGGGAAGTTGTATGGGTGGAAAGTAGACCACACCTTCCATGAAGACACAACAGATGTATATGGCTTTCCGCTTGAGCCGGGGCAATATTCTGGGGATGGTTATTCTCAGGTTTCTGTATATATTACAGGCTCTTATACAGATGAAAGCGGAGCAACGCAAACAGGATTCGCAAACCCGCCTGAGTATAATGGCATGGGCGACCTTTGTGACATTTACTTCAAGACACCGTTGTTTGAAGAATTCCCACTGAAAGGAAAGAAATATATCTGCCCGCCAATTGGGGGTCAAGTCTTTGATAGTTATCCTGAGAAGCCACGGACAAGTCACACAGAAGATACCCAGAATGGTGTCGAAAAAGATTACCCCGAAGGTAGCCGCGAAGAAGAAAAATATTTTCAGGATGATGGAGTCAACCCTCTTATCGCAAACTTTGATGCAGAGGATTCGTTCGCGACTCAGGTTGAAGTTGTGGAAGTTGGCGGTGCAGATAAGGTAAGCACATGGATTTCAACACCCGGTGTGACCTCGATACCTCACAATGCAAACACAGCCCATCGACCGGACTACAATGTTAATTCTAACGACACAAGAAAGTCTGTCGTCTTCGGTGGCGGGCAAGGTCTGTCCACCGCATCCAGTGGTGTTGGATTCCGCTCTCATGATATTCACAAGTGGTCAGCTTATATCTTGGTGGATATGGCTGCAACTCTTAACAGCGGCATGAGTAATACTAATGAAGCAACTATTTTTAAGGTTGGTGGAAACGGAACGTCCCAGTTCAGCTTAGAATTGAAGGTTCGCAAAGAGTCTGCATCTGGAGCCTTTAAGCTTCAGGCAGTAAGTAAGGCTAATGATGCTAGTAATAACGGGCAGACAACGACACTGGAACATGATATCGCTGTAGCCAGCAGCAACAGCCCACTTCATGGATGGCACATCATCTCTTGGGTTGGTGATGCTGAAGAAGGCAAGGCGTGGTTATATATCGACGGTACAGAAGTTGCAACTTCAGCTATCACTCACAGTAATGGTCTTGGGGCGCATGGTATTGTCTGGAATATTGGTCACGATGGCAGTAACACATCTATCAACGGAACAATCGGCAACGCGGCTGGTAAGCCGTTTGGTGGTCGTATTGCTCAACTCATGCTCTACAAAGAGGCTCATGATACCGAGATGAGAGAGAAGGTTGAAACTTACTTTGCAGTCAAGAATCCAAACGAGGGCACCACCGAAATCCAAGGTAACTTGCCGGGTGGACACACTGGTAATAAAGATGTTGTTGGCGGGCAAACAGAAGAAGGTATTGATATTGAGGGCTATAAGAATCTCAACAAGACGGACAAAACAAATAAGAAGAGAAAAGAGAACGCTATGGCGAAGGAGCGGGAAGGCGGCGAGAGACAATTTGACTTGGGTAGCGATAGATGCGCTGCACAATGGGTATCGGAGCATGTCTGCCTTGATAAGTCTGCCCAAACGCTACTTAATGTATCTTGTGAAGGGACTGGCGAAGGGTTCCAGCTTGGTGACTGAGGAATAGGATAAATGGCAGATTATATTTTTAAAGTCAAAAGGATAAGCGATACCCAAGCGGAAATCGTTGATGCCAAGGTATGGAACTGCCAAAACATGGCAGTGACTGCCTTCGCAACTTATTATAACAATGAATCTTATGATGTTAAGTTAAAGAAAACGGACCCAGACAGAGGGTGGATTCAACACGTTGACCACTCTGGCTTTCTCGCCGCTGAACACAATGCTTGTGAGTCTTTAGCTACTGGAAGTGCTGGAGAAGAATATGATAATCACAGTGGACTCAAGCTAAACAGGGCTGATGGCAGTTCAACCTTAACCATCACACATACTGCGGGCACCGGTAGCGGTGGAATTATCTTCCAAGCCGTGGACCAAGTATCTGCTTATGGAAAGGCTGACGACGGATTAACTGGACAGGATATCGCAGATGCAGGGCGATACCTTAATATGGTTGCAGTCCAAACAACAGCCGTGCTTAAACCCGGCTACTGGATGCGGAACTCTAACAATACCGCGCAAAAGACTCAGATTAAAGCCATCGTAAAATATGGGTATGGGGTTGGCAGCAACAGTAACGAATATCAATACAGGGTTTATTGCGAAAATATCGCTGATTCCACTCAGATAATTACTTTAGGTGTTGGCGATGGGCTTGACTTCTCCGCAACGGGCGACTGGTCAACTGGCACCATATCTGGCGCATCCGACCTTAATGCTGTAGTTGACCAACTGAGTATTACAGATTCTTCTTATAATTCGGGAACAGCATTTCACACTATTCACTATTTCCCTGCTGCTAATCTTGGAACCGCAGTACCAGAGGTAACAAGCAAATATGGTAGATGCTCGATGGTCGGTATCAGGATGGACCCGCCCTCGGTTTATCCCGCCCCCGACTCTACAGCCGGTGGACTAAATAGGCGACTGGCAGAAGCACATCCTATCACAGCCGTAGCAAATAAGGCTGCGTTGAAGTGCGATGGTGGCAATAACCCATCAGGCTGTAGCAACTGGAGTACCAATAGCACTGTAGAAATCTCGGTAATTGATGCTAATGGGTGGGCAGCAGGCGACTATGCTGTTGAGGTTGGCGGCACAACTCACAATGAATATCCCAACCCAGCACCTCTATCCGCTGGGTGGTCTGACACAAGCACAGCAAATGTTGATTGGTTCAAGTTTGGCAATGTTCCATCTTATTATCTCGGCTATAAGCAAGATTGGATGTGGGCGACCACCACATCTGCACCCCCTGCTGCAACACCTGTACTTACCGCTAATGCGAGCGGGTCTGCTTGTGTTATAACTGTTAACGTCACTGCTCTATCAGGCTACAGTACGCCTCTCAAGGGATGGCTTATTGGACCAAACGATGGCTCCCCTACAATTGGCGAGGCGATTCAAAATAAATCCTTTAGTGGCACTGGTTCTTGGACATTTGATTCGCTTGTATCGGGCGCTGCAACGATTCCCGCCAACAACCCTAATGGAACATACGATATTCTGTTCTCTCAGAACGGCGCGTATGGTACGGCGTTAAGCACTCAAATATTAGACCACACCGTTAACACTTGCCCGTTCTTTGACTTCGTAGTCAGTCAGAGTAACGGAACATGCAATTTGGTTGCTCAACTTAGCAACATTCATGGTTACTCCAGCCTCAAGGTTAAAGTTTTACACAATGATAATTCGGCAGTTGTCGATGGAAACGGCACGGCGTTTGAGCATACTTTTGGAAGTCTCACCACCACGGGTCATGCTGGACCGGTATCACATACATTCAATTTAGCAACAGCGGTTGGTATTTGTGACGGGGATAACCTGAGAGTACAGGTACTCACATCAGGCGGCACGCCCATTACAATGGCAGACCACGGTAATCAGTCCTATGATGTTATTGCTTGGAGTGGAGAAAGTGGGTGTGGAGAAGTCTCGGTTACAAATGCATCACCTACGCAAGCTAACTGTCAGGTTACAGGATATATCTCAGCCACATCGTGCCTGCCATCGAATTCAAATGGGCAAATCTCCATTCGTGGAAAGCTACATAAAAATTCTGATAACTCACATATTCAGACAGTCACAGTAACCAAGGCAAACCAAGCCGCTTGGGATACCGCCACTTCCGGTTCAAGTAAAGTTAATTTCCTATTTGGCGCTGGCTCTGAAACATTAGAGAATATTACTTATAAGATTATTTGGGAATATCAAAATAGCTCAGACAACTGGGTTGATTTAAGTCAGAACCAAACAATTGCAGTTAACTCATGCCCGACCTTTAGTGGTTCAGCAACGGCATCGACTTCCCCGAAATGTGGAATTACAATTACGGTCAATTGGAGTGCGACTTCTAATCTTGGAAGCGAAATCCGAGCCATTGTCTTTCTTGATGCGAACGGTAACGGCACGCTGGACGGTGGCGAAAATGTTATTACAGGTGCCACACTCTCAGGAGGCGGGTCACTTAACTTTAGCGGTGGCGACCTTGCGTTCACAGGTTCTGGAACTGAGTCAAAGACAGTTGTTCTTGATGGAGTATCTGACCCCAACGCAAAATACATTGTAGAATTTCAAGCAGACCCCGATGGCGATTCAACCTTCTCGCCTCTTAACTCCCCTTCAATTGGACTATCTACGGCTGATGCACATAAGGCTGTAACGATTACCAACTGCACACCGTGTGCTAATAACGCTTCCCCTTTCTATTACTTTGAAGTTTCTGGTGGCAATATTGTAACAAATGACGGCACCAATCGAGGTGTTAAGAGGTGTGACACAAATGCGTTCACCGCATTCGCTGGCGGCTACTGTAAGACGGATAATAATTCCTCCAACTGGACTATCATTGGCAAAGCCAGCGGTGGTCAGTGGGGCTCCAGTGACGTTACAGGTTGCGCTGATGGTCCCGGTCAAGCTGACGGCACGGCAACCACTGTAAGGCTATACGGCTCTCATCTTCAGACGGGACAACCCCTAAGTGTCTTCACAAGCGGAAGCAGTTGGACTACGCCGCTTGCTGATGGCTGGTACATTGTCTGTAGCACAACTTTCCCAACACCAGACGCTGACCCATGTGGTACTGCATATGCGTTTGAGATTGATACCAATGGTAAGATTGTTTCAACTAACGGTCAGTCCGGTAGCAATCTTCGTGCAGCAGCATTTAGCGGAACTCATTCTTCTCGGTCTGGAACTCACACTTGGGGCACGGGCAACGATATTTGTTATAACGGTGAATCATTCACTTATGAGCCCGTTATCCACGCGAGCGAAGCGGTTGCACGAAGCTCACTTGGCTGTGGAGGAAAGACGGCTGGCACCCTTTACTTGTTCGGTAATGCCATCGACGGACTATACGTTCACAGTACAAACAACGCAAGCACTGGTCAACGGAAGACTGGTGCAGCCGGTTGGTATACAACGTGCGTTGTCCCAGCAGCCGGTACTGCGGTCTGTGGAACAGAGCGGTTCCTTCAGATTACAAGTGCGGCTGGCGATTGGGATGGAAAGATTTATGATTGCTCAGGCTCTGTGGTTCGGACAGACGCAACCTCCGCAGATTGGTTTGAAGAATCACCTATGTCTGGATGGACAGGCTCTTCTGTGGGCAACGGATGGACGGGTGGAAACCCAACCGCAGCGAGTGCGTGCAATCTGTGTGCAGGCAATTATGTAAATGTTAATACAGGCTCAAACATTATTTATGTTAGTGGGACGCTTGTAAATGGAAGAACCAACGCAGATAAATTGAGAATTTATAGGGGCGCTGGTCTTACTAATCCCTTGGCTGCTGGCTGGTATAGATATTGTGGAACGCCCGTTGCTCCAAAGGCTAACGGAGTACCGGAGTTTAGAGAGAAATTCAATTGCTATGGTAACCCATTTAGCTGGTGGTCTGCGAAGCCTCGCGGCACGCTCGTCTTAGATGACAATAGCTACCTTACAAATGGCATCAATGGGAAGATGGAGTGGTGGAGAGACGCCCCCGTCAAAGACTTGACGGATACCAATAACGATTTGGGTATTTATGAGTGGTGGGACGATGGACCAACTAAGAACGCCACAATTCAACGAACAGTAACAAGTCGCAGTTGTATCTCCAACCATCAAAACGGTGGAGGCTCGACACAGGACAAAGATATATTCCAGTTCACCTCTGGTAAGAAAAAGAATTTAACGCGCTCGCCGTTTGCGAATCATCCTGACTCTGCTCAAGGAATACACATTATTTCATCCGAGAAGACTTCTGCAACTGAGGTCACAGCGGCGATTGTATTTGATACTGACTCGACCAATGGAATGATACTCCAATTAACAGACGTTCATGACTCAAGTGGGATGACTTCCGGCACATGGGACAACCTTGAGAAATCTGTAAAAGCCGGGAATGTAATTACAGAAAGCGTTCTGGTTTTTAAGAAGTCTGGTTCCAGTCAAGTGACCTTGCAGACTCAAAAGAGAACATTGTCATGGAATTCAAGTAACAATTCTGCAAGCTGGGGAAGCTGGACGCAATCAGCAGCCCTGACTGCTTCAGTCAGCGGGTTTGCAATTGCAGTTATCAAGGCGACGGCAGAAGGTCACACTATTAGAATTAACGGTGCGGCAACTGCCTCTAACTCTTCAGTGTCTGTATTCTGTGATGGTAACAAGGGCATCACAAACCTTAATACAGAAATCGGTGGTGATGATGGAAAGCTCACCCCAACAATGAAGTTGGCTGAAGTAATTCTTTACGACGAAGAATTAAATTATGATGAGATGCAGGAGCTTGAAGGTTGGCTTGCTGAGAGATGGTGTAAACAACTCGACAACCTAACTCCCGCACACCCCTATTATGCTGACGGTCCAAATTGTAGTACATGTGAAAGTGTATGCTGCGAGGCAGAAGTAACAGTATCGACAACGGTCACAGGCGCGAGCCACAAGGTTGAGGTTACGCCAAGTTACAAGTGTAGTGAAGATGTTTGGGGATACCAGTTTAAACTTCTGGGATTGTCGGGACTCAATATTACTCCCGGCGTCTGGAAGGAGGGTGATACAATTACCACCACCGTATCGGGCAAAACATTTTCTGTAACATTCACCGACCCGTTCGCGCATGGATTTAAAAATTATTTGGTGTCCGATAAGGACAATAACATCTGGGTAGTCGGTCACTTCTATGATTCAGGCTCAGGTGACTACGACAAGGTGTTGCCACCACAGGCAGCAGCGACTGCGTTCACCGTTATTACTATTACCGAGACAAGCTCAAACAAGGTTCAAAGCTGGGGCGGTATTTCTGGAACAATTGTTACGAGCAAATCCAAGCTGAACAATCCTCACGCACCGCATCCGATTCTTGCAACGTATTATCCAAACCAGACCAGCAGACAAGAAACTCCGGTTAGCACATACAACGGAGATTCCACTGGTGATGGCACTGTGTCGATGACCGATGTGGAAGCTATTATTTCCCGAATCCCGAAAGCTGGTACACCGTTTGACCTTGAAATCTCCAGCGGAGTCGCAGAGTGTTGGATGGAAACTCTGGATGCAAATGGTAAGGGCTGGCTTGATATTACCGATGCCGTTACGACTATCCTAAATTTGAAAACCAATGGAACAAATGGCGGTTCAGGTACTCCGATTAGTAACTCGGCTGTGGTTAAGTCAACTGCTACACCAAAGAATTTATTGAGTGTTGCTGCTTGTATCAACAGAATGAAACCAACAGAGTGTGAGCCATGCCCCTGTCCCGACTTGTTAGAACCTGAAGAGTGTATTTCTAGAGTTTGGATTTCAAACATTACCCCTGTTGATAAAGACCAGCAGTTTGCAATCATCACGGTCAAATATCAATCTTCTTGTTGTATTGATGGCTATCAGATTGAGCTTGGAGGGTACGACCCAACCAAGATAGGAAATACTGGTTATCATGATGGCGTTGTATATGCACCCAGCACGGGTTACGATATTGGTCAGCACGCTACTGAAACCCATGCTAGAAACTGGTTACACGGGACGACCTTGGACCCGACCTATAGTGGTGACACCGCACTGGAGAACGGAGACGATATTTGGATTTGGCAGGCGGCTTCTACCGCAGGTTATCCATTGTATCTTTCCAGCCCGCCCAAGACTAAATTTAATTTCCCTATTGTTTGGGGTATGTCGATTGCGACTCTCGCTTCCGCTGCTGCCGCTAGTTCTAAGCAGAATTCTGATAGACTACAGAAAATGATTCGCATGGGATATGGCTGCATCCCAGCCACTTGTGATGGAAAGAGTAGGTTACTAACTCGCTTTGTGGTTAATATGCGTACCTTCATGGCGGCTCCATATATTAAGAGCTTCAGGCTCGTTACGAATGATGACTTGGCTACACCAATTTCATTCGACACTGGAAGCGGAATTACATGGACGGGCGACGGTTCCGATTCAAATTCAACCGTAGACAGTACGGACTGGACAGAGGCACTGTTATACATGGGCTTCGGATGGTCACGAACAACAAGCTTCAGCGATTCCGCAGAGCAGACAGCATATCGTAATAAGGTGAAGGTCTTTAGTGCAGAGAATGATAATAGCTATATTGATGTTGTTGATGCGCTAACTGTATCGAACCATCTCCTTCGGCACGGTCCACATGGCACTCAGACTTCTTCTAAGATTGTTCCAAAGGATTGTTGCGAATGTACTTTGCCGGGTAGCTTTAGGGTGAGCGCCAGTGTTCTTCCGTGCAACTGCTGGGAGGAAGGATATAAGAAGGGGAGAGAGGGAGAAGTCACACTTACTTGGACAGCTTCGTCTGATGCAACCAGCTACACCATTTTAAGATTTGTAGAGAATAGAAAAACAACTACTCCAAACGATAAGACCGGACATGCGGGGTGGCATGTAGACAACACACAGACAACAATTGCGAGTCGAGTCGGCGGTCAGGTATTGTATAATACTTCCTTTGGAGCAAATTATAAAAACAACCTTGAACACCAGAAGGTTGGCACTTGGGAAACCGTTGCGCGACTCGATAATACTGCAACAACATGGGTTGATAAAAATTCACCTCGATATGAGAAGTGTTGTCCTGACGATGTATTACCAAAAGTTATTTATATTGTAGTGGCAAGAAACGACTGCGGAGAAGTCTCGGCTAAAACCACATACGAACCTGATTGCTGCGGAACTGCCCCTATCGCCTACGATGTAGCTATTGGCAATAGAACCGTTAACCAGCAACTTACATTTATGGCTGATGCATATCATCCGATGGCTGCACCCCCGTATGGAGGTGTAAGCAAGGCAGCAACTGCACTTGTGACTTTCACTGGAATCCCAGCGGACAACGTAACTTTGAAAGTGATTGATTATCTTGGCACAAGTCACACTTTCAAGTTTAAAGCTGGCGGCGGGTCAAACACAACAGCCCTAACTTTCATCAACACCACCAGTGAAAACACCACCACAAAACTTGGAAATG
>CEPK01103780.1_pt1 | contig 13175 bp, 13 predicted proteins | sample 356231 | NCBI WGS metagenome assembly CEPK01 (sample SAMEA2620259, study PRJEB7988) | marine metagenome | biome: marine biome (ENVO:00000447); feature: deep chlorophyll maximum layer (ENVO:xxxxxxxx); material: "saline water (ENVO:00002010), including plankton (ENVO:xxxxxxxx)" | depth 80 m
ACTACAGGAAATATATCAATTAAAGGGGCTGCTGGATCAGGCAGATCTATCGACGCAGAAGTAGCTTCTGTTAGTTCAGGTAGTTTAGTTACCCTTTCAACAAATGCTGTATCATACAATAGTGTGACCTCAGCACCGTACGGTATGAGAGAATTTATGGGATATGCTCATACAACCCATTTGTTTGCGGCTGGTGCAGCAGATTCTAGATCTCAAACTAATTCTATGAGAATTGCTAGTTCAGGAGTTGCTGCTAAAGTTGATAATCAAAGAGGTGGTTGGATGGAAGATGATAACTACTCTGCTGCTAAATTGAACTGGAGATTCGAAATACAAAATAGACAACTAAATACTACATACACATCTACTTGTTTTTTAAAAGTAGCTGCTGGACTGCCGGAAGGTGGTACCGGAGGATGGAATACTAAAACTTGGTATAATACTAGTGGAAGTGGTAGTAATATGGTTTCCAATAGTAATGGTACCGTTTGGTATACCGTTTGGTCTGGTACGTGGTCAAATAATGGAAGTTTATTCTGTCCAGATTCTTTTAAGATAGATATATCAGAATCAAATAGTACTGGGGGTGGTTTTGGAACAACTTCTAGTAATTTATTAACTAGTGATTCTTTAATAAATAATGACCCGAGGTCAGGCGGGCCTTATTATTGGAGTGATAATACTTGGCATACTTATAGTACAGGAATGGGATCAAGTAATGACGCTTGGTCTTCTAGAACAGGTAAAGTTACGGCATATACACAATATGATGATGTTGGTGCGTGGTCAGATACTGATTGGACTATAAACTTGTATTTAAGAAAATCCGGATATGACGATACTCATGTTAATGGTGGAAATGCTTGGAAGTTCGAAACAGATTCACAATCAATATTCTATGGAATTTAATAATGGCTAGTCATACTATATTACAAGAAAGAGTTATTAATAAAACAGGAAGTAAAGCTACTTCTATTTCTATTACATTTAAAGGTTATTCGAATAGCGGAGCTGTTTATAAGAAACAAGAAATAGATCATGGCGATGGGTTTAAAGAATTAGTTAGAGGCAGAGATTTAACAAAAGAAAATATTTCTTTTACAGATACGTATTCTTGGGATATTCCAACAGCTAAACAGTGGGTTATAGCAGATCCATTAACAGAAGCTAATGGTGACTTAAGACAAGAAGCTTTAAATCTTTTAAAAGAAGATTCAGATTATATAAATAAGATAGATGTCTTAAAAACAAAATTAGAGGAATTATAATGGCTAAACCAAATTCAAGAGAAACTTTGATTGATTATTGCAAGCGCGCATTAGGCCATCCTGTAATTGAAATTAATGTAGACGATGATCAAGTTGATGATAGAATAGATGAAGCATTACAGTTCTATCAAGAATATCATGCGGACGCTATTGAAAAGGTTTATTTAAAACATCTAGTCACAACTGCAGATCAAACTAACGGATATATTACAGTTCCGGAATTAGTTACGAATGTAGTTAGAGTATTCCCTTTAAGAGATGCGTCAACTAATATTAATATGTTCGATGCTAAATATCAAATGCATTTAAATGATATGTTCTCATTAGGATATATGGGATCTTTATTAGAATATGAAATGACTCAACAATGGTTATCTATGCTAGATATGATTATCGATAGTGATGATAAACATTTAGACTATAATAGACATAGTGATAGGTTATATATTCATATGGATTGGTCTGAAGAAACTTCGGCTCAATCAGACGTTACAATTGGTGTAGAGCACGACGGCACAGCTTTTACTCTTAATGGTGTTCGACAAGCTACTACAGATTGGTATCAAGGTAAAAAGTATACTTTTGATGTTTCGCACTCTTCTATGAGCGGTCGTACTTTTAGATTTAAAGACCATTCTGATGGTAGTGATTATACAACCGGCGTAACTGTATATGGAACTCCAGGACAGACTGGTGCAACAGTTGTTTTACAAACTACTGATACTACTCCCGGCGAATTAGATTATCATGATCCTAATACTGTTGGTATTGGTGCTACAGTTAAAGTGATATATGAAGATAGCACTTGGTTAATTCTAGAAGCATATAGAATATTAGATCCTACTACATACACAGAAGTATTTAATGATTACTTCTTAAAAAGATACGCAACGGCCCTTATTAAACAACAGTGGGGTCAAAACTTAATTAAATTTGAAGGAATGCAAATGCCTGGCGGTGTGACCTTTAATGGAAGACAAATATATGATGACGCTACTCAAGATCTTGAGAAGTTAACAGAAGAAGCTAGGCTCAATTGGGAAGAACCGATTGATTTCATGACGGGGTAAACCATGGCTAGAAATGTTTATTTCTCTCAAGCCGTCAAATCAGAGCAAAATCTCTATGAAGATCTTGTTATTGAATCTCTAAAGATATTCGGTCAAGATGTTTATTATTTACCTAGAACAATAGTAAGTAGAGATGATGTATTAGGAGAGGCTTCTAATTCTAAGTTTGATGATGCTTATATCATCGAAGCTTATATAGAGAATGCTGAAGGATTTGAAGGAGCCGGAGATTTATATTCTAAATTTGGATTGGAAATTAGAGATGAAGCAACATTCATAATCTCTAAGAGACAATGGAATAAACTTATTGGTGTTTGGAATAACAGCATAGATTATCCTGTTCCTAACGAAGGTGATATATTATTCCTTCCGATGACAAATAAATTTTTTGAAATACAATTTGTCGAACACGAACAACCGTTTTATCAATTATCTAATTTACCGGTATATAAATTACAATGTTCTCTTTATGAATATAACGAAGAGGATTTTGAAACTGGTGTCGAAGCAATTGATCTTACACAGCAAAAACTATCTTATCAACAAACTATTGATTATACAACATCTAGTGGTAATCACTATAGTGTTGGCGAAGTAGTTTCACAGGTAGTTTCTTCAGGTATTACCGTTAAAGGTGAAGTTCAAACTATTAATAAAACTTCTGATATTGCCGGTACAATTACAGTATCGAATATCGGTGTTACTGGTACAACTAATGCCACAGACTTTATAGTATCTAGTACAATAGGATTAGTTGGTAATACTTCATCTGTCACTGCTTATATTAGTAAGATATATGATATAGGCGATAACTCAGAAAATGTAATGCCATCAGACGGCGGAGCTCAAAACGTAGAGTTTGAAGTATCTGCAGATGGATTCTTAGATTTTAGCGAAGCCAATCCGTTTGGCGACCCATCGGATAATTACTAATGTTTGGTTCTCATTTTTATCACGCAACTATACGTAAATCTGTAGCGGTTTTCGGTACATTATTTAATAACATATCGGTTATTAGAAAAGATGGCTCAGGCGGCATCCTTAACCAAATAAAGGTACCTCTCGCGTATGGACCTAAACAAAAGTTTATATCTAGAATAGATCAAGATACTATGTCTGATGCCACAATGGCACTTAAATTACCTAGAATGTCTTTTGAAATAACTTCTTTAGATTTTGATCCTAATAAGAAAGAAAATAAAAGAAATAAAATTCAAACAGGTCACGCAACAGATTCTGGTAAAAGACAGGTTATAGATGCTCAAGTACCTTATAATATTGGTATGTCATTAAGCATTATGGCTAAGAATCAAGATGACGGTTTACAAATATTAGAACAAATCGTTCCTTATTTTCAACCTGACTATACAGTGACAATTAGACCTGTTGATGGTTGGGCTAATTATAAACAAGATGTTCCTATTATATTAAATTCGGTTTCTATTGATGATCAATATGATGGGGATTATTTGACTAGAAGAGTGTTAATCTATCAACTAGATTTTACTATGAAAATGACATTCTATTCTGGTGTAGGTGATCAATCTGTTATTAAAGAAGTTGATATCGATTTCCTTGATAAAGATAATACATCTAAATTCTATGAAGGAATAGACTTGGCACTTAACCCTACAACAGCTAAAAAGGATGACACAGAGATCACTTCTGGGACTCCTGGAAGCGGACAATACAAAGTTACTACAACTATAGATCATTTAAATGTACCATCTTCTATGACGTTAACATTATCTAGTGTTAGTGGTACATTCCAAGTGAATGAAATAATTACAGCAGGTACTTCCGGAACAACTGCAAAGGTTGCAAGTATAGACGGAACTACAATGGTCGTATCAGATCCGACCGGATATTTTTATCAAGCAGAAGGTATTACTGGAGGAACATCATCGGCCACGGCCACTATAAATCAAGCTGTATAAATAGTATATTATGGATAAACGAAAACAAATATCAGAAAGACTAGAGAAAAACCTGCCCGGAACTAAGAGATCAGATTATATCGATAAGAAAGATATAAAGGATGATTATGAATTTTCTCGCGATACATATAAAGAGTTAATAGCGGTAGGAACTCAATCAATGGATTCACTGGCTGAACTCGCAAGAGAAAGTGAACACCCTCGAGCATTCGAAGTATTATCTAATCACTTAAAATCTATAGGTGATATTACAGATAAGCTAATGAAACTTCAAAAGAACAAAAAAGAATTAACACAAGATGACGTGAAAAGAGAGATAACTAATAACAACGTATTTGTAGGAAGTACAACAGAACTACAAAGAATGTTATTAGATAAGGACAATATTATAGATGCCGAACCAGAGGATTAAGAATAACGAATTTGGATATTTAGGCAACCCACAAATAAAACGAGATGGGATTGTCAGTGATTTTACCAAAGATCAAGTTATAGAATATAAAAAGTGTATGGAGTCTCCCGTATACTTTGCTCGTAACTATATTAAGATTATATCTCTTGATGAAGGTTTAGTTCCTTTCGATTTATATCCTTATCAAGAAAAAATGTTTAAACATTTTAATGATAGTAGATTTAGTATTGTTTTAGCGTGTAGACAAAGCGGTAAATCTATTTCTTCTGTTGTATATCTATTATGGTTTGCATGTTTTCACCCAGAAAAGACTATTGCTATATTAGCTAATAAAGGTGCTGTTGCCCGTGAGATGCTCGCACGCGTTACGCTCGCGCTAGAAAATTTACCTTTCTTTTTACAGCCAGGATGTAAAGCTTTAAATAAAGGATCTATTGAGTTTAGTAATAATTCTAAGATAATAGCATCGGCTACATCTGGTAGTTCTATTCGTGGATTATCAATTAATTTATTATTCTTAGATGAGTTTGCATTTGTAGAGAATGATGCTCAATTCTATACATCAACTTATCCGGTAGTTTCAGCAGGTAAAGATACACAAATAATAGTGACATCAACTGCTAATGGTGTTGGTAATGTATATCATAAGTTGTGGGAAGGGGCCACAAACGGAACAAATGAATTTAAACCATTCAGAGTAGATTGGTGGGATGTGCCGGGAAGAGATGAGAAATGGAAAGAAGAAACTGTATCGAATACATCGGAATTACAGTTTGAACAAGAGTTTGGTAATACATTTCACGGTAGAGGTAATACATTAATAAGTGCGAATCATTTGTTAGCACAGAAAGCAATTGATCCTTCACATATACAAGAAAATGTATTCATATACGAAGAACCTAAAGCTAATCACGATTATGTTATAACAGTGGATGTAGCTAAAGGTAGAGGTCAAGACTATTCAACATTTAATATTATAGATGTAAGCGAAGATCCATTTAAACAAGTTGCAACTTTTAGAGATAATAATATATCTCCTATGCTATTACCTGATATTATATACAAATATGCTAAGACGTATAACGATGCATATGTTATAATAGAATCTAACGATGCTGGTATTGTTGTATGTAATGGATTATATTATGATCTAGAATATGAAAATATGTTCGTAGAATCAGCAGTAAAGAAAAGTGCGATTGGCGTAACTATGACTAAAAGAGTTAAAAGAATAGGATGTTCGTCAATAAAAGATTTAATAGAACAAAAGAAACTAATTGTTAAAGATGCTCAAACAATTATAGAAATGAGTACATTTGTAGCTAAAGGTAGTTCCTTTATGGCATTACCACCAAACCATGATGATCTAATGATGAATTTAGTATTGTTCGGTTGGTTTACTACTACGGATATATTCAGTTCAATATCAGATATAGATATGAAAAATATGCTATATCAAGAGCAATTACAGGCCATTCAAGATGATATGGTTCCGTTTGGAATCATTAATGATGGCACAGATAGCCCTCAAGGTGAGGGTGATGGAGAAGGAAACGTGTGGTTTGAAGAAGATACACGTAACACAGGATTATTTTAATTATAAATATATACGAGTGAAGTATACCGTATTATGGTAAATATCATGTTTAACTTTTAATTTAAACCTTTTTGAGAGGATAAAGCGATGGCATTTCAAGTATCACCTGGCGTTCAGGTCAAGGAAATTGACGCAACAAACGTCGTACCTGCAGTATCTACCAGTATTGGTGGTTTCGCAGGTGCATTTAATTGGGGTCCGGTTGATGAAGTTGTCGATGTTAGTTCTGAACAGATTCTAGCAGACAAATTCGGTAAACCTGATGCCAACACCGCTAAATATTTTCTTACTGCAGCATCTTTCCTGAAATATGGAAATGCATTAAAAGTAGTTCGTTGTGGAACGACTAATTTAAATGCAAGTGCTGGAGGAACGGGAATATTAGTGAAGAATGATACTCACTATGAATCAGTAAGCTTTACATATGGACAGCACGGAGAATTTGTAGCTAGACACCCTGGTGTTTTAGGAAATTCTATTAAAGTTTCATACGTAACAGCCGGAGTTTCTTCTGGAAACTACGCTGCTTGGGCTTACGACGGTGAGTTCGATTCTGCTCCTGGTACATCGACTTATGCTACAAATTTGGGTAAAACGTCTTGCAACGACGAGATGCATATTATTGTAATCGACGAAGACGGTCTTATCACCGGAACTGCCGGAACAATTCTAGAGAGATTTGGATTTGTTTCTCAAGGTTCTGATGCTAAAGCCGACGATGGTACATCTAACTATTATAAAGATGTTATCAATCAAGGTTCTGATTACATTAGATGGGCTGGACACGACAGCAATTTAGGCGAAGCTGGTAGTGCAATATCAAGTGTCGCTGGTGGTAGCTTTACAACCGTTACAACTGTAACGAATAAAAGCTTTACTGCTGGTACAGATGATAATGCTCCTACTGTCGGCGAAATTGCTTCAGGTTATGATCTTTTAGAAGATTCAGAAACTGTCGATGTTAATCTGCTCTTTGCAGCTCCCGATGCAAACGGTGCAAACACTATTGCTAATGATCTTATTTCAATTGCAAACGCAAGGAAAGATTGTATGGCTTTTGTTTCACCTCCAATTGAAGACACAGTCAACGCTTCAACTCCAGCGGCTGATGTAAAAGCTTTTGCTGATACATTAACTTCTAGTTCATATGCTTCTGTTGATTCAACTGCACTTTATGTCTATGACAAATACAACGATGTATATCGTTGGATAGGTGCGAGTGGTCATATAGCTGGCTTATGTGCTAATGCCGATAGAGTTGCAGACGCATGGTTCTCACCTGCTGGTGTAAACCGTGGACAACTTCTTGGTGTTGCAAAACTTGCATTCAATCCGATTAAAGCGGATAGAGATACATTGTATAAAGCAAGAGTTAACCCAATTGTATCATTACCTGGTCAAGGAACATTACTCTTCGGAGATAAAACCTTGCTCAGCAAACCTTCTGCGTTCGATAGAATTAACGTACGTAGATTGTTCAATACTTTAGAGAAAGCAATTTCAACTGCTGCTAAAGCTCAATTGTTCGAATTCAATGATGAATTCACTAGAGCTCAATTCAGAAATATGGTTGAACCTTTCCTTAGAGATGTAAAAGGACGTAGAGGACTAACGGATTTCTTAGTCGTTTGCGATACAACTAACAATACTGGTAATGTAATTGATTCTAATCAATTCGTAGCTGATATATACATCAAGCCTGCTAGATCGATTAATTTCATTACATTAAACTTCATAGCAACAAGGACCGGAGTTGATTTCACAGAAATCGCCGGTACATCAGGTTAATAGGAGGATATTATGGCAATTCTAGGAATAGATGATTTTAAATCCAAACTAACTGGTGGTGGAGCTCGCCCGAATTTATTTCAGGCGATCGTAAACTTCCCTGGATTTGTAGATCCTGACACAGAGTTGACTTCTTTCTTATGTAAAGGAGCATCAATTCCGTCTTCTGTAATAGCACCTATAGACCTTATGTTCAGAGGTCGTCACCTTCAAATGGCTGGCGATAGAACTTTTGAACCTGTCTCACTCACTATCATTAATGATTCTGAGTACAAAGTCAGGAATCAGTTCGAAGTCTGGATGAATGGTATAAATCAACATAACAATAATACTGGTTTAGTCGATATGAACGACTATACTGCTGATATTGTAGTTGAACAATTAAGAAAAGATGGTACAGTTTCTAAGAGTTATAATCTTAGAGGTTGTTGGCCAACTAACTTAAGTGCCATAGAACTAAGCTATGATACAGAAAACGCAATCGAAGAATTTACAGTTGAACTACAAGTTCAATACTGGGAATCAGACACTACTACGTAAGTGGTATAAATATATTTGAAGAGGAGACTTTTAGTCTCCTCGGATAATATGAGGATATAATATGGCAGAATTTTTTGGTTTTGAAATCAATAGGAAGAGTAAAGCTCCGAAAGAGAGACCTTCCTTTGTACCTGACACCGAAGCGGATGGCGCAGGAGTAATATCTACTTCTGGGCATTTTGGCGTCTATTTAGATATAGATGGCGATAAAGCTAAAGGTGAAAAGGATTTAATATTAAAATATAGAGATATAGCAGCACAACCTGAGTGTGATGCAGCTATTGAAGATATTGTAAATGAAACAATAATTGGGGATCACGATGAAGCCCCTTGTGATATAATTTTAGATAAGTTAGATACATCGGATAGTATTAAAGATTCTATTCGTAACGAATTTGATCAAGTATTGAAGTTAATTAACTTTAATCAATATGCACATGATATATTCAGAAAGTGGTATATTGATGGAAGACTTCCATATCACGTTATTATAGATGAATCTAACCCTAAGGCTGGTATTAAAGAATTAAGATATATTGACCCTATCAAACTTAGGAAAGTAAAAGAAATCGAGGAAGAGACAGATCCTAAAACTGGCGCTAAATTAGTAGTCAAGCAAGAAGAGTATTTTATCTTTCAAGATGATAAGATGGAAAGAGCGAATCAAGGTGTTAAGATACATCCAGATTCAATAATCTATTGTACATCAGGGATGTTAGATCCTAATAGAGCTAAGATCTTATCTTACTTACATAAAGCTATTAAACCAGTGAATCAATTAAGAATGATGGAAGATTCACTAGTTATATACAGAATATCACGTGCTCCGGAACGTAGAATATTTTATATTGATGTTGGTAATTTACCTAAAGGTAAAGCAGAAGAATATCTAAAGAATATCATGAATCAATATAGAAATAAACTAGTATACGATGGAAGTACTGGTGAGATTAAAGATGATAAGAAGCATATGTCTATGCTTGAAGATTTCTTCCTACCTAGAAGAGAAGGTGGAAGAGGTACTGAAATCTCAACTTTACCTGGAGGCGAAAATTTAGGATCTATTGAAGATATTATATACTTCCAGAAAAAACTATATAGAGCATTAAATGTACCTATTAATAGATTAGAACAGGAAGCTCAATTTAGTTTAGGTAGATCTACAGAAATATCTAGAGATGAAGTTAAATTTAAGAAATTCATTGATAGATTAAGAAAGAGATTCTCTGATCTGTTTATGCAAGCATTAAAAACAAACTTATTGCTTAAGAAGATTATAACAGAACAGGATTGGGATCATTGGAAAGAACAGATAGTTTTTGATTTTATTGAAGATAACTACTTCAGTGAATTAAAAGAATCTGAGATGATTCGTGAAAGATTTGAAATGTTAACCTCATTAGACGAATATGTAGGTAAATATGTTTCAAATGAATGGATTAGAAAACAGATTTTACGTCAATCTGATGATGATATAGCTGAAATTGATAAACAAATTGACGCAGAAAAGAGCGAGGACGGGGAAGACCTGGACCTTGACATTTAATTTTTTATAAATATATACGAGGAAAAAAATAATGAGTACAACTGAATTGATTGATCAAATTAAGGATGGTGATAACGTTAAAGCTGGTAAGACTTTCGATAATATTATGAAGTCGAAGTTAAACGATGCTTTAGATGCTAAGAAGATTGAAATAGCATCTACTTTAGGCAGATCTGAAGAGGAACAAGAAGTTTCTGTGGAAGAGCCTAACGATGAATAAATTATTTAGTGACCTTAGAGAGAGTTTGAAGCCTCAACGTACTGAAATTAAAAAGTACAAAGTTGGGAATAATAGTGTGTCTCTAATTCATAAGGGGGAATCCTATGAAGTAGAGGTCGATAATGTCACTATCGGAGAACAATTTGATGATATTATGTCTGCTGAAGAAGCAGTAAATGATTTAATAAAACTCGTAAAATCGAGTGAGGAATAAATGAGATTAATATCAGAATACGTTGATCAACCTTTAGAAGTGTTGATCGAAAAGAATAACGGTAAAAAGAGCCTTCATATTGAAGGCGTCTTTATGCAGGCCAATCAGAAAAATAGAAATGGCCGTGTATACGAGAAAAAGATTTTAGAGAAAGCTGTCAAAAAATATGTTGACGAGCAAGTATCGCAAGGTAGAGCTGTTGGAGAGTTAAATCATCCTGAAGGACCGACAGTTAACCTTGATAAGGTTTCACATAAGATCACGAACCTGGAATTCCAGGGAAATGATGTTATTGGAAAAGCATCCATACTGAAAACCCCTATGGGTCAAATCGTTGAAGGTTTACTTGAAGGTGGTGTTAAGTTGGGTGTATCAAGTCGTGGTATGGGAACTCTTGAGAACCAAAAGGGTACTATGTACGTTAGAGATGACTTTATGTTAGCCTCTGTCGATATAGTTCAAGATCCGTCTGCTCCATCTGCATTCGTTAATGGAGTTATGGAAGGCGTAGAATGGATCTGGGAAAATGGTATCCTTCAACCTCAAGAAATTGAAGAAATTGAGACTGAAATAAAACGTGCTCCAAGGAAGGCATTGCCTGAATTGGAAATAAAAGCGTTCAAAAATTTCCTCTCTAAATTTTAAATAAATATCTTTAGGAGATAAAAATGTCTAATTTGACTGAATCTATAAAAAAAGTCCAAGAAGGCGTTTCTGAAGAGGAACAAGTTCAAGACGAAACTTTAGAAGTAGAAGTGGAAGCTTCTGCAGAAGAAGTTGTTGCTGAAGAAGCAGTCGAAGAGCAATCCGATTCTGAAGTTTCTGAAGAAGCTGAAGAGGAAGTAGAAGAAGTAGTTGAAGCCAAGCATGACGACGAAGAAGAAGAGGAAGACGACGAGGAAGAAGTCGAAGAATCTGCTCCTAAGTTCGAAATGCCTAAAACAAAGGCTGGAGTACTGAACGCTGCTATGGATATGCTTAAGAAAGCTAAGAAGCACGAAGCGCAACAGTTGTTCGCCAAGATGGTTGGGGAATTAGACGAATCTGAAGATGACGGTTCTGTTGGTAAAGCGATCAATAAAGCTCCTAAGAGCAAAGATCCTAAAGCTAAGCCTAGCGATGCTAGCGCTAAGCAAGAAGCCGCAGACTGGTCGGAAGATTTAGATCTAATCGTTGCTGAAGAAGCAACACTATCCGATGGATTCCGTGATAAGGCTGGAGCTATTTTCGAAGCTGCTTACAATCAAAAAGTAGGCGCTGAGATTGATAGACTTGAGTCTGAATATGCGCAAAACCTTGAAACAGAAGTTTCTGACATTCAATCTGAAATCGTAGAGAAAGTAGATTCTTACTTAAACTACGTTGTTGAAAATTGGATGAAAGATAATGAAGTTGCAGTTCAACAAGGTCTCAGAACTGAGATCGCTGAAGAATTCATGCAATCTTTACAATCTGTATTCAAAGAACATTATATTGAAGTTCCAGAAGGTAAGGCTGACCTGATTGACGATTTAGCTGATCAAGTAAGCGAACTGGAAGAACAACTCAATAAAACCACAGAAGATAATATTGAATTACATAACAGAGCTCAATCTTACGAAAGAGCCGACATTGTAAGGCAACAATCTTCAGGCTTAGCAGATACTGAAGCTGAGAAGTTGGCTGGTCTAGTTGAAGATGTAGAATTCGAAGATGCTGAAACTTTCGAAATGAAAGTGAAAACTATCAAAGAATCTTACTTCAAACAAGATCTTCCTACCTCAACTGATGAATCTGATGCTTTAGCTGGTACTGATAATGTCGTCGATAGCGATGTTAGCGATACTATGCAAGCATACACTCGAGCCATTAGTAAACACAATCAATAAAAATTATTGGTTGATTAATTTTTAATTTTAATAGCCTATACGGGGAAAAAGAGATGTTTAACGCAGATCAAAATTTAATCGAAAAGTGGCAGCCGGTTCTAGAGCACGATGATGCTCCAGCAATCGATGACAAATATCGAAAAGCGGTGACTGCACGACTTCTTGAAAACCAAGAAACTGCTCTTAGAGAAGAGAAACAACAAAGATCATTTGGCGATATTTCAGAGGCAGCTGCTAACGCAACTGGTTCTAGTATCGATAACTTCGATCCTGTTCTTATCTCTCTAGTAAGACGTGCAATGCCTAATTTGATTGCTTATGATATCGCTGGTGTCCAACCTATGTCTGGACCTACTGGCCTTATCTTCGCGATGAAATCTAGGTACTCTACTCAAGGCGGTACTGAAGCTTTACACGATGAAGCGAATACCGGCTTTTCTGGTACTGGCACACAAGAAGCTGGTCCTACTGGTCTTGAAGGTGTTACTGACGCTGATACAGACGGTACGATCGCAGACCACGATACTACTCACACGTTGGGTACTGGTCTTCCTACAGCTACGGCTGAAGCAAGAGGAACTTCTGGTGGTGTTGGTGCGGCATTTGCAGAAATGGCATTTTCAATCGACAAATCGACTGTTACTGCAAAATCAAGAGCACTTAAAGCCGAGTACACAATGGAACTCGCACAAGACCTTAAAGCAATTCATGGTCT
>CEPK01074274.1_pt1 | contig 13134 bp, 15 predicted proteins | sample 356231 | NCBI WGS metagenome assembly CEPK01 (sample SAMEA2620259, study PRJEB7988) | marine metagenome | biome: marine biome (ENVO:00000447); feature: deep chlorophyll maximum layer (ENVO:xxxxxxxx); material: "saline water (ENVO:00002010), including plankton (ENVO:xxxxxxxx)" | depth 80 m
ATTGAAAGACATACCCCTAACAGCACTAGCGGAAGTAGACGCAGCCATAATTTTAGATCCATTTTCTAACTCCAAACTACCTTTGTTCCAAACAAGGACACCATGCTGCATCCACTTAGGTAAATTCTCATATGCTAATTGAAGACGACCGAGTAATTCCCTTGCGGTAGAAGCTTTGTTAGCAAGAATACCAATGTTAACACTGTCATTAAAGATAGCGTAATGTAAGAGGTAAGCAACAACAGTGGTCGATTTGCCAGTCTGTCTAGGAAGTTTGGCGATGTTGAATCTGTTCTCATGAAAGTCAGTTAAAATCTTTTGCTGAAAATCATACATCTTAAAAGGTACAAGACCTTCATCGAGGTTGATGATCTGCATATATGTCATAGCAAAATAAAGTGGATCTTCTTTACATTTGATCCACTCTTCTACTTGCTTCTTTGTGAATTGTATCTCAGTACCTGCCTTCTTCAGGTTGGGGTTACCAAGATATACCTCAGTCTTAGCCATTTAATAAAGTACCATTCTTTCTACGAATCTCACGTAGTTCTTCAAAGTCTTTCTTCTTAGTTCCACCTGAGTACGACCAAGCATACCCTAACTGAATCATTTGTTCGTTGATTGACAAGTTGCTGTCCCCAATGTATAACCAACCAAGAAGACGGCCGTACTTACCCACGCCACCGACAAGTTCAGTACGAATGACAAGATCATCAGCACTCTTAATAACACCTTCCAATTTTTGCTTGAGCCAATTCGTTGCGTCAATTCCAAGAGCTTTCTCCTCTTTGTCTCTAGTACGTTTTTCAGGAGTGTCCACACCAGCTATGCGAACTCTTTCTTTTTTTGTTAAATCAAATCCTAAGTCGATAGTGACATCGATAGTGTCACCGTCAACCACTCTGTTCACTTTCGTCACTCGGAAGTTGTAACAACTCTTCCTTGACGGTGGTTTCATTTCGGTCATCGTAAGTAAATATCCAATAAATTGTTATCGATACTCCTATTAATAGTATCATTATCATTATATTTATAGACCAAATTACATCATTCATAATGATCCTCCAATCCTTCAACTGGTGTAGGTTTCCAATCCTTACCATAATATTTTTCTAGTATATTATGATGTGGTGCATCTGTTCCTACCTTTATCTTCTTAGGTGGTTCAGGTGGAAACATCTCTAGTTGTATTTCAGGTATAGAAAAAGTGTCACCATCTTTTCGATGATGACACATATAGAACGAACCGTCTTCTTTTTTATATAAGAAATCTGCTTCGTGAGAATTTAGCAGAAGCATCTGCATTATCTTGTCGCCTTTTTCAATCACGTTGTCGCCAATCGTCTGAACGTTCTTGGTGGAACCATTCCACTACTTCATCTGGCGAACCGAAACCCCTCTTATGATGAGTTGGATCGGGGTCTCCTATATTCAACTCATTCAGAAAAGACTCGTTAGGATTTGTTGCCATTCTTCTAGCAGTCTTTAGCATACCTCTAGCAGAAGTATTTGCTTTTGATAATTTTTCTGCCCATATCATATCTTGTATCGATACATCAGTTCCTGAAGCAATATCTTTACAGATTGCTTCTAAACGTAAACGGTATTGGGTTGATAACATATAAATTAATGTCTCTGTAATTTACTTATACCTGATTTAATCAGGTCATTTTCAACGATTGTTTTAGTTTTCTCTGCAATATCATCCAGGATATTAACGTCAATATCCATGAATGGTGGAATGATACCAAGTATGCGAAGTAATCCATCTACAAACAATGCCAAACATGTGAAACCTAGAATCATTGAAATAATCGTAGCGTCACGATTATGCTTACGCATGGATTCTTCATCGATAGCACGTGCTTCTGCAACAGCAGCAGCAATCATTTCATCGACTTCCTCCTTCGTATAACATAAAGATTTAATTGTATCTTCAGTCATGAGCTACTTTCAGAGAACGAACAATACCCTTGTTCACAGAGACGATTAATTTTCTCTATGAGCAACTGATATTGATCCCACATATATTCTGAACCAGTATGTTCCTGATACAGTTTGCAAGCTGTGGTAAGACGGTATACGTCTGCTTCGTTAAGTCTCATGTTTTTCAAGTCATCCATAGTATATTATAATGTTTTTTAAAATTTATGCAATCGCTGACAGACTACCGTTTACCATTGTTCATCTGCTTTAACATCTTTTGTAACTCAGCAGTACTACCTACAAACATAGCATTGTTAGTTACCTTAGTTGGACCTTTCTTTTCTTCATCAAGATCAGCAACTTTCTTCTGAAGATCCATCAGTTTATCAGTCATGTCTGCTACCTGCTTCATAGCGTTTGTAGCAACTTCATATGCTCTTGGATGCCCTGACTCCTGTGCAACCTCTAACGCACCTTGTACCGCCTCCTGACCTTTAGAGATTAAATTATAAAGTTCACCTCTAGTGTATTCATAGTCTTTCTCTCTATCTTCTGTGACATCTTTAGTTTGATCCTTTCTGGTAGCACAACCATTCTCAGGAGTATTAGAGACATCGATGTCTAACATCTCTTCCATATTTTTTTCTAGTTTACTCATAGTATCTCAATTCCTTCATTGAAACCGAAGTCATCGGTAGAGATTACCAATGCATCATCTGCTGCATCGATCACACCATCTGCATTCTTATCTTCTTTAGCCTTAGGTGTATAAGATCTCTCAACATTTCTCTTGCTGACATTCTTATCACCAATAGTTTCAATAACACGTGCTTTACGAATAACATCTGCCTTGCTGTAAGGACCGTAGATGTAAGACTTAACAGTAAACTGTAACGTCCAAACTATACTTCTCCTATCTAAGAAACTATCATCCCAGTCATCTGCATAATCAACACTGTTAAGAATGCATGCTATATCACGTTTCTCATTCATATCTGGAATGAAGTTCAGTGTGATATTAAATGATGGTTGAAAATAGGGTAAGATCTGTTCTAATATTTGTAGAGCATCATCAGATGACTTAGCAATAATGCCAAGTTCAAATGACATGTCATAAGGTACTGGAACAAATTGTGTTTGAATTGCTTTGGCGTTCTCTGCATCACCAGCAGCAGGAATAGCAGCCTTAATCTTTTTGATGGCACTAGTCTTTCTAGTACTATCATATGTTACATTAGTTAATTCAAAATACAAACGTGGAAGTTTTATTGCTACCTTCTTCGTTACGTCTGGACTTTGATCTAATCTATAAAGAAATTTATTCTTAGGACCATATGCTAGAGGTACTTTCTCTGCTTCTATAACAGTACCTGCATTATCCTTTTTTACAATCTCTATGTTATTGAAAAGCGTACCGAAACCAATAACTGTTTTCCGTATCGCTTCATTATAAAAATGTGGTCCTAACATTAGAAGTCACCTGTTGTAAAATTACCAAACTCTCCAAAGGGGTTAACCTCACCCCAATCTATCAAATCATCAGCAGCATCTTCGATTGCTCTGTTATCTGCTGCTGCTGTTTCACCCATTGTCAAATTGTCAATGGTAGTGATACTTCTTGCTGTAGTACTAGTACCACCAGTAAGAGTCTCACCAGTTAAGAAGTTTCCTGTTCTATTTATGATGGTCAGTATATCGGTTGATCGATCCCAATATGCAACCTCACCTGTAACACCAGTAGTAGAACCAGTTACAGTCTCACTTAATGAATACTCACCTGTACCAGCAGTATCCATCTGTATAGAAATTGAAGTAGAATATACTTCTTCTACTACATCAACTTCTGGAATACCAGTTTCAAACTGGTCATCACCCATCTCGTAGATCTCAGCAGTCATCTGATAGATGTATGTCTGACCTAACTGATAGAAAGGTGCTTCTCTTTCTACAAATTTAATTTCATATAATGCTTTTGTTAGTGGATAGTAGATCAAATCTCCTTCATTAGGTCTACCATCTACAGTTGTAATATCTGCAAACTCTTGAAATATCTGACTCCATCTATTCTTTGATACAACAAAAGTAATTTCGTCTGTAATTCTTAAACCAAACTTACTAATAAATTCTGATGGTGATCCAAATCCTTCAACGTTAATTAAGAACATCTCAATCATGTACTGATTCTTGAATTCAGAATACAGAACATCATCAAGGGTTGTGTCCTTGATCATCTTACGAGGAAGATAGTAGCAGTCAGTACCAAATAATTTTATTTGCTCATCAACCAATGACTGAATAAGAGCTTGTTCAGTACCAACTCCACCATGTTGAGGGAAGTATATACTTTTCATCCTATCATATCCATAGGTGGTAGTTCATAGGTGCTTGAAGACATTTCCATTAGTCGTGCAATTTCATCGTTAGCATCATTGAACAACTCTCTACCATTGAGTTGTACACCACCTGGTAGATTTACACCTTGAAACTTAATTAAGTTTTGACCCCATTGTCTTTTAATTTTTGCAGTAGCATATTGTTTGACAAATGGATCGTTATAAGTCTGAGTAAATGTATCTGGTTCTAATGCTCTATAACATTGAATGATGAGATACAATTCTTCTGTCAACATAGTATCATCTATATCAAGATATAATCTATCTTGCCTTTGATTAAATCTAAACTCAACAAACGATCCATTGTTAAGTACCATATCAATAGTTTCTAACCATTGCTTAACCATAAAGTAGTTAAGCATATCAAGAGAACCAAAAGCATACAGGTCATTCAAGAAGATCTGATACTCAATACCAAATAAGTTGTTACGAATAGCATTACTTGCTAATCCAAATACTTTAGATATTCCCATCACATGTGGAGGGATATCAATATAGTTATCTGAGCGTTCCCACTCAGCACCGTTGATAATCTCTGTTGATTTTTGACTATCAAACCTTGTCACATCTGCTGCTGTGATCTTATGTTTTAGGTACATCAATTCCATACCATCATAATGACGCTCCCTGTAATATTGGAGAGCGTCATCTATGGCATCATCTACTTGATCATCATCAACATTGACTTCAAGTACAGGAGCACCTAATTGTCTTTTGCAGTAATCTGCTAATTCTGTTCTACTAGCTGGTTGTGCCATGCGACCTCCTATGCTTGTGCTTCACCCCATCTGAGGTTGATCGTGCTGTTGAATGCGTTACCTGATGTACAATAAACGTTGATCGCTAGAACGTCAGGTCCATTCGGGAATGTACCTCGACCACCAATAGGAGTATTAGTTAACTCTTTAAGTTCGGTCAAGTCAATACCATCCCTTTGTCCTGGTGCTGCCACGAAGGAGAAGATTCGTTCACCTGGCTGAGCATATGGAGGAACAATGAATGTATATGTTGTACTACCAGCAGTTCCTGGAAACGTGTTCTGAGAGAAGACGATCCAGACTTGAGTACTAGTAGCATTTCTAATCTGTGATACAGTAGAACCACCAGGTAGTTGTCCACCAGTCGCCTGCATACCTACCTCAACTCCCTGAACATCAGTCTTGTTGAATCGAACCCACCTAGTCCAGAAGTTTCTAGTAGTAGCGTTGGTAGCAGTAATGTTAGAACCACCAGCACTCCAGTTAGCACTAGATCCAGATGCAATCTGAGCAAATGATGGTTGTCCACCTTCACCAGATGTATTCAAACCACCCCAAGTAATGTCAGCAGGGTTTGTTGGATAGTTAATCGGGTTTAGAATTCCTTCAACGATAACTCCCTGAGAAGAACTACCACCCTGTGTAGTAATTTCTACACTCTTCAGTAGCAACTGCGCCCTGTTGATTAGTTCTCTCTCACCCAAGTCACCAGTCAGTGCGTTAGACACACTAGGTGATAGACGGATTAGGAAGACCGTATACGGCGTAACTGAGATTTCAATCTCAGATTCCTGATAGTTGAAGAGGTATCCTCTATCTTCATCGAAGCCACCGTCTGTTAGATATGCAGAACCCCAGTGGTTAATCTGTGGTGTTGCAGTAGTGGTGAGTAGGATAACACCCTCGTTCTTAGTATAACTAGCTGCTGCACCAGCAGTGTATGTTCTGTTTGCTCCAGCAGTATAGTTGTTTAAGTTTGCTTCTCTTGTAAGACCAACAAGTCTATTAAGTGATGTATTTCTAGAAGAATAACGAATCAATTCGTTACCGACATAAACAACACCTGTTTCTGGGAATAGAGTTACATCTTGAATTGGAAGATACTCAACCATTGTATCTGCTACAGCAGTTGTCAACTTAGATCTTGGTCCTTCATTCAGAACCTCATACCTAACAGGTAAGTTACCTGAACGCATGAAAGCTTCTCTGTTTCTGTTGTTGTTCTTAAGTCTGTGTGCGAACACGAAGTTACCAGACGGACCTCTAAACATCCAGTCAATAAATCCTGCACCATACCATGTATACTGGAATCCGATCATCTGCATGGTGTTGATCTGTAGTTGATATCCTGATTTACCAGTACCATCACACTTGTCAATGTTCCACTGTGATTGTGGAATAATAATATCCTTAGTCAATGCTGCCTTTGTATTAACTGCACCAACCGCACCTCTATAGTCAGGGTTGACCGTTAATGCTGTATCACTAATAATAGAACTAACAACATGACTCATTCCACGAATAACCAATCTGTCACCAGTAGTTAACTGTTCAGTAAATTTGGTATTGTTTCCTTGTATAAGGTTACTATCTGGAGTAGCACTTACAGTACCAGCAATCTGGAATGTAGAAGATCTTAGACCAACAGATAGGTTAGTTCCATCATACTGGAAGAAGATACCATTCTGATCATCAAATGCACCAGATCTTACAGTAGAACCTTTCCACTTATACAAAGATATACTTGGTTGTTGACCGAATTCACCAGTAGTACCACCAAGTGTTTGTACTGCTAGAACTGTTAATGTAATTTCATTAACGATACTTGCAACAATATAATGACCATTATATCCAGAAGTTGTTATACCATTAAGAGCGATCTCAGCACCAACTTGTAGACCATGATCAACGTCATCAGTAGTTACAGTAATAATACTACCTACAGCAGTACCATCAGCAGTAACTGATCTCAAGTCATATGAAGGAGCGAATAAAGCACCAGTAGTATACTGAATACCTTTACCTGACTGGTATCTAATGTACTTCTTAGATTGACGAATCGCCTGAGCACCATGTGAAGGTGAACCTGTTCCTAGTTGCACACCACCGTCAAATGGTCTGTGTGTATAGAAACAGTCTGGTCTAGTATAGAGTTCACCAGCTAAAGTAACACCAGTATCAATAGTACCAGTTGATCTTGTAGTATAAACAAACTTGTCTAAACTTGGAACTTCTTCAATAAAGAATGGTCCTGAAGCAAGATCATGGTTATTACCATTAGAACTAATAGCAGCAAGAATTGTATTTCCTGGAACCAATCCATGATTACTAGAGAAGGTTGCACTAATTCTTGCAATAGCAGAGTAGGTTATATTGCTACCATTATTAATAGCAGCAGATGTAGTTGAAGATAAAGATACAGCTGGATAGAATGCAATACTCTCTCCTGATACTGGACTACCAGAAGCACTGATAGCAGTGATCTCTCCAGTTAAGTAATCGATGTTGGTGACAGTGATAGTCATATCGTTGACACCAGCAATACCACCAAGTTCTTGACCACCTATACTGAACTGATAACCAATCTGGTATCCACTACCACCATTGGCAATTTCAGGAGCATAGTTACCGCCAATAATCTTAGGTAAGAATGTTGCGTTAAATGCTGTGTTGTTTGCAGTAAGTGACTGGAATGTTGCATTACCATCTGCTGCTGTACCACCAATACTGAATGCAGTGATCTCACCAGATGCACCAACACTGGTTACAGTAACAGTCAAATCGTTAGTAGCAGTTTCACCACCTAAGATTCCACCATCAATAATAACAGTGTCATTTGGTTGGAAACTAGAACCTGGATTGGTTATAACAGCACTATATGTTGGAGTAGTTGTTGTGTTCTCGTTAGGAGTAAAGTTTGTTGTGGTTATTGTTTGACCATCAGCACTTCCACCACCACCTTCTGCTGTAGCAACACCTATTGTAAATTCTTGACCTGGTGTTTTTGCTGTGAGTGATAACTTAGCATAAGTTTCATCAGTTGGGTTAGCAGCAGCTGCAAATACAAATTGGCTTCCAGTTGTCAGATCATTAATGAGATTAATCAATCCATTTCTAACTTCTATAATACCATCACCAATCACAGCAGTATAAACAAGTGTTTGAACTGTACTTGTTGTTACATCTGTTATTGTAACTGAGAAAGTATCATCAGTTTCAATATCTCCACCAATTTCAACCCAATCTATCTGAGCAATCTTACTACCAGAACCTACTCTAGTAACATTGAACGATGCGTTAATACCTACACCAGTTCCAACAGCTCCAGATACGTTGGTGTATTCTTGAGTAGAGAATATACCTTGACCAATAGAAGTGAAGGTAAGAATCTCACCAGCAGCACCAACAGTATTAATAAAGATATTCAAATCGTTTGTTGGAGATTGTCCACCAAGAACGTTACCGTAAATAACAATCTTTTCACCAACTTCATATCCAGTACCAGCATAAGGAGTTCCTTCTGCTGCTGTACCACTAGGAGTAATAGTTTGAATCTGACCATTAACATCGACCGCATCGATTGTAATCGTCAAGTCGTTAGCTGGTGAAGTACCACCTAAGTTAGTACCTAAGATAACAATTGTTTCTGACTGAGAGTAGGTAGTACCAGTGTTAGATACAAATACATTCGAATAAGATGCTGAACCAGGTGTACCATCTCTTTCAATGTTAAAGGTAGCATTGCTTCCTAATCCAGAATATGTATCTCCTTGTACATCGTTATAATATACTGTCTGGTTAATATCTACACCGTTGTATGCACCAGAAGTTCTAGTAATATTAAATGTTGCTCCATTACCATTACCAAAGTTGACTGTACTTGGTGATGTCGGTGTGGAGATGAAACTGTTACCAGTTCTGTCTGCTGTATATGGTGCAGATAGAGATATAGTATTTGTTTCAATGTTTGTAACAAAGATTGTAGTTCCATTACCATTATCTAAAGCAGCACCGATATCGATTCCTGTTGTATCGTTAAGAACGATCTGAGAAACAGGTGCTGTAAATGATGTTGTAATATTAATAGATGTATTGGAAGCTACGTAACCAGTTACCTGTGTACCAGCTTGTAATCCAGATCCAGAAAGAGGAGCACCAATAGGAGGAGGAGATCCTGGAACAGTAATACCAATTCTTCCAGATCCAGCTGCTGTATTACCTCTAGTGGTTATCTGACCAGAAGCACCATTAGATTCTACTGCTAGAGTAGGGTTTCCTAATGAAGCACCAGTATAGAAACCTGCTTTTCTTAATTGTACAAATCCAGATAATAGACTGGTAGCAGGGGATGTACCTACTTTACCTTTTGCATAGAAGGTAAACTGTGACGGATCTGGTACAGTACTGATAATGAAAGAACCTTCTGCTTTAGCAAATCCTTCTACACCATCATTAACACCCTTAAGTGTAATAGGATCTCCAACAACAAATCCATGTTCCAACTCAGTATCTACTGTAATAAGAGAAGGACCTATGCCACCACTACCTTGTGAAGCATCTGTTGTGAGAGCAGAAACAGAAACATCAGCACCTGGATACTCGAAGGAAGATGGATATCCACGTACTAAGTCAATGGTCTGCCATTTAGTTGGCTGAATACCATACTCAAAGTCAGCATCAAGCATACTAAGAGGCTCAGCAAAACGCATACGTTCGATAGCGTCTGTACCGAAGTCGTATGGTCTCATCTTAACTTCATCACCTTCGATGAAGATCATCATCTCATCGGAAGATGAATACGTTGAAGTATCAAACAGGAATGTAATCGTAGTTACACCGTTTGATAACGTACTAGCGAAGGGGAAGTCTGGATCTTGTCCATCAGATGTCTCTGTGAATGCTGCCGATATCTGATTAACACTATCAGCAAAGTTGTACATTACAACGTTGGCAGTCGCATTGGTGATCAAGAGAATCTGATCAGCACTGACTTTATCCAGAACTTTTAATGTTCCAACACCAGAAAGACCAGGTGAAAAAACATAGTCTCTTATTTGCCTTTTAGCCATTTAAAATTTCCCTCGATCTTTTTATGAAAGCGCAATTGCTAATGCAGTTACTTGGGAGTCTACAGCACTCTTGGACATTGCATCTCCTGGCGCAGTAGCTCTACCTAGATTCGTTATTTTATTATTTAGAAGACTTAGATCAGCACCAACTCCAGTATTGACACCTAAAGTCCCTGCTACGATAGTGTTACCGTTAGCATCAACTGTAAACTTATTACTACCAACACCAAACGTAGTACCAGCAGCGACAGCAGCGTTAAATGCAGCACTCTCTCCTATGACAGCACCAGCAGCATCAACACTGAATGTGGGAGCAGTTAGATCAGCACCAGCTTTGATACCATTATTAACTCCAAGTTCCCCTTCCACAGTTGTGTTAGTACCCTTAAGAGTTGCGTCTCCCACAACTTCAAGATCTCCACCAACATCAACATTACCCTGTAGATCTGAATCTTGTACAACAGTGAAGTTACCGTTAACAGAGAAGTCAGTAGCAATGATGTTATACTTAAACTTACCATATACAGCAAAACTCAGACAGTTTGCATCCTCTGCCCATACTATGATTTGATCATCACCTGTTGCTTTTATGTCAGTTCTTTGATAGAATGTGCGTGGAAATAGTTTTGTGTTATAATTTAAGTAGTTAGATGTTGGTAAAGTAGCCTGTCCAGCCTCCAAGATTCCAATTCTGAATCTAGTTGGTTGTGAACTCTGGTTAGAGATGAAGATCGAAAGTTCTACATCCTCTCCAGTAGGTACTGTATACAAACTTGTATTCGTTTTGGCATTCGTGACCAATAAAGAATTTAAGAATCCAGAAGAAACTGGGTTATCTACTACCTCTCCATGCACCAAGAAGGACGTAGACTCGAAATCACTATATACAACTAGACTTTGCTCATTGGCATAGTACATAGTTTGTGTTTCGTATGTCTCTCCTGCTGCAATCTCTAAATCATATAAGATATAATTAGATGGAGCAAATGCTAACAATGCACCACTAGAAACCCCAACTCTGACTCGTACAGGATACGGACTCTGGTGTGCAATTGAAATCTTCGCTTCTACTAGCTTGCCAGCTGGAGCAACATGGAGAACTGTTCTGGTTTTAACCTGTGGAACAATTGCTGCTAGAGCACCATAAGTAGCCATAACTTTAGGGTTTATATTACAATCATGTTTATTTATAAGTTAGACTGAAATGAAAATTCTTACTGGATTTAATGGATTTATTGGAAAGAAGTTTGCCGATAAGCTTGGAAGAGACTATATCGGAATTGAACAGAAGAATTGTTTTCAGTTAATTGATAGTTTACCTATCTGGGATAAGGTCACAGAGATCATCCACATGGGAGCAATCTCCTCGACAACTGAAAACAACATCGCAGACCTCACAGTATATAACGTAGAGTTCACTCTTCGTCTGTTCAACAAAGCAATTGAATATGGTATCCCTGTCAAGTATGCTTCCTCCGCATCAGTATATGGAAACCAACCAGGTGAGATGAATCCATTAAACTTCTATGCAATTTCAAAATTGCAAGTTGATTACTGGGTTTATGACAATATTGAAAAATTTAAAAACATTCAAGGGTTTAGATTCTTTAATGTATATGGAGAAGGTGAAGAGCATAAAGGAAACCAACGTAGTCCTATTAGCAAATTTGTCTCCGAAGCAAAGATGTCAAAGAAAATTAAAATCTTCAAGAATTCTGAGAAGATGGTGAGAGACTTTATCTACGTAGATGATGTAGTGGATCTTGTTCTAAACAACAAGGGAGGATCAGGAATGTATGATGTTGGTACAGGACACCCACACTCCTTTAGAGATATTGCTGAAATTGTTTCAAAGAAATATGGTGCAAAGATAGAAGAGATTGATTTCCCAGAACATTTACAAGGAAAGTATCAATACTATACCTGTGCAGATATGAACTGGGTAGATGGTTATGAGTTTACTAATGTAGAGGAATATATCAATCGCCCCGAACCACCCGATACGAGTCTTCTTCAAAGTGCTCGGTAGAAAATTCGAATAGTTCTACGTCTGTGATGCCTTCCATCATATGTCTAAGACCAGGAGGTATGTAAAACTTATCTCCTGGTTTTAATATAATGGTGTCTGCATCAATGAAATCATCTCTATAACCATAGGTCATCTTTAATTCACCACTATGGACATAGAATGTTTCATCTTTAATTTTGTGATAATGGTATGAGCACTTCTTACCAGCATTAAAAAATAGAAGTTTTCCGCAATACTTTTCAGAATTGCAGATCCACTTCTCATATCCCCAACCTTTCTGTACAATTTTCATGCAAAGAAGTCCTCAGAATTAATACCTTTGTCATCAATGAAATAAGTTGCATGGAATTTACCCATGTGCAACTCATCAAACTTACAACCCCATGACTTAAGTTGATTATAGGTTAGGTCATAAAATGCTTCGTGTGCTTTAATCCCATCACCTTTAAATCTACCCATGCCTCTGGCAGTATAGAAAATAATACTATTACCTTCGTCGTATATTTTATTTAACTTCTCTATCCGATCCATCATTGGTTCGGATTTTTCGTACTGTCCTACAGGAGTATCACAGATAGTCCCATCAATATCAACTACGTATATCATCTATGTCATCTCCAGAAAGAACGTATGTACCATGATTTTGAACTGCTATAGCAGCAGCCTTATTAGCATAAGGAATTGCTTTTTCTATTTTACCATACTCTAAGTAAAAGTAAACCAAAGCACAAAGGAATGTATCTCCTGCACCTGCTACATCAAAACAAGGAACTGCTTCACCTGGATATATCTTTCCTTTATACTCAGCACCAGCAGAACCTTTAGTAACAATCTTATTTCTGTATATACCTTTTAACTTAGAATTTTCTAACTCATTGATCTTGATAAAGCATCCTTTCTTAGGTAGTTTACTTTTCTTACTGTCTATGAATACAGGACCATTGAATGCTTCTACCAAT
>CEPK01063575.1_pt1 | contig 13115 bp, 12 predicted proteins | sample 356231 | NCBI WGS metagenome assembly CEPK01 (sample SAMEA2620259, study PRJEB7988) | marine metagenome | biome: marine biome (ENVO:00000447); feature: deep chlorophyll maximum layer (ENVO:xxxxxxxx); material: "saline water (ENVO:00002010), including plankton (ENVO:xxxxxxxx)" | depth 80 m
GAAGCATCTCAAAAGTCTGAATTTGAGCGCTTATCAAATAAGGATGACAAGACAGGTGTCGATACAGGCCTAAAAGTTGTAAACCCAATTAATGGTAAAGAGGTACCTCTATGGATAGCTGACTACGTATTAGTGAGCTATGGAACAGGAGCAATTATGGCTGTTCCAGCACATGACCAAAGAGATTTTGATTTTGCAAAAAAGTATAAAATTGAGATTATTCAAGTTATATCAAAAGATGGGAAAGAGATAGATTTGAAGGAAGCTTTCGTTGATGAAGGAGTATTGATTAATTCAGATCAATTTGATGGACTCAATTCTCATAAGGAAGCTTCAAAAAACATAATTAATTGGCTAATGAACGAAGGAGTAGGAGAGGAACTAGATACATTTCGTCTAAGAGATTGGCTAATTAGTCGACAGAGATACTGGGGATGCCCTATACCCATGATTAATTGTAATAATTGTGGGCTTGTTCCTGAAAAGATAGATAACCTCCCGGTTCTTCTCCCCGAAATAGATGATTACCTAAATAATGAAGGGTCACCATTAAGTAAAGTTAGTGAATTTGTTAATGTAGATTGTCCAGTCTGTGGGTCTAATGCCCTACGTGAAACAGACACCATGGATACTTTCGTTGATTCAAGTTGGTACTATATGAGGTATTTATCACCTGACTCCACAGACTCTCCATTTGATAGAGATGCTGTTAATGAATGGTTGCCTGTTGATCAATACATAGGGGGAGTAGAGCATGCAATATTACATCTTTTATACTCAAGATTCTTTACAAAGGCTTTAAGAGATATGGGCTTGATTGATGTATCAGAGCCTTTTAATAATTTATTTGCTCAAGGAATGATTAACTTTGGTGGTTCGAAAATGTCAAAATCAAAAGGGAATATAGTTAGTCCCGAGGCTTATTTTGATAGTCACGGTGCGGATTCTTTGAGGCTTTATCATTTGTTTATGGGCCCTCCATCTGACTCCGTTGAGTGGAATGATAATGGTATAGAGGGTACTAGGAGGTTTCTTAATAAAGTTTGGGAAAATATGTTTGCTTTGTCCAAAATGGATGAATCAAAATCAGACGATATAATTACAGAAACCCTTTTGATAGAACTAAACAAGACAATAAATTCTACGACCAAGGACTTAGAATCTTTTGATTTTAATACGATTGTTTCAGATCTAATGAAGTTTAATAATGCCTTATCTGAATTTCTAAAGCTTGATAGAACGATCTCTAAAAATAGTAGAGAAGTAATAGCAAAAAACTTCCTAACACTACTTTATCCTTTAGCTCCTCATATTTCATCAGAGCTTTTAAAAGAAATTCTTGGGGAAGAAGAGTTTGTAGATTGGCCTCAAGTGGATGAGAGATATTTAAGAGACAAGTCTTTTGAGCTAGTAATTCAAGTTAATGGCAAGAAGAAGTCAGCAAAAATAGTAGATTCTGACATTACAGAAGAAGAAGCCGTATCTGTAGCTAAGCAATTACTTCCTGAAGTTGATATAGAAGGTTCAAAAAAAGTAATTTTTGTAAAAAATAAATTAATTAATTTTGTCATATGATTAAATTATGTGTTTCAAATAAGCCTGTAGCACCAGCAGATATTTTGAAATCCAATTTTTTCGAAGGTATTCAGCTAGAGAAAATAGATAAAAGTAATATTAATAATTTATCACATAGTCAAGATTCATTATTTGAGACATCTACTTATTTCTTCGTGGAGGACTCTTTACTTACAAAGGCTGATCTATCTTTAATTGTGGAAAAGGAATTGAATATAATTGGCACTATAAGCAAGAATACACAAACTTCAGCAGCAGAAGTTATTCATTCAAATAAGATTGAGGTAATTAACATCGAATCTGAAATGAGTTCAGAAACAACTCCCTGGGCCCTTGTTCAGAGTATCTTAGACAAAAAACAAGAAGCTAACAAAAAAGATTTATTATATTTTTCTTCTGATGAAAATAATTTTCGTTTCTTGTTAAATTTGTTGGAAAAAGATTTATTTCGATTGTTGATTTTGAATACTTTATCAGAAGAAAAAGTATCTAAATTAATTGACGAAAAAATTGATTTCAAATATGAAGTTGCAAGGAGAAGATTAGATAATTTTGATGAAGATCAAATCGCAAGATTGATTGAAATAATGTGGAAAATTGAATCAGTAAATACAAAAGAATACGATATTGAGAATTCTAAGAGGGCACTAATTGCGTTGAGCTATGTATAAATAGAATATTCTTTTTATTTTTATGAGGTCAGTTTTGATTTTTTTCTATTTCGATAGTTCGACTTGATTACGCCTTTTGAATAAGCCTTATCAATCTTTCTTATAGCTTCCTTTACTATCTCATTTTTGTTCTCTGCATCAGTGTTAATTGCATCTTCCGCATCATTTATTGCTGTTTTGAGTTCAGATTTAACTGATTTATTAGCTAAATTCCTTTTTATATTTTGCCTATTTCTCTTTTTTTGCGAATTATTATTTGCCATAGTTAAGCTTTCAGTAGAAAATAATAACTTAATAAAAATGATAACTAAAGAAAATATCAGAAATATTTCAATAATTGCACATGTTGACCATGGAAAATCTACCTTAGCGGATAGGTTTATAGAGATCTCTGGGCTCATAGAACCAGGGAAACATGATAGTCAAATTCTTGACTCAATGGATTTAGAAAGAGAGAGAGGGATAACAATTAAGTCTCAACCTGTAAGTCTTGAATACTTAGCTCATGGCAACCAATATAAAATCAATATAATTGATACTCCAGGCCATGTTGACTTTTCATATGAAGTCTCAAGAGCATTAATGGCTTGCGAAGGAGCTATATTACTGGTCGACGGAACACAAGGGGTTCAGGCGCAAACTTTAGCACATTGCTATGAGGCAGTAGACCTAGGTTTACATATAATTCCAGCAATAAATAAAATAGATTCCCCCAATGTTCAGATAGATTCTGTTTCAGAACAAATTAATGATTTAATTGGAGCAAAAAAAGAAGAAATTTCCCTAATTTCTGCAAAAACAGGCGAAGGAGTAGAGGCTTTATTTGATAGAGTGATAAAGGAAACTACTCCAAATATTTCACAAGAGGGAAACTTAAAAGCTTTAATCTTTGATTCATATTTTGATACGTACAAAGGAGTTGTTGCGTCAGTCAGAGTATTTGATGGAGAGATTCAGTCTGAGAAAGATTACTTATTAGCTAACAAACGAAGTACGATTTCTCCAATTGAGGTAGGTATTTTTGATTTAGGCATGAAGTCAATAGGGATACTTGGTCCTGGAGAAGTAGGCTACATAGTTACTGGGTCGAAAAGTCTTTCAGAGTTTACAGTAGGTGAAACAATTATTGATCTTGAGGGAGACCCCAAAAATATTGTTGAAGGTTTTAAAACTGTAAACCCAAATGTTTTCTCGAGTATCTTTCCTGCAGATGCTGATGAGTATGTAAAATTAAGAGAAGCTCTTGATAAGTATTCTCTTAATGATTCTAGCTTTGTTTTTGAACCAGAGTCATCATCTGCTTTCGGCTTCGGGTTTCGTTGCGGTTTTTTAGGCTTGCTTCACATGGAGATAGTAGTAGAAAGGCTAGAGAGAGAATATGACCTTTCTTTGATCGTAACGCCACCAACGGTAGAAATTTTGATAATTAGAAACAATGGTGAAGAAATATTGATTAAGAACCCTTCCCAAATAGATAAATACACTGATATAAATGAAATGAAAGAAAGAATCACGGAGGTAACAGTAATATCTCCAAAGCAGTATCTGGGAAATATATTGAAGCTTTTAACAGAGTCTAGAGGGGTTCAAAAAGATTTATCTTTCCTTAGTTCCGATAGGGTTAAAATTGTTTACAATGTGCCACTGTTAGAATTGGTTTCTGGTTTTTATGATACATTAAAGTCTATATCACAAGGGTTCGCTACTTTTGATTATCGAATATTATCTTTTGAGAAAGCAGAATTAGCTAAAGTTGACCTACTTGTAAATGGGCAAGAGGTAGATTCATTTAGCTCGATTGTATCCAAAAGCAATGCCGAATCTTTTGGTAGATCTAGAGTGGATAAATTAAGTAGATTAATTCCGAGGCAACAATTTGATATCCCTATCCAAGCAGCCATAGGTTCAAGAATCATTGCAAGACAAACTGTCAAAGCCTTAAGAAAAGATGTTACAGCAAAGCTCTACGGAGGAGATGTTTCTAGAAAGAAGAAGTTGCTTGAGAGTCAAAAAAAAGGAAAGAAGAAAATGAAAAATATAGGGAATGTGAATATACCAAAAGAAGTGTTCCAGGATTTTCTTAAACAAGAATCATAATGCATATACCAACAATTTATTCCAAAGAATATAACGGGCAAGAAGTCTTTGAGATTACTAGTGAAAAATCTCACCACCTATTTAACGTTTTAAGATCTAGGAATGGATCCAGTGTGTATATTACAAACGGGAAAGGTTTACTTGCCGAAGGTCTCCTTAAAGATCCTAATGTTGTATTAATTGACAAAGTTTATGAAAAGACAAGAAAATATAAAATTAATTTTTTTCTCTCAAAACTTGATTCAGCAACAAGGATGAGGTTTGCTATAGAAAAATTGTCGGAGTTGGGTATTTCTTCAATCACTGTTGGGAGTACAATTAGAAGTGGAAAAAAGAAGTATGATACAAATAAGCTTATCAGTTGGGGGATTTCAGCTATAGAACAATCAGGGAATGCCTTTTTGCCAACAATTCATCAAGTTGAAAAGTTAGATTATTCTGAGTTTTATCAATGTATAGATATTGTCGGGAAAGATAGATTGAAAGGAGTTGGGCGAAGTAAAAATTTAGCTATTGGTCCTGAAGGAGGATGGGACCCTTCAGAGTTAGCTCAGTTCAACGAGGTATATTCACTAGGGCCTCAAATACTTCGTTCAGAGACGGCAGCAATTGTTGCAGCTACATTGCTTTTAAGTGCCTAAAATAGGGTTATGGAAGATAAAACAATTTTTGAAAAAATAATTGATAAAGAATTAGAATCAGAAATGATCTATGAAGATGATCAAGTCATTGTAATTGAAGATATAAACCCTGTAGCACCTACACATTTATTAATTATACCAAAGAAGAAAATAGCTACTATTAATGAAATTAGCAGCGATGAGAAATCCCTTATAGGGCATATGATATTTACTGCTAGAAATATAGCTAAGAAAGTAGGAATTGACGAAAGTGGATACAGGCTAGTATTTAATACTAATGAAGATGGAGCTCAAAGTGTATATCATATTCACCTTCATTTGTTAGGTGGCCGAAAAATGACATGGCCTCCAGGGTAGTTTGGTATGAAATTAGAAAAGAAAATAGAAGAGGAATCTTTAGCCGTAATGCTGGGGATAAACGATCAAAACTTAAGGTATATTAAAAAGCAATTTCCAGAAACAAAAATAAACGTAAAAGGTTCAACATTTTTTATTGACGGAGAGGAAGTTGCAATTAAAAAGGTGAGTACTTTAATAGACAAGCTCTCATTGATGGCTTCAAAAAATCAAAGTATATCTAAAGAAGATATATTAATTCATAACAGTATCAATATCAAAGACGAAGACATAATTGATAATAACTTTGAAATGAAATATGACAATGGAGTTATTGTCAGGATAAAAAATCTTAATCAATATAAATATCTTGAATCATTGAATAATTCAACAATTACATTTGGAGTTGGTCCTGCTGGTACTGGAAAAACTTTTCTGGCAGTTGCTTATGCTGTGCAACTGTTGGTTGACTCAAAAATAAAGAAAATTGTTTTAACTAGGCCAGCAGTAGAGGCAGGCGAGAGACTTGGTTACTTGCCTGGGGACTTGTCACAGAAGATAGATCCTTATTTAGTACCTCTTTTTGATGCATTAGAGTACTTTATGGGAAGTGAGAAAGTTAGCTTATTAATCGAAAAAAGATCTATTGAAATTGTACCTCTAGCATACATGAGGGGAAGAACACTTAGCAATGCATGTATCTTACTTGATGAAGCACAAAACTCTACAATGACTCAAATCAAAATGTTTCTAACAAGATTGGGAGAGAATTCTAAGATGATAATTACTGGAGACGAGACTCAAATAGATTTGCCAAATAAAATTGTTTCTGGTTTATATAAAACAAGGACAGCCTTATCTAAAATTGAGAAGATAAATGTTATTGAATTTGATAATTCAGATATAATTAGAAACCCTCTTGTAGCAGAGATACTAGAAGCATTACCAAAAAATAGATGAATATTAACCCACAGATCAGTAACCATTTAGTAAAGATACTAATTACTTCTTTTTTTCTTATTGCTATCTGGTTTGTATCTTTTGCAATTTTTCCTGAGAATCAAATAGTGAAGCTAGATATTGACGATCCTTCACCGCGAACATTTGTAGCTCCTAAATATACTGAAATTGAAGATATTGAATCAACTGAAAAGAAAAAAATAATTGCAGAAAATTCAGTTGACCCCATATATATCACTGATGACAACTCAACATTATTAGTAATAAATGGAATTGCAGATATGTTTTTGGAAATACTAGAGGTTAGAACCTTAGAAGAAAATATTGAAGATGATGAAGATATAGAAGGCAACTCTAATGAGTCTGAAGTCTTGATTACAACTTTATCTGTTGGTGAGCAGATAAAGTTGCTCCAGAACTCTATTAATTTTTCAAATATTTCAATAAACACAATAGAAGCTTTAGTAATCGTTTCAAATTTAGATTTGAATGATAAAACATCTTATATCTCTCTACTTGAAGCCGAAAGTAGAAAGCAGGTTTTGTCAATAATGAGTGAAGGGATTGGAGAAGAAGAGCTTAACGATACCAGACGTACTTTAATTAAGAACCCCTATTCATTATCTCTTCCTAGTGAGCTCTATCTAGAAATTTCTCAAGTAAGATTAGAGTCTGCTGTCGCAGAAATAATTTCTGAAAACCTAGTAGCAAACAAGAAACTAGACCAAGCAGCATGGGATCAAGCTAAGATCGAGGCTAGTTCAAGGGTAGAGCCTGTAATAATAAAATTTTTTGAAGACGATATTGTAGTAAACCAAGGAGAAAGCGTTACCTATGTTCAATATCAAGCATTATCAAATTTTGGATACCTCTCAGGAGCTTCAAGAACTATTCAAAATGCAGCTGTTCCTATATTTATTGCAGTTTTTCTAATGATATACGGAATCTTCTGGAGATTTAATGATTCTATATGGAGAAAAAATAATCAATATTTACTACTTCTTACATTGATACTTTTTTCTTCTGTATTTTTAAGAGGTGTTTCATATTTTTCACAACAATATGACATAGAGTTTTTAACTTATGCAGTTCCTATTTCATTTGTTGGAATTGTTAGCAGTGCTTTGTTAAACCTTAGAGCAACAATCGTTATTGCTTTGGCAAGCTCTTTCCTAGCTTTAGCTGGAGGGGGCAATTTAGGATTAGTAGCTATGGGTGGTTTAGGTTGTATTCAGCCAGCTATATTTCTTTCAGAAAATGTTGACAGGAGAGAATTAAAACAGAAGTTGATATATATTTCTTTATTTCAGCCAGTCATTGCATACGGAGTCGCATACTATCTGAGAGAAGATAGTTCACTAGTAAGCTTGTTTTTGTATGCTTTCCTAGGGGCCTTACTCGCAAACTTTGCAGCATTTGGAAGCATAACATTTATAGAATCATCCTTTAGGCTTACTACTAATTTTAGACTTTCTGAATTAGCAGACAGAAACCATCCTGCTCTTAGATTTCTTGAAGAGAAAGCATTAGGAACATTTAACCATTCACTAGTAGTCGGAACCCTTGCTGATAGAGCATGTTCTAAAATAGGCGCAAATAGTCAACTTGCAAGAGCTATGGCATACTTCCATGACTTAGGGAAAACTGCAAATCCATCAATGTTTGTAGAAAATCAATTTAGTTTTCAGAATCCTCATGATAAATTAAGTCCTTTAGATTCAGTTTCTATAATTCGAAATCATGTTCCTGTTGGTTTAGAAATAGCTAAAAAATATAAAATTCCAGAAATTGTATCTAATGGTATCAAGGAGCATCACGGTAATGCCGTTATGAGATTTTTCTATGAAAAAGAAAAAGAATATAATGCAAATGTTGATAAAGATTTATTTCGACATGAAGGAAGAAAGCCTACTTCTAAGGAATCTGCAATTGTGATGCTGGCAGATTCTATCGAAGGATCTTCAAGAGCTAGGTTTACTAAAGAAGACGCATCTCCTGAAAAGATATCTAAATTAATTGATGAAATCTTTGATGAAAAAATAAATGATAATCAACTTAGCGATGCCCCAGTAACTCTTCAAGAAATAAAAATGATACGAGAGTCTTTTCAAGAAAGTCTGGAAGGGTTATATCACCAAAGGGTTCTATATCCTGAAATATCAGAACCTGATTTTCCTGAAGAAGAATAATATGACAGTCCTATTTAATGGCTACTTTTACACTAAGGAAAAGAATAGGTTGGGAAGAGCAGCAGAACTTTTTCTTCAGTATTTCAAAATTAATAGAGACGTTAATTTTAACCTTGCATCATTAGACGTAGAAGAAATATGTAAACAAAATTTTAATGCATTCAATAGAAATGAGGTTACAGATGTAGTTACTTTGCCAATATATAAAAGCCTTAAAGATATTAAGTCAAAAAACAATACTGATGGTTTTGTTGGTGATATATTAATACATAGGCCTGAAGTGAGGAGAAATGCTTTGCTATATGGGAAAACGATGGTTGAGGAGCTTGAATTAGTTCTTATTCATGGGATGTTGCATTTATTTGGTTTCTCCCACAATAATGAAAGTTTACTATCCCAACATCAAGAGAAGATTATAAAGAGGGTTTGGAATGAATCTTGAAGAATATAATTTAAATCATATAGCAATAATCATGGACGGCAATGGTAGGTGGGCTGAAAAGCAAGGGCTAGAAAGGACTGCTGGACATGCTGCGGGAGAACATGCTTTATCCAAGGTAATTGATTGGTGCTTAAAGAATAATCTGAAATGGCTAACAGTTTACGCATTTTCAACAGAAAATTGGAATCGATCTAATGAAGAAGTGGACTACTTAATGTTCTTCAATAGAGACCTATTGATAAGAAGACGAGACGAATTCAATGACAAGGGAGTTAGGTTTCATTTTATTGGCGACTTAAAAGACAAATTGATACCTGATGAGAACAAATATTTAATGAATGAAACGGAATCAATTACAAGAGGAAACGACAAACTAAATTTAGTTTTTGCATTCAACTATGGTTCAGAGAAAGAAATTTATACAGCTGCTCGCAGGGTAGCCTTAAATCATTGGTTCTATTTTAATTTAGGTGCTTGGTTTTTTTCCCAAAAATATGTTGAGGAAAATTTCAAGAAATACTTGTATTTACCCGAAATGCCTAGTCCTGACTTATTAATCAGGACTGCAGGAGAAAAAAGACTGAGTAACTTTCTTCTATTACAACTCAGCTACACTGAACTTATGTTTGTGGATACACTTTGGCCCGACTTTAATGAACAAAATATGTTAGAAGCAGTTGAAGAATTTCAAAGCAGACAAAGGAAGTATGGAGGAGTCTAATGAGTGACTTCGAGTCAGTGGTCAATTTAGCTACTAATAGGGGTTTTGTTTTCAATGCTTCCTCAATTTACGGAGGATTAAGAAGTAGTTACGACTATGGACCTTTAGGGGCTTTACTTAAGAAACATATAGCTGATTCTTGGTGGAAATCTTCAATAAAGAGTAAGGTCAATGTATACCCTATCGATACTGCAGTTATTCAAAGTACTGATGTTTGGAAGGCTTCAGGACACCTTAGTGAATTTTCAGATCCGTTAATTGAATGTAATTATTGTCACAAAAGATACAGAGAAGATTCCAGTGAAGAAGTATTTTGTGAAACAGAAGACTGCAAAGGAAAAGAGCCAAACTTTTCTTCCTCAAAAGAATTTAACCTAATGTTTCAAACGTATATGGGGCCAGTTAAAGAGGAAGGAAATGAAGTTTATTTAAGGCCCGAAACTGCTCAAGGTATATACATCAATTTTTCAAACATATTGAGGACTACTCGTTCGAAAATTCCCTTTGGTGTTGCCAATATAGGTAAATCATTTAGAAATGAGATTACACCTGGGCAATTCATATTTAGAACTAGGGAATTTGAACAGATGGAACTTCAATTCTTTTGTAGAGAAGAAGAGGAAGAGGAATGGTTTGATTATTGGGTTAACGAGAGGTTTAATTGGTATTTAAGTTTAGGAATTAAGAAAGAAAACTTAAGATTACGAGAGCATGATAATAAAGAGTTGGCCCATTATGCAAAGAGGACTACAGATATTGAATATCTATACCCTTGGGGTTGGGGAGAGTTGGAAGGCATTGCAAATAGGGGCTCTTTTGATTTGAAAGCACATTCAGAATCTAGTGGAGAGGATTTAAGCTATTTTGACGAAGAAACAGAATCAAAAATTATCCCATCTGTTATTGAGCCCGCAGGAGGGCTTACTAGGACTTTTTTTGCAGTAATGTTAGATTCTTATGAGGAAGAGCAAATAGATGATGATACAAGGGTTGTGCTAAAGCTAGATAAAAGATTAGCTCCAATACAAGTTGCGGTTCTCCCTTTGAGTAAGAAAGATCCACTAATTGAAGTTGCAGAAGAAATTAATGAATCACTAATTTCAACGTATTCAACTGAAATTGACTTAACTCAATCAATAGGCAAAAGATATAGAAGACAAGATGAGATTGGTACACCATATTGCGTAACCGTTGATTTCGAGTCTTTGGAAGACAAGATGGTCACCATAAGGGATAGAGACACTATGGATCAGGAAAGAGTTTTAATTTCAGAGCTAAGAGAAGTATTAGAAAGAAAATTTAATTAATAATGTCGATTTCGAGACAATCTATCGAGGAATTAAAACGAGTTGCAAAAATAAGTGATTTTATTCTTGAAAGCACTACTGGAAAGTTACGTGGAGATAAAGGCATGGCGCTTTGCCCTTTTCACGGTGAAAAAACAGCAAGTATGAGTTTTACTAATGTGGAGAATTTATTTCACTGCTTTGGCTGTAAAGAAGGTGGAGATATATATAAATTTGTTCAAGAGATAAGAGGACTCGATTTCTCTGAAGCAGTTGAAGAAGTCGCAAATAGGTATAGTTTCAACTTAAATTACGATAAATCATCTAATCTTGTTCCTAAGAAAGAGTTGTATAAAAAAACAAATTTACTCACACAATACTTTCATGAAGAATTAATGAAGTCAGACAGCGGAAAAAAAGGAAGAGCTTTTCTTAGAAGCCGAGGACTAGAAAAAGAATCTATAGAAACATTTCGACTAGGCTGGATTGGGAATAACGAGGAGGGCTTTATGGACTACTGTAAAGCCGTCGATGTAACTAAAAAAGATTTGCAACAAATTGGTATTTATAATTCGAATGCAAAACAATTTTTTATTAATAGGGTTTTATTTCCAATTTTTGATAAAAGAAATAATGTGATTGGATTTGGTGGAAGGGCAATCAATTCGTCCGGCCCAAAATATCTCAATGGACCTGAGACCATTCTTTATCAAAAAAGCCGAAGTCTTTACAATGCTCCAAACTTTACTGAATCAGCTAAGTCAGAAAAGACAATATTCATATTTGAAGGGTATATAGATGTAATAGCTGCATCAATTTATGGAATAAATACTGGAACTGCCCCTTGCGGAACAGCATTAACTAATGAACACTTAAGTTTTCTTTCACAATTTAATTCAACTATTATTTTATGTTTTGATAATGATGATGCAGGTTTTGAAGCTACAAAACGGATTTTGAATCTAAAGATAAGAAAAGAAAAAGCACTAAATATTCAGGTTGTAGATTACGAAAACTACAAAGATATTGGTGAGATGTTAGAAAATGAAGAGCTCGACAATTTCAAGGAAATTCTCGATAAAAAGCAAAACTTAGTTGAGTTTATATTACATAAAGAAATTGAAAGAAAATTAGAACAGGACTTACGAAAGAATGAGATTGTTTATAAGCTTTCAGAAATAATTAACCTCCTATCACCTATAGAAATTGAAGAAGCGAAAAGCTTTATTTCTGAAGAATTAAATATAGAGAAGCAAGTCCTTGAAGCTGAGTTAAATACTCCAAAAATTGAAATGGATGAAAATGAAGAAAAAATTATGCTTTCTAATGAGTTTGAAACAATCTTTTTATCAGAAATATTGAGAAAAGATAGTCAAGATATTGATGATATCAGCAATGAAATATTGAGCAATAAAGATCTCGGTTTACAAACCAGATTGTTTGATCTACAGCAACATAATAAAGATAAAAGTGGTGAGAGCTTTCCTGAATATTTGGCAAAGTATTTTACTATTTCATACGAAGACTCAGAGTTTAATGAGGCTAAGAATAGGCTTTATGAAAAAATACTAGATATAAAAATAAAAGAGCTATCTGATAAAATTGAGATCTCTTCAAACAAAGAAGATACCACGAAACTGTTGAGAGACGTTGCAGAAATAAAAAAGAAAAAAGAATCATTGTATAATAGTAATAATTGATTCTTGTTATTATGGATTTGCTATCCGAGGTAGCTCAATTGGCAGAGCAGTGGACTGTTAATCCATTGGTTGTGGGTTCGAGTCCCACCCTCGGAGCAAAATAGATAATTAGATATATAGAATTTCGTATATAATTAATTAGATATAGGAGGAAATTTATGTCAGAACTATTAAATAAAGTTCAAGAGATGGCTGAAGGGAAAGATCTATCTTCATTGGGAAGCAGCATAAAATTTGTTGTTGACGAGGAAGTAGTATTTATTGATCCTGAAGCAGGGACTATTACTTCAGATGACAATGAAGCTTCATGTACTGTAACGGTTGATGGAGAAACAATGTCAGAGATTCTAAGTGGTAGTACAAGTTCACAAGCCGCATTCATGACTGGTAAATTAAAAGTTGCAGGAGATATGGGTGTTGCTCTTAAAGTAGGAACTATTCTTTCTTAACTTTAGGGCCTGTAGCTCAGTTGGTTAGAGCAACGGACTCATAATCCG
>CEPK01017534.1_pt1 | contig 13094 bp, 10 predicted proteins | sample 356231 | NCBI WGS metagenome assembly CEPK01 (sample SAMEA2620259, study PRJEB7988) | marine metagenome | biome: marine biome (ENVO:00000447); feature: deep chlorophyll maximum layer (ENVO:xxxxxxxx); material: "saline water (ENVO:00002010), including plankton (ENVO:xxxxxxxx)" | depth 80 m
AAGGATATTTAAACTTATTTTGGGCAGGAGACGTTAAGAGTCCTGGTACTTTACGGCCATGGAAGCCCGGTGATGCATTCTTCCCTCCGCAAGGGGCGGCCAAAAACCTGGATAAAACAACTGGCATATCGATTGAAAGGGCAAAAATGGCATTGAGCACACTTCCAGGTTTGGTTTGGAATCCGGAAAAGCCTGGGAGGTTGAAAAAGGAGTATCGGGGTCGCGACCAGGGCGTGGTGGCTGTCTGGACATGGGAATGGATGAGAGAGCCCAAGCCTGGAGAGTTGGCGGAGTGGCTAAGTACTGCTAAATGGTGGCTGATGAAAAAGTCGGGACAAGAAAAAGTCCCCATGTTTGGCGATGGGCGAAAATACCAAGCTTGGGTCCAGGTACCCGGCTTTCGCGAATGGGCGGCCAAGCCTCTTTATGCAAAATATGTTGAAATATACGAATCTGAATTTCCATGGGCTGATAAATTTGCTAGACACATTTTGTCTGGTGAGCGAGCAAAATGGTATTATGAAGCTATAGAAAAAATAGGACCAGTGCAAGGGGATACCGACATAGCGCGGAGAAAACACGCAGCTGAATTTCAAAAATACTTTCAAACGCACAAAGAAAGTGCTGCAGAAATGAAGAGACTTAAGTCTGTCGCGCGTGGTACCGGAAGCGGAGCTGCTCGGTATTTGGTTCCGCCTTTTTGGATGTATATGATGTCAAAATACGTTCATGTTTCGGATAATCTGAATACAGAGATGATTCGTCGCGTGAACCCTGCTATAGTTAGAGAAAAAGAAAGGCAAAGGAGTAAAGCACAAGTAGGTACACCACTTCGGCCTTATGGAAAAGATGAACAGGCTCGCGTCGATGCCTGGGGTAGGCTTATTGAAAAAAATGGCAAATATCAACCACCGAGAAGTACTAGTCGGAGACCCGGGTCGTACAACCCTCAAACAAAGACAAAGTATAGGAAACCAGAAGGATATCACTTTGTCTTGAATCCGCAATTAGATAGAGACGCTTGGATCAAAACAGGCGTCTTTAAGGACAACCGAACAGGTAAAAAGTTTGATTCACGCGTGCTCCCGTGGACAGATTGGAGAGAACAGATAAGAATCTTGGATAGTGAACAGTGGAGATTGTCGCCCTTGTTTTTAAAAATTGCGGAAAGCCAATTTGATCAGCCATTGTGGAACAGGGCTGGAGAGGCGCTCAACAAGCCTGGTGTTAAAAGAACCCCTGAATCTCTCAAAGCGGCTGTTGCCCAGGCTAAAAGATATTGGCGTGGATTAACTCCTAAAGAACATGTTGAACAGCGAAAATATCAACACATGCGGGATCCTAATGTTGGAATGTCTGCTGCAGATCTGCAAAAAATGTTCGCAGTCGACGACCTAGGAAATTTAGTAAACCCCAATGCGTTTTCAGACTATATGACTAAAAAAGGACCTTACAACGAAAGCCAAAAGCCAACTGTTAATTGGCAAGTTCTAATGGAAGAAGTCGGCCCTGCTCCCAAAGGTAAAAGTGGCAGATTTTTTGCTCAAGCCAAGAAAAACAGAATAAACTGGAGCCGCATAGTTCCGATTGAAGCTAGAGTCCGCCCTAATGCCGAAGGTGAGTGGGATCCTAACTCAGAAATGTTTGGTCTTACCGCACAGGAAGTCGAGCTAGCAAAAGCAGGTAAGCTAAAATATAAAGGAAAAGACGCTACACCTGCGGTTGGGGGCGCTGCAGCAAAGGCTGAAAAAGAAGCTGAATTAGCTAAAAAGAAAGCTGCTGAGACTGGCAAACCAGAGGATAAAAAGAAAGCAGCAGAAGCAGAGAAAAAGGCCGCGGAGAAAAAAGCAGAGGCAGGCGGCGATGACATATTAAAAAAGATGCAAGCCGCGGGTATACTTTCTGCAAAGAGCGCTAAGCAGTATAGCAGAAAGCCTAATCCAAAGATTAGTGAGCCCCTCGTAAGCCCGAATTACATAAAAAAGCTCGTTCAGCAAGGGAAGATTACGGCCCAAGATGCTGCTGCGTTCGTTGCTGCTTTAGTCAAAAACGATTGGTATACCAAAGACACTATTAGATTTAATGAAAAATACTTTTCAAAATTTGGACCCGGCTCGGGCTCAGATCGACGACTCAAGTATGTCAGAAAGATGTTAGACAAAAAAGATCTTTCTCCGGAAAAAAGAAAGGAACTCGAACAAGAACTTAGAGATGAAGGTGAGGGTGAGGAGCTTGATCGAGCGGCTGCGTCGAAGACTTACAAGCCAAAAGACGAAGAAGTGCTTAAACTGGCTAAAAAAACAGCCGGAAAGAAAATGGCCTGGATTTTTGACGATGGCGCTGACGCGCGGCTAGCCAAACTAGCGCGATCTGGCGGGGGCTCAAGTTTAGGAAAACAAGTCACAGATAAGGCTCGCGAGCTGGCTATTGATGAATTTGGCCGCGGCACTAAATTAACCAAGAATATGATTGACCGGTTTATAGAACCAGCAGCCAAAGCAGTTGTAGAAGAAATGCGCACTGCTCGAAAAAACATGGCAACTAAGGCGCTGAAAGGTAGAAAGAAGCGAACAATTGATTATAAAGCTGTTGCAAAAAGCGCAGAAGGTGCGTTTAAATTATACGCCACTCCAGGAAGTGAGAAATATGATCCTGTGCGCGCGCAGAAAATGTGGAGAAAAGCTGTAGGAGCTAGAAGATGAAAATCAAAATACGTGAAATAAAAGATCTAGCCGAAGCGCCAAAGGACGATATCGAAAAAGATGTCAAAGCGGCAACATATTCTGATGCAGAACTAAAAAAACAAGCAGCTGCTAAAAAACTAGCCGCTAGAAAAGCAGCCGCAGAGAAGAAGTCCATAAAAGCAAAAACAGACCTTCTAGCAAGAAATAAAGTTAAAGCTGACAGGAAAGCCGCTGCAGATACTAAAGCTGCCAGGTTGCCAGCTTTTTTTACAATCTTTGACGAGGGCAATCAATTAAATGTTGAAGTTTCAGTACTTCATCCAGTAAAATCAGTACCTGTAAAAATACCAAAACTACAACAGAAGATTACTAAAGTAGGTGATAAAAAGTCTCTTGGCAAATCTCTTAGTGGTTCGACACTCAAAGCGTTAGCAAATGATTTACAAGCGCTCGCAAAAATTATCAACAAACCTGGAGAAGTTTTTAAATATGCTCCATTAAAAAATGATCAACAAATAATAAAGTGGGCCGCAAAAGCCGGCCAAAAGAATGCAAAAAAAGGTCTGAAAGAAATTCTTGGCGGCGATGTTGTAGCGGATGAGAGGGCTGCAGCCGAGGCCGCGGCTACATTGCTGGCGCTGCAACAAAAGAACCGTGAGGCTGATGATAAGCGGTTTGATGCGATGGTAAACAAAGTACGAAAACGTATTCAGAATGTTGTGCCGAAAAAAGCAAAATTAAAACCTGACTTAAAAGCGCATATGAAATCTATGCATAAAAAGCTCAAAGCTATGAGTCTGCAGCAGCTATTAAAACAGGCTGACCAGCAAGCAGCAAGGCTGGAGCGCGCTGCCGCGGCTGTTGATAAAACAGAAGTTGGTAATCTTGTTAAAAACGCCAACGCAGATGTTATTTTTCTTCGCTACGTTAATAAAAAAATGAACGTGGATATTAGAGAACGTCTAAAAGAAAAAGGAGTAGAGGTTCAGACAATGCAACAAGCATTGATTAAGATTTCTAATAAAGCAGACAAAGAAAGCGGGGCTGGTACGGGTGCCGATGAAGCCGGCGGTTTTGCTGGAAGTTCTCCTGATAAAATAAAATCTTTACTAAGAATGCCACAAATTAATTCTGGCAAGGCTGGAAGTGGAAGGTTTAAAGATCTTGATCCTAAAGATAAAATAAGATTTTCTAAATTTCTAGACTCTGTTTTTGACCCATGTGGAGAGCCAAGAAGTTTCTTTGATAGTCTCAAAGATGGAGGTTGCAAATTTGCTCATGCTATGGCAAGAGAGCTTATCAATGATCTCGATAAAGGGATTGGGTCTGGCCCAGACGGTTCTGACGCGCTTAGTCAGCTAGAAAAATCTCATTTCGCTAGGCTTGAAAAAAATCATAAAAATTACAAAAAAGAACCCGAGACTGCTCAAGCCGGCATGGATTCTGGCATGGTGGCAGAAGTTGTGCCGTCAGCCGATAAACACAGTTCGGTTACAAGAGGAAAAGAAGGCGCTGTGCGAACGTTTGACGAGACGATGCCTGCAGATCATTGGGCGGTAAGACAAGGTATCTGCGAACCAGGTGAATCAGTTAAAAGCTGCATGGCAAAAGCAGGAAAGGGGCGTTAGCATGAAAGTTACCAAATCAGAACTAGAGCAAATTATTGAAGAAGAAATGAATAACGTTCTTGATGAGCGGGTTGCGACATGGCCAAGCAAGGATGCGATAGGTGATGTTGTTCAAGCTTGGAGAAATTGGTTTCAAATGGGAAATAGTGCAATAAGTGATTTGCAAAAAGCGATTCAAAAATTACCACAGGACGTTGATGCGAAAATTAAGTGCGATGAATGTCCTTCTGGATATAAAAATTTAAGTGCTAGTGGTATGGAGAGATCGATACCTATAAGATTTAGAAGTTTAGTAGAGAGCGTTGGAAACGATTTAAATGAACTTTTTGATCTAATTGAAAAACAAAAACCGCAAAAAAAGCCAATAGACGAGGGCGAGCTAGCTGACCGTAAATGGCAGGATAACCCGGCAAATCCTGACTCACCTTACCACGAAAAGCCTATAGCTGATCCGGATTCAAATGAAGATGATGCTGCTGAGCTTCGCTCGGGACTAGACTTAACTGGCTTTGAGCTAAGAAAAGAGCGCAACGGCTTCTATATTATTGATTCAGAAAGTGGTCAAAAAGTTCTAGGACCTTTTAAGTCTGAAGGTCAGGCAGAAGAAAGAAGAAATGATCCTGCCCTTAGAGATGATTACGAAGCTGCAAAATCGATCTTAAGTAAGAGAATGGGAGATTTTAGCAGTGAGAAAAATATTTAACAAGGAGATAAACCAATGAAACAATTACTTAATAAACTAAAAAACTTATTCAGAAAGGCATGTTGTTGTGTTGAAAACTGCTGCAAGGCTTGTTGCGCGTGCTGTAGTTGTGTGAGCTGTGAAGGCTGTTAAATGAAAGTCACAAAACTACAATTAAGACAAATCATTAAAGAAGAGTTAAAAGGTGTATTGGATGAACAAAAAAAAATTCATCCTATGCTTATTAAATTTTTGAAAATTCAACTAAATTCACACAAGATTAAAACAAGAGATGGCTCCGAAATGACTGTCGCACAAGCTATCAAGAAAGGACAGCCGCTTGAAGATTCATTTGACGAATTTATTGCTGCCTGGCAACAAATGTATGACAAAGCACCAAACAATAAGATGAATCTGAGATTGGCTATTTCTGGCTGGCTGAAAAAAAGCAAGGCTTATAAATAATTACGGAAATGAATTAATGAAAATCACAAAATCACAATTAAAGCAGATTATTCAAGAAGAGTTAGCAAGTGTTTTAAACGAATCTAATTTTTTTGATAATATGAGAGCTAAGCGTAAACGAGGCGAAAAACCTGCCAAGCCTGGAGATAAAGATTATCCAAGTGAAAAAGAATGGAAAAAGATTACAGCTGAAGACCTAGATGAAGATCTAATCCAAGAATTGTTAGATGACCCACGTACAAAAGTTTCTTGTAAAGAATTTTTGCAAAGAGGGGAAATGGATGAAGCAAAAACTCCCGCATGGCAGAGAAAGGCCGGTAAAAATAAAGAAGGTGGTTTAAATGCTGCTGGTCGTAAGTCATACGAAAAAGCAAATCCTGGATCTGATTTAAAAGCTCCTGTTTCTGCTAAACAAGCTAAGAAAAGTAAAGGCGGAAAAGCGGCCGGCCGTCGTAAATCATTTTGTGCTAGGATGTGCGGGATGAAGAAGAAAAATACCGGTGCTAAGGGTAAAAGAGATCCGGATAGCAGAATTAATAAATCCTTGAGAAAATGGGATTGCAATTGTCAATAACATGGGGGTGAACTGGTATCGACTGAGTATTGAAAATATAGCGTGCAAGGCTGTGTGAGTGTGGCACAGTAAAAACACTCAACTTTTTAAACGCCAACGATAACGTTAGCTTTGATTACGCCCTAGCGGCTTAATCATGGGGAGTGACAACGCCTTATTAACCAAAGATAGTCCCGCCGATGGTTCCCCTCCAGGGAGAGGCGGTCAAGTGGTTTTTCCAAGTTAGGCCCATAGGACAAACTTGGTGGTGCGCTCGGTGAGAAGTTTGTCAGAGTTCGTAAACTGACTAACCTTGTGAATGAACGCTATAGTAGAAATATTTAGGACCCGGGTTCGACTCCCGGCACCTCCACCAACTATTTAATAATATGCAGAAATTATTTGAAAATTGGCGAAAATACAGTTTAGACGAAAAAAAGAAGCCTAAACAATCAAAAAAACGACCAAAAAAGAAGAAATCTAGCAGAAAACCGGGCGATCCTGTAATTTTAACTGATGAGAACTTCGCTAAAGAGGTTTTAGAGTCAAAAATTCCTGTTTTGGTTGATTTTTGGGCGCCTTGGTGTGGTCCATGCCGTCGTGTGAAACCCGAAATACAAGCTTTGGCGCAAGAATATCGTGGTGTTGTAAAATTTGGCTTCCATGATGTTGGAGAATACCATAGTTTTACTGAAACTACTGGAAAATATGAAATTATGAGCCGAGGGATCCCAACAGTCCTATTATTTAAAAACGGTCAAGTCGTAGATAGGATAATTGGTGCAAGATCTAGAGAACAATACAAGCAAGCGCTTGATTTAGTCATGGGTAGCATATCTCTTTCTGGTGGGCCTGAGGCTGAAAAACCTAAAACTTTGGAGCCACAGCAAAAAAACAAGCCGGAAGAGCCGGTTCAATCTACCGGAATGCTGGATCCAGAGCCTCAGGCTCCTATTGAGAAGCCGGTATCAATAAGAAAAGCCAGTAAAAGTGACCCTCTCCACGCACCAGGAACAGATTTCTTAAAATGGTCTGATTTTCCGGAAGAATTAAAAAAATTAGCAATATTGAATAGAAAAAGATTCATTAAAGCCGGCAGTGAAATACCAGAAGACCCAACTGAGGCGGAGTGGTTTAACGACAATGTGTCTTTCTGGGCGGACCGCGCAAGATATCAGTTCGGCTTAGCACACAATCACCAGGAACATTTGACATGGGGCTCAATAAAAACACCAGAGTCATTGGGATTTCAAACCAGATGGTACTCAGCAAAGCGAATACAGCGCGGCCATACAACTGATGGCACGCCAGTAGTTTGGGGCGTTAATGTAAACTCTAGGACGCGAGATAAAGAATTTTTAAAGTGGCCTGAAATTCAAAAAATGTTTCGGGAGCGCGGCGAGCCTGAATGTTGGGAACCTGGATGTGCTTGGCCTTTTGAAGGGGAGTGGCCAGGACAGCGTCCAATAACGAAGCAAGGTAAGACCAATGAAAACAAAATGCAAGAAATATTTGAAAACTGGCGCGCCGCTCAAGGGGCGTTAGATGAACATGGGAACAAAATGTCTCTCGGAGAGCCTTATGCTTGGAAAAGCGGTTTTGCTCCGGAAAAGTCACCCTTGTATCCGCTTATTATAAGTCATATAGAAGCTATTAAAGAAAAATATTTAAAGTCTTGGGAGTCCGGTCGCCGGCGAAAGAACGCGATTAGATTTATAATACACAACACAGACGCGTCTGGACTGGGGGAAGACCCCAACGCTTCTCTTCCGGAACTAGAAAAAGAATTAAAGCGACATGCAGGGGAACAAGAAGGTGCTAAAGAATACGCAAAGATAATAAAACATTACGAAGATTTTTACGATAAAAGGATATATCCGCAATGTAAAAGTTTTTTTGAGAGTATAAAATTTAGCGTCACCGAAAAAGGCACGGCTTACGGTTTTTGGAAGCCAAGCAACCGATCAATAACGCTTAGCGTGAGATTTGTTGATCCAAAAGAGTTTGGAACACGTGCAGACCGACTTGGAAAGCTGCAATCGACTATGATACACGAACTTACACATGCTGCTGATTGGTGGTGGGGGCAAATCGTAGGCAATATTCCGGGCATGGATCCAGCCAGAAAACAAGGGGGATTTTCAGATATTTCAAAATATGCATTATCAGACGCACAAACGGAATTAATCAAGAATTTGTACGAGATAGTTACGTATTACAGTCCGGAAGACGTCGCGCGCGCCGAACACGATGAATATGTTCGAGGCCAAGAGAGAAAAGATAGAGTTCCATATCATCGCGATATAACTGAAGTGTATGCGAACCTACAAGCAATTTTTTCAGCCGTTGGCGACGTCACTCTTAGGGACCTGAAGCGTGTTTGTCGTTTAAACAAGAATGATGCGAAATTAAAAAAGTTGAAACAAAAAAGAGTTTCTAGGAAAAATTTGAAAGCGATGGAAAAGGTTGAAGGAGAGATAAAGTGGGCCGAAAAAGTATTGAAAAAAACCGGCTGGGGGCCAGTCATCGTTAGACAAAAAGATGGAAGAATTGCGAACATGTTTATTAGAAACTTAGAATGCCGAGAAAGTTTTTTAAATTCAAAAAATGTTGATTTGTTGAATCAAGTTGCTTCATTAAATGACGCTGGCGTTACTTTACCCAAACACACTAAAGATCCAGTTGGCAAAACCAAGCGCGCTTTAGCGGAATAAGTTAACTGTTTATTTAGCTGTTTATGTACTATTTATTACTATGGATGAAACTAAAATGAAAGATTTGTTCGAAAACTGGGATGAGTGGCTGGCTGAGGGCACCCTTGCTTCAAGAACTATGAAAAAATTTCAAGACAGGATCGACAGGCCTTGCCGAGAAAAAGCTGGATTACAAGCAAAATGGCCAGCGGCCAGGCCTGTCTCCAATGTAAAAAAGAAATATAAGATACAGCTTGAGAACGCTGCGCGAGCTTGGAATGTTAAATCCAACACTTTCTTGTGTGATGTTTTCGGTGTGGGTAGCCGCGGAGCAGAGCAACACGAATACAATGTATTTAAAAGCGCAGTTCAAGCAAACATTTCTCCTTTAACAGGCATTCGCAGGAGCGCTGGGAAGGCCGGCCGAACGTGGCTTCGTGCCGAAATAGCTAAAGATAATATTGGGTGGCGATTGATCTGGAACTTTTGGACTGGCGGGAAGGAGGATTATGGCTCATTGCCTGATGAAACTATCAAACAATATGCTGACCAAGTTTTTGCTGGGAGTATGTCAATTCAAGATGTGCTCGCAGACGTAATAGTTCTGTACAAGGACAACTTAAAAACCGGAAGATATCCAGCTAAAAAAACAGTCGGTGCAGAGAGTGGTGTTACTGACGAGGCTGCCTCTGGGTTATTACAACAACTAGCTGATTGGATGCTAAGAACTAAATACGGATTAAGTCTCGCTGATAAAACCGCCCCGGGGGGGCTTGTAGATTGTCCTAGCGGAAATTGTGAAGGACAGATGGTTGTTAACGGCGACAAGCCTATGTGGAATATGCGTGATATTAACAAATTAAAGAGGTATGCTAAATACAAACATGAGCGATTACTGCCATCATGGGCTAGAGTAAAAATGTCCGGTGGGGGCATGTTTGACATCGAAACTTTAACACCTGAGCAGATGGATTCAATAAAACGCCTTGTAAATAAGAAAGGTGGTTCTGGCATACAAAGTTATCATCAAGGATACAAATCTCGCGCCGGAAGAATGAGCACCAAAGCAAGAAAAGGTGGCGGCAATGGAGATTTTGCAATTATTCACAGTTCGACAACTTCAAGCCCATGGAAAACAGCTGACGTGCTTGGTGCAAAAAAATTATCGACTCATTATGAAATTTCTTTTGGTGGTGTAATATACAAATATTTTGATCGCAGTGTAATGTGTAAACACACTGGCGGTACCGTTGACGGCGCCGGTTTTAACACAGCGTCGGTAGGAATCGACTTAACAGGAAAGCCGGCTACTCACACTGGCGCGCAAGCATCGGCTCTTCGAAGCTTATTGAAGAGTTTGCAGTTGGATACTAAAACGGTGGCAGATGGCGGCAAAAAGAAACGCGGCTGGCTTTCTACTGCAAAAACAGTACAGAATCAAGGTTTTACAGCCGTTGGTCACATGAACGTACAAATGAATCGTGCCGATCCTGGGACGGGGATGCTGCAAAGCCTGCCAAATAAACAAACCGTTCAAAGAAGCGGGGGTGTTGGTAAGCACTCATCTGACAGTAATCGTCTACACTGGCTTGGACAACGACGTCGACAGAGAGCGCTAGAATATTGGATAAACGTGGGAAAGCTCCCATCCGGCACTACAAGAGAAGAAGCCTTTAAAGGAAGAAAGGGAAAAAGGCTTTATGATGAATATAGAAACAAGGAAAAGCTCAGAGATCTCGTTAGACGGCATGCCAAGAGGGCAAAAAGAGCAATATCTAAAAAACTAAGAAAAAAAGATCCTCGATATAAAGTAGGCCTGAAGTCCTTTAAAGCTGGAGATAGAAGATTTCTAAAACAGAAAGACTTGGGCGTCAGGCACTTTCGTGTTGCTATTAAAACCTGGAAAAAAATCGGGTCCGGATATGCCTCTAGTAGAGCCGATCAGGAATTTCGGCAGGGGACTTTAGTTATAAATGAACAAATCATAAAAATAATAGAAGAAGAGATTACACGAGTATTATTGGAGAAAAACAATGAGTGAATTTGATTTTGTAGATCACTACGGTGACGTAGAAGAGGCTGGACCATCTAACGAACTGCCCGCCAATGAAGTTGAATGCGCGCTAAACTGTGCATTTGTAGGCGTTGGAGGTGGAGGCGGAAAACTCGCAAAAGCTTTTCTTGATCTAGGCTTTAAAAAGACGCTTCTTATTAATACCACACCAAAAGATCAGCCCGATGGCGTTGATTCTGAACACTTGGTTTTGATTCCAGATGCTGATGGCGTTGCAAAAAACGTTCAGTTTGGCAAAGACGTTTTCAACAGAAACGGATCTGTTGTCGAGGATGCTTTACGAACCAAGCTAGGTAAAGTCGATTGGCTTTTCGTTCTTGCCGGAGGCGGTGGTGGAACAGGTTCTGCATGTCATGCGCTCGACGATGTCTTTAAGCGATACCTTAATTCAGTTAACGCAGAAGGTAAGGTATTTTATATCGCAACCTGGCCGACGTCACAAGAGCTTTTGAATAATACGATAACTAAAAATGCTTTATCTTTAGCCAACGATGTTAAAGAGTCTCCACATATTATACTAGACAATGAAAAGCAAGTCAAGTTTTTGCGTGGAAAAGTTGGAATGATGAATTTGTTCCCGACTGCAAATACAGCTTTTGCAAAGCTCTTGACACAGACTCTTAAGCTGGCGACTGAGAAATCATCCATTCAGTCTTTTGACTCAAAAGATCTTGAAAGGTGTCTCAAAGCAGACAAGAGAATGGTTATTGGTACCACCGTCATTAAAGACCCCAATGTGTCGAATCTTGGCTCTGTTATACTGCAAAATTGCTTAAAAAGGTCCCCTTGTCCTGATGTCAGGGAGAAGTCCAAGATTGGTGCCTTGTTGTTGGTTGTGACACCAGAAATGGCAAACAATCCTGAAGTTAGCCAGCACATGGACGCTGCAATTTCTTATGTTGGCGGCCGTTCAGAGACCTTATTCTCTGGGGTCTATGTAAGGGATAATCTCCCGGGACTTATTGCAATTACCCTAATGGGAGGATTAGAACAATGAAAACCAAGCTACTATTTGAGGGCTGGAGAAAGTTCGTTAATGAGGATGACGACAAGGAAGGAGATCTACCACCGCCCACCTATCAAGAATGCTTCGATGGATGCATAAACAGTGCTTTAAAGTTAGGCTTGGATCTAGATCAAGCTGAGAAAGACTGTGCGGCTGAATGTGCTGAATATAAAAAGAAAAACGTCAACGAAGCCTACGATGAAGAAGAGTATGCTACTGCTGGCGGAATGGAACAAGACATTGAGATGCGTCGCTATCGCGGCGACTTTGAGCAAGGTGATTATGGTAACGTAGGTCCTGGAGGAGGTGAGATGGTGGACCACGGCGAATATCCCTGGATTAAAGATGCCTTAGAAGATCTTCAAGACGAAGAGTTTGATGATAAAGTTAAAGCACTAGAGGCTTTAGCAGATGAACTAGGTATTGAAATTACGACTGAGGAAGCTGAAGAGGAAGAAGATCTTAATGAGCAATGACCAGACAGACGATAAGTCCAGGTTGGATTTAAATTTAAAAGAACGTAAGTGTAAAGGCTGTGATTCTTGCAAATGTGACAAGAATAAAAATAAAGCTAAATAATACTTAACAAATTTCTTATAGTTTATATAATAGCTTTATAAGTTGTTTTCTAAGAATTACTATAAGGAGAAAATAATGTCAGTAAATGAAAATAAAGAAAACCTGCTTAAGCTTCAAAATAGAGTAAGCAAGATTGTTGATGAAATGGCTGTGATGAGAAACAATCTAGACACTTTTCGAACTGCAGTCACTCAAGATGTTCAAAATATTGTTCGCACTATTCAAGAGCGACACAATACAGACACTAAAGAGTAAGGTATGACTGGAAAACAATGGAACAATGATTCATTTCATTCTTCTTTTCCAGAGGCTGATCAAGCTCGTCAAAGTTTGTTGAAGCTTTGGGGTGATAATCCTATCTACGAAGGTATGCAAGTTAAAGTTCGTAGACTAGCTGAGCGCTTCGTTGTCAAGACTAGATTACATCCAGACTTTGAACCTGTCAAAGTAGAAAAAAAGAAAGGAAAGAAGAAACGTGGGAAAAATAGCAGAAGAAATAGAGAAGCTGCAGAGACAGGAAAATCTGACACTTCCTCAGTTGTTTGAAAAATATCCTCACTTAGCACGACTTCAGTATGAAGAAATGCAAGAGGAAGTTAATTTAAATGAAAAATCTTCTTCTAAAAATAAGAAGCTCATTCTAGGATAGCTTTACGCACAGCGATGAGGTGCCTACCATTTAATTATGGGATAGTATCTCCTCGTTCTTATAAAGCGTAGAAAGAGTAAC
>CEPK01170008.1_pt1 | contig 13084 bp, 10 predicted proteins | sample 356231 | NCBI WGS metagenome assembly CEPK01 (sample SAMEA2620259, study PRJEB7988) | marine metagenome | biome: marine biome (ENVO:00000447); feature: deep chlorophyll maximum layer (ENVO:xxxxxxxx); material: "saline water (ENVO:00002010), including plankton (ENVO:xxxxxxxx)" | depth 80 m
TAGACAGCAGTTCAGTCCCGATGGACAATGACGATGATGGCAATTGCGACCAACTAGATCCGGATGATGATGGAGATGGAGTTGCTGATGGAGATGATGCATTCCCGTTCGATGGTTCGGAGTGGGATGACACTGATGGAGACGGCACCGGCAACAACGCCGACGAGGATGACGATGGCGACCAATTCTCTGATTCTTTTGAGGAAGATTGTGCTAGCGACCCGCTGGATGCATCCTCATTCCCTGGCGACATAGATGGAGACGATATCTGCGATGAGATGGACCCCGATGACACAGATGGGCCCAATTACATAGATCCAAACGAGGACAATGGAACTCCTGGATTCGGACTTATTTCGGCATTAGCCGTACTGGCTCTAGCTGCTTTCGCAAGAAGGGATTGAGTGGCGCCGACAGCAGGACTCGAACCTGCGACCTGCGGATTAACAGTCCGCCGCTCCACCAACTAAGCTATGTCGGCCCGACTCGCGGCAGGCTCCACCCTTCATCAAAGAATCGGATTACTCCCATTCAATTGTGCCTGGTGGTTTGTGTGTAATATCGTACACCACACGGTTTACTTGACCCTTCAATGAATTAGTAATCTCGGTACTGATTTTTGCTAGAATTTCTTGAGGTATCTCAGAGAATCTTGCGCTCATTCCATCTAGGCTAGTAACTGCTCTGACTACTACAGTCTCTCCATGGACCCTTACATCTCCGTGGACACCGACACTACGTACCGGAAGTAGTGCTGCGAAATACTGCCACGGTAGATCGCATTCTCCTCTCTCGGCTGCGTCCTCAAGGTGAGTCTCGACGATATGACAGGCCTGTCGGCAAGACTCTACTCTATCAGGTGTTAACTCACCCAGAACCCTGACCGCCAAGCCCGGCCCTGGGAACGGCTGTCGCTCGCTAGAGGGTATGTTGAGTTCTCTTGCAATGGCTCTGACCTCATCCTTGTAGAATTCTCTTAGGGGTTCGACAATTTCCAAATCGACATCTTCGGGCAGACCCCCTACATTGTGATGCGACTTGATGACATCTCTCTCGCCACCTCCTGACTCTATCCAGTCAGGAGCTATAGTTCCCTGTACGAGGAATTTTGCTCCACAACCATCTTGCTCTTCTTCAAAGACTCGAATAAACTGCTCTCCGATGACCTTTCGCTTCTCCTCCGGATCAGTTACACCAGAGAGATGACTGAAGAACCTCTCAGATGCATCTACGATTTTGAGTTCGATTCCCAAATCTGCGAACATCTCAGAGACTTCATCTGACTCATTCAACCGCATCAATCCTGTATCGACATAGACGCAATGCAGCATGCTGCCGACTGCGCGGTGTGCGAGAACTGCTGCAACCGTGCTGTCTATTCCGCCGGAACACGCGATTATCGCAGTGTCATCAATTTGAGACTGCAGGGCCTCGACCGCCTCGTCGACGAGGAACTGGGTCTGCACAGATTCACTCCCTTAGAGACTCATCATCGGCGATTACCTGATTGGTTCTTGCAACGCGCCAATCCGAATATGCAGATGCTAAGTCTGAATCAGAAAGGGATAGAATCTGAACTGCAAGAACTGCGGCATTGTCTCCTCTATCGACTCCCACAGTAGCTACTGGCATTCCAGGAGGCATCTGCACAATCGATAGTAGGCTATCATACTGTACTTTTCCACCAACTGGAACTCCAATTACTGGCAGAGTAGTCATGGCTGCAACCACTCCAGGAAGAGCGGCTGCCATTCCTGCCATGCAGATGAAGGCCTGGCATCCATCTTTGATGGCTGCTGAAACAACTCCTTCCAAGTACTTAGGAGCCCTATGTGCAGAAGCAACTCTGACCTCGTGAGATACGCCGAATTCCGTAAGCACGGCTGTACACTTGTTGGCTATTGGCAGGTCGGACTTGGAACCCAGAAGAATGCAGATGTCCATGACTCAGCGGGCGGTAGTCGGTACAAATGCCTGCCGTCCTGATTTCCTCACGCAGGAAGTAGCCTAGAAGGCCAATCGAGACCCGAGTTCATCACTTGTGGTTCGGACAATTTAGTTCGTGAAGAAGGGTCTGCAAACGGATCGTGGACAAAGCCCGAAGGTCCGATTAAAGCAATAGAGATGAATCTATCATTTCCTCTGCTCACTCCAGTAAGTGTGATTTGTCCCGAGTCGGCATTGAGTACTGCTATTGGACCACTGGTCCAAAATTCAGATTTGATTTGCCATCCTTCACGGATGTGTGCTGAGGACTTCCAATCGGATGAGTCGATGGGGAGTAACCACCTACCGGCAGGACTGGTTACCACATCCCTAATCATTCCATAGGTGCGGAACCATGCAATCCAAAACAGCGCATATGAGAGCCACCCCAAGGCCGGATGAATAGCCAGATGTAGTCCGAAAATAGCACTAGCAAGTGCGAAAGTTGGCCAGTCGAGAGGCAGAGTATGAATGGATACAACATCGGTCGGTTGAGAATATCGAATCAAGAATAGTGGAATTAAAATCAGTAACCAAGAAACAGCGAAGAAGCCAGCAGCAGTAATCTGATCGTCAACTGGTGTCCTATTCGGGAGAGCTAGTGGCACAGCAGTAATTAGAAGGAAAAATGGAGACCATGCCAGTGGAAACAGAATTTTTATCCCGACTGGCCTGAGTGTCTGTCTTAACCATCCTGTAGACGACTTTTCCGAGGGAGTGTTCCAAGACTCAGGAAGGTCAGAAGTGCCTTCCGAAGATTGCTTTGCTCTCCCTCTCCATCCTTCTTCTCCGGAAAGCCAGAGGCGGTCTTGACTCGCCTGCATAACCTGCGGGAGGGCTTTGTGGTCTTGTTTCTTCGCTACTCTGTGCCAGGATGCCTTAGGATGAGATTGCGTGCCGCCCAAACCTCATCCACCCTCCTGACATCAGTACTGTGAGGGGCTGTAGTAACCAATTCGGGATCTTCTGCGAGGATGGCTAGGAAGTCATCCGCGAATTTGTCTAATACCTCGCGGCTCTCAGTCTCAGTGGGCTCTATCATGAGGCATTCCGGTACTATCATCGGGAAGTATAGGGTTGGTGACATGTAACCGTAATCGAGTAGTCTCTTTGCCACATCTTTTCCGGTTACTCCGGTTCTTTCCTTGAGAGGTTGCATAGAGAGTGTAAACTCGTGTTTCACAACATCTGTAGGTGCCCCGTCCACCGGCATCACTTCGATGCCAGCCAGAGTTTCAGTGTCCGGGTTCATGATCTGATGGCGCAGATAATTAGCATTCAGAACTGCATGCTCGCTCATCAGCTCCAACTCACGGCCGTAGCGACGGTAGAATGCCCATGCGCGGACGACTGCTCCAGCGTTACCATGCCACTGCTGGACTTTACCTATGGTATTCTCAGGAGTTTTCCAGAAATACCTGTAGCCATCACCGGTAGCTCCTCCATCTTCGACTTCTTGACGGCCTACCAGTGGAGAAGGTAAGAATTCAGCTAGATGTGATTTGACCCCAATTGGTCCGCTTCCAGGACCTCCTCCTCCGTGTGGCTGGCTGAATGTCTTGTGTAGATTGTAATGAACAGCATCGAATCCCATCCTTCCTGGGTCAGTCTTGCCCAGAATCGCATTGAAGTTGGCTCCGTCATAGTACATCTGGCCTCCAGCCGCATGAACAATTTCTGCGGCCTCAGCAATTTCGGGCTCAAATATGCCGAGGGTGCTAGGGTTGGTAATCATCATTGCAGCAGTATCTTCACCAACTGCTGCCCTGAGAGCATCTAGGTCTATGCGGCCGTCTTCTGCGCTTGGAATCTCAATGATATCGTAGCCGCACATCGCAGCGGAAGCGGGATTGGTACCATGGGCCGAATCTGGAACTATGACTTTGTCTCGGTGATTTTCTCCATTGCTACGATGATACTCCTGAATGCAACGAATCGCTGTGAATTCTCCTTGGGCACCCGCTACTGGTTGTAGAGTAACTTGATCCATTCCAGCGCAGATCTCAAGCATTTCCTGCATCTCATAGAAGATTGACAGCAGACCTTGTATCTGATGTTCAGGCTGCAGAGGATGAATTCTATCGATCCCGGGGAGTTGTACTATTCTCTCATTGATTCTAGGATTGTGCTTCATCGTGCATGAACCCAAGGGGTAGAATCCAGTATCAATTCCGAAATTTCTCTGCGAGAGCCAAGTATAGTGTCTGACCAATTCTGGCTCACTAGCTCTTGGCCACTCCGGGAGGTTTAATCGTCTCAAAGATGGAGGTACTGTATCTGCTGCGTCTTCCATCATGGGCTCTGGCTGAGACCATCCTGAGCCGGCGGCCCCATTAAATTCGAAGATATCACTCAAGGGCTCACCTCCTCAATCCAAGATGATAATGCCGAAGTCAGAGCATCGATGTCAGATTGGCTGGTTCTCTCGTCACAGCCAATCAGCAGACATGTTGACATCGAATCCCACCAGTCTCCAAGATCAAGTCCTCCTAGTACCCCTGCCTCATCCATGTGAGCGATAGCTTCGCCCGCGTCTCCGGGTAGTTTGACTGCGAACTCTCTGAAGTTCGGAGTATCGGGATCGACCAATTCTACTCCCGGAATTGCACAGACTGCCTGTTTTGTTGCTTCAGTTGCAGCAGCGACACGGAGAGCTAGTCTCTCCAAACCTTCTGGACCTAGTAGAGACATGTGCATAGCACCCATGAGGGCAATCAGAGTCTCATTGGAACAGATGTTTGAGGTTGCACGGTGGCGGCGGATGTGTTGCTCGCGAGTAGAAAGTGTCAGAGTGAAAGCATCCTTGCCGTCCTCATCGATTGTCTTTCCAACAATTCTCCCGGGCATCAATCTCAGGTAATCTTTCTGACACGCAAATAGGCCATAGATTGGGCCTCCAGCGGTTGGACCTATCCCGAATGGTTGTCCTTCGCCGACGACAATGTCGGCACCGTAATTGCCGGGCGCCTCGACTATACCCAGTGACACAGCATCTACGCCAACAATCAACGCTGTGTTCTCTCCAATGATTTCTTTGAGTTTCATCACGCCTTCATCCAGCTCACCGAATGCGTTTGGCTGCTCTACATAGACAGCACACGCCCCGGCAGCGGCGGTAGCTGCCTCGAGGTTGATTCTGCCATCTTCTCCGTGCTCCAAGGTGCGAAGTTCGATACCTCCGCCCTGTGAGTAATTCTCTATGACAGAGAGCCTATGAGGAGGTACAAACTGAGACACATATACTACTCCTTTCTGGGTGGCCTTCCGTCCCTTCACTCGAACAGCGCATGTAATGGCCTCTGCTGCCGCAGTACTAGCATCATACATCGAAACATTTGACACAGGTAAGCCCACCAGTTCCGAGACCATTGTCTGGAACTCCCACATTGCTTGCAGCATCCCTTGGCTGACCTCAGGCTGATATGGAGTGTAGGATGTGAGGAACTCTCCACGGGTAGCTAGCATTGGGACCATGGTGGGGACGAAGTTTCGTGCTAATCCGGCGGCAAGAAAAGATGGGCGGGAATCTAAGTCGATATTTGCCCCAAGCAAGCGCTGAGCATCGGCCCAGATCTCCTCTTCGGACTGTGGTCCTCGTAGTGGAAGAGGGTCGGTTCTGCGTACCTCTTCGGGTATGTCAGAAAACAAATCATCCATGGATTGTAGGCCCATTGCCTCGAGCATCTCTTGCTCGCGACCCAAATTCGGTAGTTGGTCCAAGTCCTCACACCCCGCCTCTTGGCGACCCAAGCAGAATTGCGACGCCCTTGAATGTTCGTTGCATGAGTTTTCACAGAGAGCAACATACACTTATTTGCTCGTTTGAACTGGTAAGTGTAACATGAAGGTCGCAATCACCTCCGCAGATACGTTCGTCGCACCATATCTGATGGAGATGTTAGGAGACTCTGGAGTCGTTATTCCAGAGGAAGCTCTCGGCGACCCGATGTCACTTGACGCCCTGTTGACTCCATGTAGCGCCCTCATTCACATCAACTCCAGACCTGTTGACGCTAGCGTGGATAGAACCGACAGAGATGCTTACATCTCGATGCGTGAGTCATCTAGGCCAATACTGGATGCCGTGGATAGGCATGGCAGTCTGCATCTGGTGATTGTAGGGACTCTCAGAGTACATCCACAGTGGGAACCCGGTGAAGCATACTATGGCGATGATTCGACTCTTGCTCCTCGCGATACTGCTGCTGAAGGTCAATTGTGGATGGAAGAAAATGCTCTCGAGCGAGCTGAGGCGGAGCGTCCGGTTAGCATTGTCAGAGCGTCCAATGTCCAAGGTGTGCCATTGGATGGACCCCCGGGCAACGGACTTCTGCATAAGTGGGCAGAAGAGTGTCAAATTGGTTGGATAAACATCCCAGGAGATGGATCTGACATCAAGGACTTCGTCCATGTCCAAGATTTAGTCAGAGTGGTCGATGCTGTACTCGCTAACCCGCCTCCTACTAGGGATAGCATCGCTGTGGGCTCTGGCAAGGGAATTAGTATGGAAGAATTGGCTGGAATCTACAACTCCCGGACCGGTTGCGATACAGAGTTCGGTCAAAGTGATGCAGGAGAGGTATTCGGAATGGTAGACGGATGGGGACTACAGGAAAGATTTGGGTTCAAGCCTGAAATCAGCCTTGAAGAAATGATTGACGAGGCTTTCGAGGCCGCGGGTCACTGAGCGTTTACAATCAATCTCTTGCGAATTCCGTTCCACCCTGAGATACTAGCACTAATTGTAGTACCTCGTCCCTTGGACATTGAACTGCTATCTGCTCCCGATGCAAATCTGACTTCGACTTCGCCCACCTCGGGGACTTCGCCGATTACTGTCAATCCTCCGCGGTATGCATCTTCTATTCCTATGCCGAATGTACGCTCTGGGTCTGAATTAGGTTTGAACTCAAACTGGAATGTCTTGCCCTCGAGAGAGTCAGCGAGATTTCTCTGATCGGTAAGCATCCTTGCTTCGGAGAAAGCAGCGGCTATAGAAGACATGCTGGAAAGTTCTGAGGATGATTCGGTGACTTCTTGAGAGGTTGGTTGTGGCGTAGTTACGGATTCTCTGCTGACTGGAGGTGTAGCAACTGACGAGCGGCGCCTAGTTCCGACAGTGACTCGTTCTGGAACCGATACTCTAGTTTCGACATCGACCTTAGTACTCTCATACCACTCATCGGGATCTTCATATTCTGGAATCTCTACCTCAGTATCGACCTCTACTCTATCCGGTACCTCGACACTATACTCCTCATGCCAATCATCATGACTGGAGTATTCTGTCTCAGCGGTTGCACTTTCTAAGGGCTCGGGAGTTTCTTGCATTCTGGACGCAGCGGCGGCCCCGGCAACAGTTCCTACTACCGCGGCTCCGGCTGCGGCAGCAGCAGTTCTCTCAGCCAATCTAGAGGTCACTTCAATCTGCATTTTGTCAGCATTAGCCTTCCATAGTTTCTCAGCGGGAGATCTTAGGAAGAATGGAAGGTTTTCTATCTGAGTTTTTGCCTCTGCATCAGCGATTGCCCTAGCCTCTTCGACTGTGATTCTGCCCTCCATGACCTCCTTCTCGAATGCGGCAACCTTGGAGAGCATGCTCTCAGAGAAATTGTCGAATTCGTTCGAACCGCCATCCTCAATCTCGAAATCCTCACTGTGGTGTAAGGTGAATCCTCCATCGGAGAAGACGCGGATGCTCCATCGACCTGCTGATTGCGCAGGGAATGATGCGTTGTTCACATCAATATCGCGTAACCAGTGCCATCTCTGATGTTGAGCTCCATGATCATTGTCGGCCGCACCTGCTGGATAGATGCCAACCCAAGCATCGTTGCTGCTTGGACGATTGCTGATTCTGAAACGGACGGGTTTACCAGCTACCGCCTCCAAAATCTCAATCGTTTTGCTCGAAGTTGTTGCAGGTGAAGTTTCTGGTGAAAGCTCGTAGACTGCGGGTCCGCTCCATCGTTCATCAACGTCGTTCCACGTTCCGGGGGCCTGGTAGCCGAGGTGCACTCTGTTTTCCCACCCTCCGGCGTTGTTCGGCTCGCCACGGTGCCAATTGGTGTAAGTCCAAGGCCGGCCGTCAGACCAGTGCCAGTGGTCCGCTCCAGGACCGTTTCCACTACCTGTCCTGATTCCGCCTATCCATACGGCATTACCGCCGGCGATTCTAGTAACCTGTTCGTTGTCCTCCGCACTAGTGATGGAAGCTAGATTGCCTCCGCTCGCCCTAGCATATTCGTTGTGCTCAGTCCATGTCAGTTTCTCTGGTGCAAACACAAAATTACGAACACTGTCTGAAGAATACTCATCCAAGGTTGTTATTTCTGGGTCCGAGTCAATTGCTTGGGGAGATGATGGAGTGACCGTAATCTTGCCTACGCCTACCCACCTTCGCATACCAGTGGGTAGAGAATTGTCCGATTTAGGGCGGGCCCAGCCGCCTCTGTACCAGTCGTTGCTTCCATTCTGCTCTCTATCGTCTAGGCTCCAAGATGGTGCTCCTCCACTATTTGCGTTGTAGAAGTATAGCCTTGCACCGGAAGAATTCTCGTACCAAGTCTGGCCATTTATCTTGGTGTCTTGAGCATGATAAATCCCGTTATACTGTCCATTCGGGTGATCTCTAATCTCAACTGATGAACCCTCTGAAACAGCCTCTGACGGACTTCCATCGAAAAGCACCAGAATCTCTTCTAAATCCAGGTTGCCATCAGCATTAGCGTCCACTGCGGAAAATATTGCAGATAGGATAGAATCCGGAGCCTGTTGGCCGGTTATAGACTGCAAAGCAGACCTGAATTCATTAGAATCAATGGAGCCGTCGCCATCAAGATCGTACTTAGTGAACAATGACTCCGCTGTGATTCCTCTCTTGCGTAGAAGCTCTTTGAGATTCTTGATTGCTACTGCCTCTACGGCACCGCGTGCACGCGACTGCATGGTCTTTGAGAATGGGCAAGGGCAATGAGTATTTTCCCGGCTAACTCAGTATTCGGGGTCACTAAATGAATGGAGGACGCATTACTAATGCTCTTACTCTTCTCCTAGGACTTGCTTGTATCCAGACTTCGTTACCTAGACTTACTCCTCTGAGATATGCCATTGCGATTCCCGTTCTCTGCTTGCTAGGAGATGGCGCTCCACTCGTCACTCTTCCAACAACATCTGCATCGTCATCATCTGAAGATAGTACAACATGACCAGGGCGGGGCGCAGGCCCTCTCTCAAGACACTCCAAACCATGCCACCTGTCGCCAAAGTCAATTGAATTCGATACTCGACTCTTGCCGATGAAATCGTGTTCTAAATCTAGTCCAAAAGGTACTGCAGTCTCAGCGGTGTCTCTAGTAAGGAAATCCTCGGGCAATGGCTCTTCTGCAAAATCTCCTAATCCGGGCCACAGAAAGTCTTGGCCGGAAAGCAGGTATCCCTTCTCTAAACGCAGGGTATCACGGGCGCCCAATCCCACTGGAACTAATCTATGGCCACCTCCAGCTTCGAGTAGTGCATTCCACAGAATAGGAGCCTGTTGATCATTGACGAATATCTCGTATCCTCTCTCGCCTGTGTAGCCAGTTCCTTGGATCCAGCCCGAGATGCCTAGATCATTATCGATAATCTCCTGGCATGCGAATCTACCAACGGAATTACCCTCGCCAATTGCCTTTGCGAGAATGTCTGGCGATGCAGGGCCTTGCAAGGCAAGTATGCTTGTACTATCTGAGAGATTGTCGATGGTGATTGAGCCATCCTCGGGAAGCAATGAAGTAAACCAATCCAGCATCACTGGAACCATAGAGGCATTTGGAACTCCGAGGACTTCAGTGTCTGATTTCACAGCGAATATCATGTCATCGATTATGTGGCCGTTGTGATCGAGAAAATGAGTATAGCCACACCTTCCATTTGAGAAGTTCATAAACTCCTGAGTTGCAATACTACTCAGCCATGAACGAACTCCTTCGCCACAGAATCGGAAGAAGCCCATGTGAGAGACATCAAACAAGCCGGCGGATTCACGGGTTGCGAGATGCTCTTCCTGAATTGACGAATACCATATCGGTAACTCAAAGCCATGGAAGTCTACCATCTTGGCTCCACCTTCGATATGGCATTGGTACAGCGCCGTCCTGCTCGGCTCTCCGTGCATGGCCTGTGCATCATGATGCAGTGCAAGAAGTTACGGGAAGAGAATACAGAGTTTTGAGAATTCAGGAGCAGTGATTTGTATGAGCAAGGACGCCAAAGATTTAAATAAGATTGACACTACTATACAACTACAGGTTGACAAGATGGAACGAGACACTGCTAAGCAGGCCAGTAGGGCTGAGAGTAATTCGAAGAAGCGAACCAGCACTTCGCAATTCAATCCAGCAATGAGGCCCTCTAGAGGACGAGGTACTGATTCCGTGGCTGGCCCGTGCAAGGTTTGTGGATCAAGGTCATGGGATACCGATGACATACGAGGGGAGACGATTTGTTCGGAGTGCGGTTTTGTCGCAGCCGAGAATATGATTGACCCTGGTGCAGAGTGGATTAACCACTCAGATGGAGATGACAGGAGCCGCGTTGGAGCGCCTTCGACTCTGACTCTATCAGACAAGGGGCTGTCCTCAGAGATTCAGAGGCGTGACCTGACTGCCGGTGCTGCCAAGCGCCACGGGATGAGCAGTAAGGGGCTAAGAGAATGGAGAAGGAGGCAGCGCATAGACCAGCGCAGCAAGACTAGAGATAGCCGCAGCCGAAATCTTGCCAAGGCTATGCAATTCATCCGCGACCGTGGCGATCTGCCACCTCAGATTGAGCAAGAAGCGGCTTCGCTCTACCGGCATGCCGTTCAGCGTGGCCTAGTTACTGGCAGAAGCATAAGAGGAGTATCGGCCGCTTGCGTTTACATCGCGGCTCGTGAAGCCAAGATACCTCGGCGTATCGAAGATATTGCCGAAGCCTTCGATATGACAAAAACTGTCGAAGAGAAAGAGCTCAAGAGAACCATTAGGCTAGTTGCCAGAACCTTAGGCACACACCACATTACTGGGCCTGAAGAGTACTTCGAGAAGTTTCACTCTGACCTAGGGTTGCCTCCACATGTCCTTGGGGAGGTTCGAGAACTTTGGAGCTCGGTCAAAAACAACCTGGCATGGCAAGGCAAGAAACCATCAGGGATTGCTGGTGTAATTATCTACAAGGCATCTCAGGAGAGCTCATCGCCCAGAACTCAGAGCGAGGTCTGCAAGGTTTCTGGAATTAGTGAGGTCACACTTAGAGGTCTTCTAAAGATCCTGGCTCAACTACTTCCTGAGTAGGCATCCTTGAAAACTCGGGCTAGGCTGTACAATCATGCCTGACCCTCTAATCGCTGAGGAACTCGTGGCTGGCCTAGCAGATGAGGTCGATCGGCATCTAGAAAACAAACCTTGGTGGAACTATGTCAAGGCGATTTTATTCTACGGGCCTGCTGTATTGATTGCAATCTATCTATCTGGATTCTTTCTTGGCATATTCTAGAGAAACGATAGATAATCGCCACCTCCTCCTGTTCACTCATGACTTCGGCATGGTTGGCCGTAGGGACTTATTGCGTCCTCATGATATTGTTCGCTATTTGGGCTAGAAGAGATGTTGGACGAGATGATGAGTCCTACTATCTGGCGGGACGCAGTCTAGCTGGACCGATACTGCTAGCCACAATGGCAGCAACTAACTTCAGTGCGTTCACAGTATATGGTGCAAGCGGAGCAGCCTACAGAATTGGTCTGTCATTCTTGCCGATTATGGCATTTGGGACTGGTTTCATGGCTGTATCAATGTATGCACTTGGTAAGCGTGCGCGGGCACTTTCCGTTAAGCACGGAGCGATGACTGCTCCCGAGATGGTATTCGGTCAGACTGGTTCCAAGCAGGCTCAGAAGACAATGGCTACAGTTCTAGTAATCGCTACAATACCCTATCTAGCCCTACAACCTAGGGCAGCAGGAATTGTCGTTTCGGCCTTATTTGGAGGCCCAGAGTGGGTTGGAGCAGTCTTGGTTACAATTCTGGTAGTTGCGTACACACTGACTGGCGGATTGAAGGCCGTAGTAAGGACAGATTTGGCTCAAGGCCTGATTGCGCTGATTCTGCTATGGGTTGGATTAATCTTGGTTGTCAACGATTCGGGAGGATTGGAGACCGCGATGGATAGTCTGGCTGCTTCAGAGCCTGCTCTTCTAGGACGAGAAGGATTCTACACCTTGTTGATTTGGTCATGCACCCTTTTGCTCTGGTTCTTTGCAGACCCTATGTTTCCTCAATTGTATCAGAGACTATGTGCGGCTGAGAGTGATACAGATATTGGATTCATGGCTAAGGCGTATCCGGCTATTGCTTGGTTAGCTTTCCTACCGCCAATTCTAATTGGGGCTCTTGGTCACTTGGACTTCTCCGACTTAGACCGTGCTGGCTCTGACAACATTCTGCCAATGCAGATTATCGAGTCAGGAGGAGCTTGGTTTGGTGGATTAATCTTGGTGGCCGGATTAGCCGCATTGATGTCAACTATGGATTCACAGCTTCTGGCTACTGGCTCTCTTGTGACTAGAGACTTGCTCGATACCGATGATTCCGGGCAAAGCCGAAGAGATATGGTAATCGTCGCTTTGGCAGTCTTGGGCCTTGTTCTTTCATTGTGGTCGAATCTCTCCATTCTTGATCTTGGACTTCTAGCCTTCTCAATGTACGCTGTACTATTCCCTTCGGTTTACTTGGCAGCATATTTCGAGGGATTAGATGGAAGGGCAGTAATCGCCTCGATTCTTTCTGGTGAAGTCATGGTACTTCTGGCCTTAGAGTATCCTGCATTCTACTCTGGTTGGTGGGTAGAGCCAGTTGGTCCAGCAATGCCCACAGTAGTAGTTCCTTCATTGATAGTCGCAATTGTGGTACTTGTTGTAGTAAATCATGTACTCTCAAATCGCTCACTATCTGAGGTATTTTTCTCGGTATTGCCTGACAAAAGCAGAACTATCCCGGCCCTTGGTCTGCTGGCAGTTTTCCTGCTCGCTCATGACTATTGGTGGTGGGAAGAGAATGCAACATGGTTGCTCGGGAT
>CEPK01013874.1_pt1 | contig 13079 bp, 10 predicted proteins | sample 356231 | NCBI WGS metagenome assembly CEPK01 (sample SAMEA2620259, study PRJEB7988) | marine metagenome | biome: marine biome (ENVO:00000447); feature: deep chlorophyll maximum layer (ENVO:xxxxxxxx); material: "saline water (ENVO:00002010), including plankton (ENVO:xxxxxxxx)" | depth 80 m
TTCGTCAACTTTTTGGCTGAGTGCTAAGGGATCTATAGGTTTGATTATCCAGCAATCCGCTTCAGAACGTTTTCCAAGAAACTCATCCGCTTCTCTGTCTAATAACATCAATACTTTTTGAGGGGGAATACGACCCGCTCTTTGCTCAAGGCGAAGGTCAAGTGAAGTTGCCATGCCTCCCATATTTCCTATTTGAAGATCGAGAATTGTTAATACAGGAGCATTTTGAATAACAGTTTCAAGTACTTCCACTCCTTCTTTTACCCATATGACATCATGATTTTGACTTAATGCAGCACAAACTTCTTTAAAAATATGATTTTCAGTACTTGCTAGCAAAACTTTTGTTTTTTCAGGCATAATGCGAGCGTAGCGGAGGAATTACTGACTCGATGTTTACTTTTGTGTTGAGCTTTGTAATCTTCTATCTAAGAGCTAATACAAGAGAAGCTTAAATAAGGAAAAATATGCTAGAGATTACGGTTGAAAGAAACGAAAAGTATGTGTTATGCAGACCTACCGGTGAACTTGATGCTTATACAGTTGCTCAATTTCGTGAAGCACTAATGGAACTAGCAGAAGAGAAATTTGTTTTAGTTGATTTATCAGATGTTCCTTTTATGGATTCTGCAGGTTTAGGGGCTTTAATTGGAGGCATACGGAGAGCAAGAGATAATGATGGTGATGTTTCTGTCGCGTGCAATAGACCTGCTTTGGTGAGACTCCTTCATACCACGGGTTTCGATAGAATTGTCCCTGTTCGCGAAACGGTAGAAGAGGCAGTCTTAGCTTTACATGATCCAGAAGCTATTTAGTTAAGGTTCTTTAGCTAAAAATTTAGATATGAGAGAAACAAAAACTTTAAACAAATTGTTTCGTGTAATTTTTGCATTTTCTGCAATTCTTCTAATTAATTTGTTTTCTAGCAATGCAGCAGCAGACTCGATGCCGGTTTCTACAAAAGGTGTAGTGGTGGTGGAAGCATCAGGCCTAATGGATCCAGTGATGTTTGAAATGATGATGGAAACGCTTGAAAAAGTAGATCCATCTGAGACTATTGCTTTGGTTTTTCAAGTAAATGTTTCTGGGAGCGTTATTGGGACTGAGGAAATAATTGAACTAGGTCAGGTAATAACTTCTTCAAAGATACCAATTTCTTTTTGGGTGGGTCCTTCAGGAGCACGAGCAAAAGGACCAATCGCAGAACTAGCGTTGCTGAGTGGTGATGTAGGAATTTCACCCGGATCGAAGATTGGCAAGATCGGAAGCAATATTTTTTCATCGAGCAGTAATGCAGAAAAAACCGTCTTGGACTTAAGTGAAAAAACTTTCAACTATAAGGAAGCTGTAGATAGTGGGATAGCAAGAAGTTCTCCAGTTTTGTTAGAGCACCTTGTTGGTCTAGAAGGCTTTGAAGTTATTTCAGATATTGAAACAGGAGAAACAAAGCCATTGACTCAGACACGTTTTGAAGAAATGGATCCCATCGACCAGTTTTTTCATAGTGTGGCAAGTCCTGCTATCACCTACTTACTTTTCTTAGCTGGTATGGGATTGTTGATTTTTGAACTTTATACAGCCGGTGTAGGCATTGCAGGTGTTTTGGGGGCTTTATGCCTTTTACTTGGTTTTTATGGATTAGCAGTCTTACCATCTAACCCTTGGGGGTTGGCTCTACTCATTTTCTCTATGCTGGGATTTGCTATAGATGTTCAGACTGGTGTTCCAAGACTTTGGACAGGTATTGCAACTACAAGTTTGGTGACAGGTTCACTTCTATTATTCGACGGCGTATCACTCTCTTGGCTTACTTTACTCTTTGGCATTTTGTTAACAGTTATTTGCATGTCAGCGGGAATGCCAGCAATGATTCGTACTCGTTTCGCTACACCGACCATCGGTCGAGAATGGATGATTGGTGAAATAGGTATGGCTATAGATGAGATAAATCCCAATGGAACAATCGAAGTAAAAGGAGCAATTTGGAAAGCTCAAACTAACAGAGCGACTCCCATCAAAGCCAAAGAGGAAATAAGAGTCGCGGCTGTGGATGGATTTTGGTTGCAAGTAGAGCCCTTAGAAGGAGCAGCTCGTGACTATAGAGAGCGCAGAGGTAAAAAGAAATAAGAGACTACTTAGTTAGATTTTTAATTTTTTACTTTAGGAAGCCGAGGTCCGGCAATGCGAACATTTTCTCGCCTGCGAGTAATTCCATTCTCATCTAAATAGTTCAAAAGAGGCAATGCATGCTTTCTGGTATTGCCGGCTGCTTCCCTGAATTGTGAAACAGTAAAACCTTGGGGGGTTGATTGTAGAAGTTTTGCAGCCAGTAATGCAGCTTTTTCGATTGCTGTTGAAGAAAAAAAGATTCCATCTTTTTCAATAACAACTCCTTTGTGAATCATTTCGCGCAATTCAGAACGGCTTATATCAAGAGGATCCGGAGGGGCAAAAAGTGAAATTTCTAATTTTTCAACAAACGGATGATTAGAAGTCAGATCTTTATATTTTGCAAGTTTTAGTTTTCCACTATCGATAATGACTTCTTCAACTAAGGAAACGGTTAATCTCTGTTTTTCATCCAATATAGAAAGTTCAATTCCAGATGATCCTGCAGATTCGGCTAGCTTTTTTATTTCTTCAATTGCTGTCTGGAGGATTTCTGGATTCACAACCCAATTACCTACACTTGGTTCAATAGTTTCGCCTGTTAGTAGTTTTAGTTCTCCAACATCTATCCAACCTCTTTCTTTGATGACTCGAGTTATTGAACGATCTGGTTTAGCTTTTGAGGCCTTTATTATTGGGTCAACATCGAGGACTTCACCACCGCCAATAGTTTCTTCGCGTCCACTTTCACGCAAAATAAACCGATCACCCGGCAACAAGGGGAGAGGTTTTGACGTAAATAGTCTCACTAAACCAGTTGATCCAGGTTTAATTGAATTCGGTCCAAGAATCCTTAACCTTATTGGGTATTCACCCGATCCAAAGTAGGCGACGAATGAACCTCTACGTGATACATGGTGATCTAGATCATCTAATACTTTTAATGACGCATCCAACATTTTAGTTAAATGCCATTGCTTCGGTTTAATTAATACATTTCCACGAGAAATATCAGTAGATGAAAGTCCGGTGATATTTACTGCGCATCGACTACCGGGTTGGATTTTTTCCTCGTCTAGATGATGTGATTGAAGTCCTCTGATTCTGACTTTTTCTCCTAAAGGCCAAACTTCTAGATCATCATCAATTTCAAAACTCCCACCTGAAAGAGTTCCTGTTACGACAGTTCCAGTTCCCTTAATTGAGAAAGAACGATCTACCCAAAGCCTTGGTCTTTCATGATCCTCTGGCTCATGTTCTTTACTAACAAGTTTCGATAGTTCTTCTAAGAGAGTGTCAATTCCAGTTCCATCTAAAGCGTTGGTTTTAACCAAAGGAGCATTTTCCAAGAAAGTGTTTTGAACTTTTTCTTTTATTTCTAAAAGGGAAAGTTCGGTAAGTTCATCGTCAGCTTGGTCTATTTTCGTTACAACTATTATTCCACTTTTAAATCCGAGTAATTCTAGGATTCGAAGGTGTTCCTCTGATTGAGGTTTCCATCCTTCAGTAGCCGCGACGATAAAAAGACATGTTTGGACACTCCCAACACCGGCCAGCATATTTTTTAGAAACCTGACATGACCCGGCACGTCAATTATTGATAAAACATCTCCAGAAGACAACGTGGTCGAAGCGAAACCTAAGTCGATGGTTAAACCACGGATTTGTTCTTCTATAAATCGATCAGGATCTGATCCAGTTAAAGATTTAACAAGAGTAGATTTTCCATGATCAACGTGTCCAGCAGTAGCTACTATGTGCATGATTGAACTAGAAAAACCTCAAAGAATTGTTTTAATCGCTTTATCGATTAAAACATCATCAGTTGGATGAACAGTCATTAGATCTATAACAGTTTGGTCGTCATCCATACGGCAAATAATAGGTGGATCTTGCTGACGAAAGAATTCAACATGGTTACCTTCTAAATGTAAACCAGCAGAAGGTATTTCAACCCCTGGAAGAGTTCCACCGCCGGGGGTGGCAAAAGTTTTGGTAGCAAATTTTGGTTCTATATTTTTTGCTCTATCAAATAGTTCATCTACTGAAGTGGTGGCCATTTTCCAAAAAGGAATAGAAGATCCTTCACGTTCCAAATAAGACAGAGTTACTTCCTGAAGTACAGACATAATCAGGTTGCCGGGGCGAAAAGCTCTAGAAAGAGGATGTTGCATACAAAGATCAATTAATTCTGTTTTTCCAGCGATAATTCCGGCTTGCGGTCCGCCGAATAACTTGTCACCGGAAAAAGTTACTATGTCAGCACCTGATTCTAAACTTTGACGTGCAGCAGGTTCACCTATAAGCCATTTTGGAGGCCCATCATCCAACCAAGGACAAGCTGCATCAAGTAATCCGGAACCAATATCAGCTAAAAGAGGAATTCCTAAATCCTTCATTTCAGAAATTTCAGTGGTTTCAGTAAAACCAACAATTCGATAATTGGATTGATGAACTTTCAACACTAATGAAACTTCATTTTTGTTTACTGCTTTTTCGAAATCTTTCCGTCGTGTTCTATTAGTCGTTCCAACTTCGATTAATTTAGCTCCTGATTGTTCGATAATTTCAGGGATTCTAAATCCTCCACCAATTTCGACTAATTCACTTCTTGAAACTGCAACTCCTCGGTTTTGAGCCAGTGCTGCAATCACTAGAAGAACTGCCGAAGCACAGTTGTTGACTACTAACGCTGACTCTGCTCCACAAGAACGAGCGATTAATTTTGATGTTTTGTCATGTCTCGAACCGCGTTCCCCTGTTTCTAAATCCAATTCAAGATTTGAAAACCTGAACGCCTCGTCTCGATTTCCAATATTTAACGGAGCGCGACCCAAATTAGTGTGCAAAAGAACGCCAGTTGCATTAATAACGTCACTAATTAATCTTCTTGAAATCGATTCGCCTATTTTTCTCGCTTCTTCAAGTACATCATTCCCAACAGATCTATTTACTGCATCTCTAGCCGCATCAACTAGAAGCGGGTGAGGTAAACCTAAGTCGGAAATAGCGCGAGCTATTTGATCTATTGAAGGCGGTCTTTCTGGAGTGGGTTTCGAGTTTTCAGACATATTAATTCTTCACAAAGAAAGATATTTTTTACTTCTAGTGGTTACAAACACGTAGCATAAATTTATGCTCTTTTTACTATTTGCTGCTTTTTTAATAATTCCTGCAGTTGAGTTGTATTTAATCATTGAAGCTTCTCACCAATTTGGTTTTGGAAATACTCTAATTGCTCTTGTATCCATCAGCGTCATTGGTGCATGGATGGTGAAAAGAGAAGGATTAGAAATAATAAGAAAGGCTCAAATTGAGCTTTCAAGAGGAAAACTTCCTGGTAAGCAAATAGTAGAAGGTTTGCTTATTCTTATTGCTGGTGTTTTAATGCTTACCCCGGGTTTTGGAACTGATGCTCTTGGTTTGGTACTACTTTTCCCTCTAACACGAATCATGTTGCGATCCATATTTACACGTTTATTTATGAAAAAACTTGAAACAGGAAAATCGTTTTTATGGGCGACAAAAAGCAATGGCGGTCAACAAGTTGTCGATGTTGAATGGGATAAATCCAACTCAAAAGAGGAAAACCAAAAAGAGCTTGAAGAGTAATAACATAGATGAATTTGAAGTGTCCGATTTCATATTGTTTTACTTCTTTAAAGGATCCATACTTCAGTAGAGATAAAGAAAACATCTTTTGGTTATGACAGATCCAGACCTTGAAATTAGATCAGACAAATTTGATCGGAATAGTCGTGTGATAGTAACTGATCCTGGCGCGGTTCCATATGTCGATTTGCAGCCAGAAAGTTTTTCGCAAATTATTTCTTCAAACAAAAAATTAGCTGACCGTTCTGATTGGATTGTTCAAACTCCAGTGGGTTTATTGGTTCATGGTTACAAACAGACAAGGTCGATACTAAGAGATCAGCGGTGGATTTCTGTTCTGTCAGGTATCTCAATGCTTGATTCTTTAGAGTCAACAGCTTCTGATTTAAATGTTCTATTTGAACGAGCTCGTCGGTCAATTCCGGACGTTGAAATTCCTACAAATTTTACAATCAGACCAAATGTTCTATCTGTTGAAGGTGAAGATCATCGACGCCTCCGAAAACTAGTCAATCCATCATTTAACTCTAAAAACGCAGATCGATTGAGACCATTTATGCGCGAATATGCAATTGAGCTAGTTGAATCATTTTTAAAAAAAGAAACAAGTGAAATCGTTCAGGATTTTTGTCGTCCATATCCCATACCAATCATCTGTCGACTTCTGGGTGCAAATGACAAAGATTGGGAGAGTTTTGATCATTGGGCGGATGTTATTTTCTCTGCTTTAGATGCAGATACCGATGCTGTAATAAATCGTTTAGATGAAGTTTCAAATGCGCAAAAAGAACTTGATGAATATATAAAAACCTTAATTGAGGAGCGCTCTAGAAATCCACAAGAAGATCTAGTTTCAGAACTAATTCAAAATCAGGTAGATGGTGACCGTCTAAGTTCAGATGAACTTGTCGCCATGGTAGAGGCTCTTTTATTAGCAGGCACCGACACAACCAGAAATCAGCTAGGTGCAATAATTGCAGTTCTAGCAGACCACCCCGAGCAATACTCACTTCTAAATGGCAATCATGACCTCATTCCATCTGCTGTCGAAGAATCACTTAGGTATATAGGTGCTGTGAGGACGACTGCACGTTTGGCTGTTGAAGACATTGAATTTGAGGGAAAAATATTTCCAGCAGGAACCACAGTTTTTTTGGGTCTCCATTCAGCAAGTCTTGCCGAAACTGATGATCCTGATGGTTACTCTTTCAATATTCTGCGAGAGCGTGAATGTCCGCATCTAGCTTTCGGTAGTGGTGCTCATCATTGCTTAGGAGCATTCCTCGCGCGAGCCGAACTTCAAGAGGCTCTAAAAGTTTTTGTCGAAAGAATCCCGAGATTGAATTTAATAAGCCCAGTTGAATGGAAACCATTGTCTATGGGCATATGGGGACCAAGCCGTCTTGAAATTGCTTTTCAGGATTTATCAAGCAACAAAGTTTTTACAGCTGGAACGAACGATAACATCGAAAAAAATCCAATCACAGGTCACATATCTGAAAAAGACGAAGACTTATTAATAAGAGAATCTTCCAAAAAACGTTTTGAAATTCAAAAATCAATTCCGTATTTGATTCAACGACCCAAGTTTCCTCCTATCCGGAGACTATTAAAAACTGTGTTTACTTTTGGAAAAGCTTTTATTACCTGGAAAATAGTTGACGCACGAAAAGAAAACGAAGTAAAGAAAACTGTTCTATATAGAAGAATTAGAGAAGCAGCAGAACAGTTAGGGCCGACGTATGTCAAACTTGCACAATTAATTTCAGCAGCTGAGGGGGTATTTCCAGATGCTTTAATTGAGGAGTGCAAAAAATGTCGAGATGAGGTTCAAGCAGAAACATGGTCAACTGCAAGGAAAACTATTGAAAATGAACTGGGCCCTCTAAATGATATTTTCAAATCAGTAGATCCAATTCCGATAGCAGCAGCTTCCATCGCCCAAGTTCATTCAGCAATACTGCATGATGATTCTTCAGTAGTTGTAAAAGTTCAAAGACCGAAAATTCAAGATCAAGTAATAAGTGATCTGAAAGTCCTAGCATGGTTAGCTCCAAAATTTGTGGGCAGAATTCCCGTTGCGGCTTTAACAAATCCTCCTGCTTTAGTGGAGCTATTTGCGGAAACAATTTGTGAAGAGTTGGATTTTAATCTTGAAGTAGCAAATCTTTTCGAATTGGAACGAGCTTTAAGAGCAAACCCCAAAAATTCTTGGGAATTTCCGATACCGAACTTAGATTACGTAACGTCGAGAATTATTGTTATGAGTGCAGTTGAGGGAGTTTCACTCGGCAACGCAAATGAAATGGATCTGGAAGTCGAAGAAATTTCGGATGTTTTCCGCCAAATGGTTGATGGTTTATTAGAAGGAGCGGTCATTCATGGGATCTTCCATGGTGATTTTCATGCAGGAAACGTATTTTTAAACCACGAGAAAAAAATAGGACTTGTTGATTTCGGTATAACTGGAAGGTTGAATGGTGAACGCAGGATTGCTTTTCTTCGCTATGTCGTAGGTTTGATGACTGGCGATGCAGAAGCTCAGATTTCAGGCTTACGTGACCTTGGAGCATTTCCAGATGATTCTGATATCAAAACGTTGATTAAAGATTTCAAATTAGAACGAGACGATTTTGATCCTCTAGAAATGAGTGAAGAAGAATTTGTTGCAGAGATACGCCTTTTGGTTAAAGACCTTTTAACTCACGGAGCTCGGATTCCTAAAGAACTAATGCTTTTCGTTAAAAACTTTGCTTATCTTTCTTCTGTAATCCAAGATCTTCACCCAGAAATGGACCTACTTGAAGAGTTCGAAAAAATTTCATCAAGTTTTTTCACTCGTAATGGGGTCCGAGTCGCTACAGAAGTTGGTTTTTCAGTAACAACTGATGATATTTCAGATCAGTCACTGAGAAGAGTTGCAGGTATCCGAAACAGTGAAAGAACTTTAACTTGGAGTGCTTTACAAAACCGTAGGAATGAAGCAATTGAACGTTTACCTGTCAGATCTGTGGTCGAGGAAATCTCATAGGAAAATATGCGATACACAGAATCTTCAAAAAGTATTCAAAATACAGTTATTTATGATGGTGGTTGTGGTCTGTGTCAAAGTCTTGCTTCATGGGCTTCAGAAAAGACGGTAAAAGATTTAAAATTTATTGATTCTGAATCGATAGAACCTGAAAATTATGGACTTAGTCGAAAAGATTTCGATAAATATATATGGCTAATACAGTCTGACCAGAAAAAAATTAAAGGAGTTTTTGCGATTGCAGAAATTTTAAAACGAATGGGATTTAGTTGGATGATCTTGGGTTTCATTATTTTGACACCCCCATTCTCTTTTGCTGCTACTGGCGTTTATGCCTTGGTTGCGAAAAATCGTAAGCGATTCGGAAATTGTTGTTCTTAAGTGAGCAAACCAGTAATCATAGTTTTTACAAGAGATCTACGGATTCGTGATAATCCAGCTCTTGTCGAAGCAGTTGCAACAAAAAGACCATTATGCGCCCTTTTTGTTTTTGATGATGCAATCATTGAAAACAAAAATCTGAGTTCTAACCGAATGGGATTTCTGATTGATTCTTTAAAAGATCTCGAAATGTCTTTAAATAAATTTGGTTTGGATCTTATTTTTCGTAGGGGCAACTGGGTTGAAGAGGTCACAAAGTTGGCAAAAGAGATCAATGCAGAACATATTCACATGTCGGCTGATTTCAGCCTTGTGGCAAAAAAACGTCAAGAAGCACTTAGTAAAGCTGGAGATTTAAATGGATTCAAAGTATTCCAACATCAAGGGGTTTCTGTACTAGAACCTGGTTTTGTGACTCCGACAGATGGTAGTGAATACAAAATTTTTACACCTTATTATCGTCGATGGTCTACAGCTACTTGGAGAAAGCCTCTAGGAGTACCAGAGTCAATTAAAAGTATCCCAATAGAAAAAAATGGTATTGAAATTTTTGAAGAACTTAAAAGAAAAAACTTTTCACCAGATTTGTTAAAAGGTGGTGAAAGCGAAGGAATCGTAAGATTAAAAGATTGGATGGCAAAGGAACTAAATGATTATGAAAAAGGGCGCGATGATATAGGAGCTGATCGGACATCGCGTCTTTCCCCTTATTTGCATCTAGGTTGTATTTCTCCTTTAGAGGTAGCGCTACAAGCATTGAAGTTAGGTGGCGATGCTTTTGTTAGGCAATTGTGTTGGCGTGACTTTTATCTTCAAATTTTGGATCAGAGACCAGATGTTTCGCACAATGATTATCGAGACCGGAAATACAAATGGAACCAAGATTTTGAAGCATTAAACCTATGGAAAGAAGGTCAAACTGGCTTTCCAATAGTTGATGCAGGTATGCGGCAACTATTATCTGAAGGTTTTATGCACAATAGGGTAAGAATGGTTGTTGCATCTTTTCTCACAAAGGACTTACACATAGATTGGCGGCACGGGGCAGGGCATTTCATGAATTATTTGGTCGATGGTGACATAGCTTCCAATCAATTGAATTGGCAATGGGTTGCTGGAACAGGGACAGACAGCAACCCTAATCGGATTTTCAATCCGACTCGTCAGAGTGAAAAATTCGACAAGGATGGAAATTACATCCGTAGGTGGGTTCTGGAATTAAAAGATGTCGATTCAAAAGAAATACATGAACCCAACAGTGAAATTCGGTTAGAGAAAAAATATCCGAAACCCATTGTCGACCATCATGAAGCAATTTCGATTTATAAGTCAAAGTATTCTGGTAGTCGTTGATTTAGAAAGGTTTAACTTATGGCAATCTTTTCTCCGCAAGAAATAGCCCCCTCACTTAATGATTTTCTTAGCGAAAGACATTTAGCGATCTTGACTTTAGTAAGAAACGATGGGAAGCCACATTCAACCCCTGTTGGATTCATGTGGGACGATGATGAAAAAACTGTAAAGATAATCACTTGGTCAGGGAGTCTGAAATCTCGCCTTCTTGAAAAGGGGAGTCTTGATGGAACAATTTCTCAGGTAGATGGTGGCCGGTGGGTGACATTTGAAGGTAAGTGTTCAGTTACGAATGATTCGGTTATCTGCACAGATGCAATTGAAAGATACTCCGTGAGATATCAACAGCCAAAAGATCGAGGTGATGAACGAAGAACGATAGTGATGTCTGTAAATCGGATACTTTCCAGTGCTGGATTAGCACCTTAAATTTGTTGCTTTAAACAAAGTTCAGCTGTTCTTCTACCTGACACCATGGCTCCCTGGATTGATGGTGTATCTCTATGATCTCCGCACATGAAAACTCCATCACTAATTTTTATTTCTTTTCTAAATGAATCCTTAGGTCGTAAAGCGGGTTGACCATGTTCGATTGAAAAAGTCTTTAGGTGCTTCCAATCATCGACCATGTCACCGAACCATTTTTTCATTTGTGTGACGACAGGTTCAGTTGAATCACACACAAGTTGTCCAGGTATTGCTACAGCGATCAAAGCTTCATTTGTAGAAGAATATGAAGAAGAAACATTTGTCATGATTGCCACGTTGAGCCCTGGACCTCCGTTTTCTCCATCAAGAAGAATTGCTCTGGATTTAATCGGTGCTTCTGGAGCCGAAAAATAAACACATGATACAGACTTGGAAGGGGTGATTTCATTACCAAATAATTTTGCTGCTGCAGGGTTTTCTGTAGCAATTATCAAATTAGAAGGCGAAAAGGATTCTCCTTCTGAAATAAAAATTTTCTTACCTTCGATTTTTTCAACCGATGCATTGAGGAGAACATTGTTTTCTCCTACTTTTCTTAAAAGCTGCTGACTAATTGCACCCATTCCTCTTTCAGGGACTGCTGCATCTCCAAGAAATAACATTTTCAGTATCAGTAGAGAAAGTCTTGCAGAACCATTGAGTTCGGGATCTAATTGAATTCCACCGATCAGAGGTTTAAAAAAGCTGTCAATGGCTTTCGTGGAGAATCCAAATTTGCCTAAAGTTTCAATAATTCGTTGATCATCTTTTCTATTGGTGTAGAAGTTTTTCTCTTTCATTAATTCGTATCTCAATTGCAGCAGTTTTATTTTGTCGGTAAATGTTATTGTTCTTGTAAATATGGTTGGAGCTATTGATGAGAAATTTCTAAACGGGTCACCAATTAGTGAAAATGTCCCGTTTTTGAAAATTGTCGCCCCAGGTTCAAAAGTTTTCAGGTTTAAAGAAGAAAGGTCTAGTTGATTATGAACTTCGGGGTAAGCGGTTAATAGAACTTGAAAACCGTGATCAAGTAGAAAACCCTCATACATATCGGTTTTTACACGTCCACCCACCGAATTAGATTTTTCGACCAGTAAAACTTCTTTATTATTTTCACTTAAAATTTTTGCAGCTGTTAATCCAGCAATTCCTGCTCCAACAACCACAAACTCAGGAGATGAAAGTGCAGTCAAAATTTCTACCGTTCGTGGATCAAAATTATTTAGGTGGTCTTGGGATTAGAACAGGTGTTGCTTCTTTGTATTCCAGAAATCTAGGGTCATCTCCCCATCGTTTTCTAGCAGCTGAATCGAGCATTGGTATTCCGCTGATCCGTGTTAGGAGGAGAAACACAAAAACAGGTGAAATAAGGGTGAAGTGCTGCCAACTTGATAGACCAGGAAGCGCTACGAGAGAAATTCCTATCCATAAGACAATTTCTCCAAAATAGTTCGGGTGTTGTGACCAACCCCATATTCCCTCAGTAATGAACGAGTTTTGGTTTGAGGGATCCATTTTAAATCTTCTCTTTTGTTCATCGGCGATAATTTCAATAACAAAACCGGTTAACCAGAGAATAATTCCAATAATTCCAATAATTCCAAAGTCCTTGCGTTCGCTAGCAGTAATTGCTGCTAAAGCGGCTGAAGAGGTGAGTAAAACCCAAAGACCTTGAACAGTCCAACTCATTAAAAACCATGCGAATTTATGTTTTATTAAATTGAAGCGGGCATCATGTCCTACTGCCTGTACACGCGCAAAAAGGAAAGTTCCTAAGCGTAAGCCCCATAAACAAATCATCAGACCCAAAAGAACAGATCTAGTATCAATCTCAGGGACTGCTAGAAGTGCGACCACAGTAACAGTCAGATAAGTTGCTGAACCAACAAGATCGAAGAAACGTTCTGAATGTAAGAACCAAGACGGTATAAAACAAATCCATTGAATTCCGAAAGCAATAAGTCCACATATTGCAAAAAGACGGATACCAGACGCGTCAACTCCGTTACTGCTACCTGCGAGGATTATTAACAATGCAGCAACCAAACTTACGGCAATTGCAAAAATTGAATTTTTAGTAGTCATGAATTCAAGTCTATTTCTGCTCCGGCAATAATTTTTG
>CEPK01105847.1_pt1 | contig 13069 bp, 9 predicted proteins | sample 356231 | NCBI WGS metagenome assembly CEPK01 (sample SAMEA2620259, study PRJEB7988) | marine metagenome | biome: marine biome (ENVO:00000447); feature: deep chlorophyll maximum layer (ENVO:xxxxxxxx); material: "saline water (ENVO:00002010), including plankton (ENVO:xxxxxxxx)" | depth 80 m
CACATATTAAAAAAACACCAATTATCAACTCTAACCATGGAATGACCAATGCGGCTATATTATTTAAGGAATAAGGCGAGATATGGTAATTATCTATTGTAGAAGAAAAACTAATAGGATCAATGATTTTATCTATACTGGCATAAATAAATATTATACCAAGAACAAATCTTGATAATAAAATAACATACCTATTACTCATTATCTTTCCCATCATTTAGCTGGATAATTATTTTCTAACCATTCAGGCATTCCACCTTCATATATAAATATTTTCTTTATATTTAACACATCAAACATATAAAAACCTAAATCTTCACTTAAACTGCACCCTTCTCCACTACAATAAATAACAAAAGATGATGATTTGTTTTCATTTTTACCCAATAATTCTTTATCAGATATATATACACGCTGATCATAGTATCCAAAATATAAAGGATTATCATCAAAATAAACCTGTTCTTCAAAATCTTCATTTAGCTCAATTAAATATTTTAAATCATTTTGCTCAACAACTTCTTCAATAAAATCATAGGGTACATTTAAAGCATTTAAAATATGTTTTTCAAGATATGAATCTGAATCTCGAGCATCAATGAAAGTTACCAAATTGCTATCATATAATTTTTTAGCCAAATCAATATCTATCAATTTAGGAGAATTAGAATTTTCTATAAATAATAAGAGACTATCTTGGTTTTGATAATCCAATTGGCTATCAGCTAAACTGAGTTTACTTTTTTTTATCAAAGAAAAATCATCATCTAAAAGAAAATAACGAATCAGCCCACAAAAAACTGACAGTAAAATAATAATTATAACTTCTTTAATATTTATTTTCATACTTTTTTTTATAAAAGATAACTAATTTTGATATCTAAATTTAATAAATAAAAGCTTTTTCTTTGAGAAATATTCAATAGAAAATAAATTATAAGCTATTAAAGGATGTTTTTTTCGGGGATATAGCTCAGATGGGAGAGCGCTTGAATGGCATTCAAGAGGTCAGCGGTTCGATCCCGCTTATCTCCACACATTGAAAAATTAAGGAGTATTTTATGCTTAGTATGTCAAAATTAAGAGATAATTCAAAGGGTATGTTATGGACACTATTATTCTTCTTTATTGCTAGTATGGCAGTAGGTGGACTTGTTGGTGGCGCAAATATTATAAGCACTATTCAAAGTTTTTTTGGTAAAATTGATACGCGATTATATGTAGGGAAAGTTGGAGATACACCTATCCCAATTTCATATTATTTAAGTGAAAGACAAATCCAATTAAATCGTTTTAGACAACAAGGAAGAACAATCGATTCACGCGCAATTCAGTCTGCTGGTGATTTTGCATGGAACAATATTGTTGATAGAGCTATAAAAGATGAAAAAATTAGAGATTTTAATTTAGAGGTTCAAGATGATGAGATATATAATTTTCTTTTATTGTCTCCTCCACCAGCATTTCAAGATAACCTTAAAACTCTTGGTCTTTTTTCTGATGAAGAGGGGAACTTTGATTTAGATTCATATCAAAATTCAATCAGAAATGGCTTACTTCCTGATACAACGCAAAACTTACTTTTAGTTTGGGAAAATTATTTAAAAACTTATTTAGCAGATAGAAAACTTCAAAATATTTATAATAATACAATATCTGTATCAGACCTAGAAGTTAAACGTGATTTTATGCATAGTAATATCAACTGCTCAATTGATATTTTAAACATCAAATCTAACAGTATACCAGATAGTTTAATAGCTGTATCAAAAGAAGAGATTGAAAATGAGTATAATGAAAATAAAGAAGAAAAATATTCTATAGATGAATCAATCACACTGCAATATGTTTTATGGGAAAATATTGACCCAACTGGTATTGACTCATTGGATATAATTGATATGCAAGATAGTTTACTGCAGTTATCTATTGATTTTTCAGCTGAGGCACAAATAACATCATTTCAAGAAGCAATTGAAACATATGAAATAACTAAAATTGATACAGTAAATGTTACAGAAAGTTTTTCAAATAACTCAGGTCTACCTTATCAAATGGGAGCAATAAGGCAAGCTGTAAGGTTTGCGTTTGATAATAGCATTAATGAAACATCTGATTACTTTCAGACAGATAATGGCCTAGCTGTTTTTAATATTGTAAAGAAAAACAATGCTAGTTACACATCATTTGATGAAGTATCTAATAGTATTGAAAGAAGTATAAAAAGAAGTAAAAAAAATGAATATGCTTTTGATTTATTGTCTAACACGGATATCAATCAAGACTGGGAAAAGCTAGCAGCTGACAATGAGTTTTTAGAGTTAATTGAAAATACATCATCTACAATTGGTGGAAGTTTTAATACCATAGGCAAGAATAATACCTTAATAGGATTATTACCAAATATGGAAGTTGGAAGCGCAAGCAGTGTAATAAAATCATCAAGCAATGTATTTGTGTTTAAATTAAATAGCAAAGATGATTTCAATGAAAGCTTATATGAGGAAATTAAAGATTCCTTGAAATTGAATTTGATAGCATCTGGCAAGAATCAACTTTTTAACCAGTGGTTAAAAAATAAAAAAGAAGAGATTGAAATTCAAGATTTGAGATCTAAAATATTTTAATTCTATTCATTAATAGAGCTTGGAGCAAGGCTAACAAAAGCATATTCTTCTATCTCAAGGCCCCATCTATTTAGCATTTTCTCGACTTTACTTTTATTAAAAGTTTGTTCATCAACTTGTAATACTATTGTATTAGAAATCAATGAACCATCAACATAATCAATATCATTCAAATTATCAAATTCGTTTTTTAAATGCAATGATATATCTTCATTAGATAAATTCGGGATAGACAGTATTACTTGGGTTAACTTTTCTGAATTATCTTTACTTAAAGTAAAAACAAGAAATAGGAAAATGCTAAAATAAAATAAATATTTCAATTAAATACCCTTATTTAACATAGTAAAATTATCATGTTTTTATGATAAAAGCAATAATTACTTAAAGTAAATTATTAAGTCGTATGATTTTGCGCAGATTTAATACCATCATTTTCATTTACTAAACTAAGAAGATATATTCCACATGCAAATAAAAATAAAACAACACATAGACCATATCTCAAGCTTCCTGTAAAGCTTACAACTGAAGAAAACAAAAGGGGTCCTAAAAAAGCTGTAGCTTTTCCTGAAAAAGCATAGAACCCAAAAAATTCATTCTTTTTATGCTTAGGAGTTAAGCGTCCCATCAATGATCTACTCGCAGCCTGATTTGGACCAGAAAATATACCTATCAAGACCCCTGAAAGCCAAAAAATAGACTTTCCATCTATGCCAAGGTCAACTACAAAATTTATCGTATTAATTGTTGGAGAAAAAATAGCCAGCATACAAGCTAAAATATAACCATAATTACTAACTTGTATTGTTTTCTTCCCCCCTACTCTATCATCAAGAAAACCCATTAAAAATGCTCCTAAACCTGCTGCAACATTAAGAACAATTCCAAACAAAAATATTTCATTAAAAGTAAAACTAAACACTTCTTTTGCATAAATTCCACCAAATGCAAAAACTGTAATCAAAGCATCATTGTATACAAGACGCGCCAATAAAAACTTTAATGTTTCCTTATATAATCTGATTTCCATAAATGTTTTTTTAAGTGAACCAAAAGATTCATGAATAATTGATAAATTTATTTTTTTTGATTTCTCTTTACTATTTACAAATAAAAAAGTTGGTATTGAAAATATAAAAAACCAAACTGCAATTAATATATTTATAATTCTAATATGCTCTCCAGTAGACTTGTCTAACAATTTTCCAGTTAGAGGGTTTACTGGAAGATCTGGCTGAATAAATAAAATATAAGAAATACATAACGCTACTAAACCTCCGACATAACCAAATGACCAACCATAGCCAGAAATTCGTCCGATTTTCTCTTTTGGAGCAATGCTAGGCAAGTAAGCATTTAAAAAAACACCACCCATTTCAAATCCTATATTTGCAATGCAGAAAAACAATAATGAATAAAAAATATCACCATGAATTGGATAGTAAAGTAAAAAAGAAAAAATTATGCATACCCATGTCCAAAATATCAAAAATATTTTTCTATATCCTCCTCTATCAGCCAAAGCGCCCATCACTGGAGATAAAATTGCAATAAACACTGAAGAAATTGATACAACTCTTCCCCACAAAATTGAACCACTTTCTGGGGTTGAGGCAATAAAGTCAACAAAAAATGTCGAATAAACAAATGTAAGGATTATCGTCGTAAATGGTTGATTAGCAAAATCATAAATCGACCATGAAAAAATTGTTCTTTTATAATTATCGATATTATTCATTTTTCAACATTTTTTTAATATCCTTATAGCCAGACACGGAAAACTTAAAGAACATAACTATAAACATAATTATAGAAAACACAAATAAAATCTGCCAAAAAAACTTCCAGCTAATCATGTTTTTTGTACTCCTTTATCTATATCAGGAAACAAGAGAGATCCTAAGATCATCAAAATAACAGTGAACATTAAAGATGATAAACCAATCACTGATGGATTACTCAATTTGATTCCAATCGCATTTCTGATAGGTTCTAATCCAATAATTGCAGAAAATCCACCTAATAAAGATAGTATGGCACCTGTAGAGCTTGCCTTTTTCCAATAAACACCTAGTACAACAACTGAAATAGCTCCTGTAAAATAAATAGCACCAGTAATACCTAAATAATCCCAAATAGCATCGGAACCTTCATAAAACATTCCCCAAACAAAAATATAAAAACCAAGTAATAAAATACATAATCTAGTTATAAAAATCTTTCTCTGAGATGAAATTTTCTTACCTAAAAAAGGCTCCACAATATCATTTGTTATTATTGTACTCCAACATAGCAAGTAGCTATCATGAGTACTCATAAAAGCAGCGAGCATCCCAGCGACGACTATACCTAAAACACCTACAGGAAGAATTTCCAATAGATATAAAGGCATTAGTGATAAGTTAGTTTTATGTACTAGCACATCAGTGTTTATAGAAAAATAAATAAATGCACAAATACCTAAAAAAGAAGGTATGATAAAACGTATTAAAAATGAGATAGAAGACCAAATATATTGTTTTTTAACTAAATTAACATTTTTAATTGATAAAGCTCGTGTTATTGCAGTCGGCCATATAACAGCACTTACAAAACCTAAAACAACCTGCCATGAAATATAAGAAAAACCTTTATTCTTAATTGGATTATAAATATCATCATAGGAAAACATTCGATTATCTATTTCTAGATTTTCTAGAAGCGTAAAAATGTTACTCCATCCAAAATATTTAACTGAGAAAAAAACACTTAACAGTAATCCTAAAGACAAAACAAGATACTGAATGTAATCTGTTATAATTACAGTAATCATTCCACCTGACATTGTATAAACAAGAACTAGCACTAACAAAAATGCCATAATTATTGTAATAGACTTATCATCAAAACCAAAAATAGACTGAATAAAAATAGCTCCAATTTTAAGAAATAGACCCATATTCAATATCCCACCGAGACATAACAACAATGCACCAATTATCCGAACATTCTTACCAAATCTCAAATTATAATATTCAGGTATACTCTTAACATTTAACTTTCTAAGCTCCACAATTACAAATCCAGTTATTCCAATCAAAAAAGTTACAACAAATGCAGCTAATCCAATATGAAATGATGCAAAAAATCCTGTGACTCCTGCTTGAGCATTATACATAACTGTTATAAGCCCTAATTCAGTACCAAGCATAGTAACAACACCTAAGGACAAACCTACATTTCTTTTAGCCACCATAAATGAAGAAAAATCTTCAACATACTTTCTAGTATTCAAGCCAACAAGTAAAATAAATAATAAGTATACAGCTATTATGGTTAGATCAACGTAGCTCATTTAATATATAAAGTATCCATCTTTATTTTTCATATTATTCCAAGATTCAATCAATAAACTCACATCCTGATTATTTTCAATAGATAATCTTAACTTATCTGAACCGTACAATTTATCAATAAAATTACTAGATAAAAAATTAAACTGACCTTTATGTGTTTTCTTAACAGATTGTAAAAAATGCATAGCAAAATCTAGAGGCCGTGCTTTAGTCCTATCAGTTAACTTAATTTTAAGTCCTGAACAAACCTCTCCCTCATATTTAGGATTTATAGATTTTCCTGGTATAGATTCAGGAGTAAAATAAGTTTTTTGAAATTCTATCCCTTGAAATTCATTTCTTTCTAAATCTTCAATAACTTTATCTACATCTAACCAAGGTGCACCAATTTGTTTAAAGGGAAAAGCTGTACCTCTTCCTTCAGATAGATTCGTCCCTTCAATTAAACATAATCCCGAATATAACAACGCAGTTTCTAGGTCAGGAATATTTGGAGATGGTGGTTTAAACGCCAATCCAGTCTCATCAAAATACATTTTTCTATTCCAACCTTTCATTTTAACAATATGCAGATCTACTTTATTGTTTATCCAGCCTTCCTCGTTAATCATGTAGGCTAACTCTCCTACGGTCATACCATGTCTAATTTTTATTTCATGTAACCCAACAAAAGAAGAATACTTGTCATCTAGAATTGGGCCATTAACAAAACCACTTATAGGATTAGGTCTATCTAAAACATAAAATTTTATTCCTAAATCTGCACAAGCTTCCATCATGTATGTCATTGTGCTTACATATGTATAGTATCTACTACCTATATCTTGAATATCAAATATGATTGCATCAAGATTTTTCAAATAGCTATAATCTGGTTTTAAATTATTTCCGTACAAACTAACAATAGGGATATTAAAGGAGTGATCATCTGAAAAACTTTGTCCTGCCTCATAGTTATTAACCAATCCATGCTCTGGAGTAAATATTACTTTAGTGTTAACATAATTTAATTTCGAAGAAACCAACTTCAATTCCTCATTAATATTCACTATACCACTAGTATTATTAATGAGCAAACCTACATTTTTGACATTCAAAATATCTGATTGTTTTTTTAATAATACATCGCTACCTAACCAAACTTGTTCATGGTAACATGATTTTTTCACATCAACATCAATCAGTACTGTTTTTTCATTATCACCTTTGTCTGTAAAGAGTATTTGTATCATCAAAAATAAAACAACAATGGAAAAAACATCCCTAACTAAATTATTTTTTTTATTTTTTTCAATTATCAAACACGTAGATATATTAAACAATACACTTAAGAATATATAATATGTCCATGCAATGTTAAATTGCATACATACAAAAACACTCAAAATACCTACTGCAAATCCATAAAGCACACTTTCAGTTCTAAAACTTCCTATTTTAGATAGAATAAAAAAACTTAGAAGAACACCATAAGTAAATGAAGCTATTTTTAAGCCCACAATCAGCAATGAATTATTCCCTTGATTAAACAAATAAGCTACAACAATTAATACAGCAGTCCATGCTAGAGCGATTAACCTAGAAAATAAAAGTGAATCAACTTTTGGCAACCAATCTCTTAATGTAGATGATGAAAGTGAATTTATAGATGAGCTTAATGTAGACATAGCAGCAGAAAGCACTCCAGCAATAACAATTCCTTTAAATCCAACAGGGAGTATATTCTTAATAACATATGTAATTTCTCTATCTTTATCTATCATAATACAATCAGAAACTAAATAAATTAAAGAGCCAATAAATAAAAATAGAAAAAATTGCAAAAACACAAAAACACCACTACCAATCATTGCTTTCTTAGCTGAGGTCAAGTCTTTTGTTGCTAAAACTCTTTGTACCATCATATAATCTGAACCATGCGAAGCAAATGATAACATAGTTCCACCTATAAACGCTGACAAAAATGAAAATGGATTACTTAAAAAGTCACTTGTAAAACTAAACATAGTAATTTTATTACTTGCATTTAAAGATGATATAACTGAGATTAAATTCCTATCACTATAATCAAGTAAAAAATAAATGCATATTAGTGCACTAAACAAATAAATCCCAAATTGAAAAGCATCTATATGTATAATTGCTTTTAACCCCCCAAAAACTGTATACACTAAAGTAACAATTCCAATTAACAATATTGATTCAGAAATGGACCAGCCAGTAATTGATTGTATGATAATTGCAGTAGCTAAAAATCTAACTCCATCTGCAAGAACTCTTGTGATTAAAAATGTAACTGAAGCTAACTTTTGAATATAAACATTAAAATGATCAGCTAAAATTTCATAAATAGATGTTATGCCATTTTTAAAAAATATCGGCAATAAAAAATAACTAACTAAACATCTCCCAAAAATATAACCAATAGCTAATTGCAAAAATGTCCAATCACCTCTATATGCAATTCCAGGTACACTAATAAATGTCAAAACTGAAGTTTCTGTTGCAACTATCGAAAACATCGCTGCTATCCATGATACATTCTTCCCACCTAGAAAAAAATCGTTTAATGATTTATTTTTAGATGATTTATAAATACCATACAGTGAAACTCCAATTACAAATAAAACTATGATTATTATATCAGCGGTATGAATTTCAATACTCCAAAATATTTTTCATTAATGAATTATGCAGATTTCTTCTAACATTATACATTCCATTTTTATTTCTTGTTGGGTAAACTCTATTCGTTAAAAATACAATAATAATGTCTCTATCAGGGTCTATCCAAACTGAAGTTCCAGTAAAACCTAAATGGCCATAAGAATTATATGAAAAGTAATCACCCGCTGAACTCTTTCCATTTCTAGATGGAGTATCCCATCCTAGGGCTCTATCAGATAATACAGGATTGCTTTTTCTTGCAGTAAAATGATTTATTATATTTTTTTTTAAATATCTCCTTCCTAAATAGACACCTTCATTTAAAAAGAATTTTGACATTTTTCCTATATCTTCAGCATTAGAAAACAAACCTGCATGTCCTGATACACCACCAAGCATAAATGCATTTTCATCATGAACTTCTCCTATCAACAGTCTATTCCTGTAGTAAGTATCCAGTTCAGTAGGTGCTATCTTATCTTTATAAGATAAAGGTGGATTAAAAAAAGTATTTTTCATTCCGAAAGGTCTATAAAAATACCTATTTGATAAATTATCTAAAGATGAGGAAGAAACTTTTTCAATAATATCATATAATAATATAATTCCTAAATCACTGTAAACAGTCTTAGTGTCCGGGGTATACTCTAAATCTAAATTTATTATATCATTTACAATATCTTTTTTTGAATTAATATAATCATTTTTATAATACTCTATATATGCTGGGAGACCTGAACTATGTGTCAATAAATGTCTTACAGTAATATTTTTTTTATCTCCATAGTTAAAACTTTCATAAAAGTCTGACAAATAATAATTTGTACTTAATAATTTTTTTTGCACTAATTTCATTACTACTGGAGTAGTTGATAATACTTTAGTTAATGAAGCAACATCATAAATACTTTCTGTAGTAACATATTCTGAGTTTCGATTATAAGTAAATTTCCCAAAAGACTTATTTACAAGAATATTATTCCCTTTTGCTACAAATAACTGTGCACCCGGGAATATACTATCAGAAATAGCATCATTTATTATTGAAAACGAATTAGGGAATTCTAAATCTAAATTAGATTCAAAAATTTTATCATTTTTTTTTACAATTACTCCATGACCTTTTCTATAATCTTGATTTAGATCTACTGGTAGTTTTCCAGTAATGTCCTTTCTACCAAACAAAGCATCTGTAGTTGCATCAAGCGAAACAGAGCCATAACCGTAAGAACATAAATATGCATCTAAATAACCATAATCGGGCAAATATGGACTCCCAAAACTAATACCTATAATGGGGATTTTTAATTTTTCAATTTTCTTTAATAGCTCATTATGAGTATCATGGATAGTTGATAAACCTTTATCCATACTAATTCTTATCAACATAGAAACAATAACAACATCTGATGAACTTATCTTATTAATTACATCTTTCATAGCTAAATCCGATAGAGAATCATTAACATAAATTTTTTGAACATTACCATGTATATAATCTACATCTCTTGCAAATGATTTCAACCTTGTCCTAAGGTCACTATCAGTTGATAATAAGATATGGCTAACTTTTTTATATTTATTTGGATTAAATGGAATAATTTTATTTTTATTCTTAACTAAGGTGATTGATTTTTTTGCAATATTTGCCGCAACGTTTTTATGTTTAGAAAGTCCGATTGTTTGTTCAACTTCACTCCAATCATTATATTTATCTAAAATCCCCAATCGTTCTTTTTCTTTCATGATCCTTTCATATGACTTATTTATTCTATCTTCAGTTATTCTACCAGATTTAACAGCATTTATAATAGAGTTAATAGCAACTTTAGCATTAAGAGGCAACAAAACAATATCTGCTCCTGCTTCAATAGATTTAACAGCAGATTCGCCACTCCAAGTAGTTTTAGTTAATGCTCCCATTTCTAAAGCATCAGTAATAATTAAGCCATTATAAGACCATTTATCTCTTAAAATACCTGTAGTTATTTTTTTTGAAAAAGTTGCAGGTGTTTTATAATCATCTATAGATGGAATTACAATGTGTCCAATCATTACAGATCTAACTCCATAATTGCATGCCTTTTTAAATGGATGTAGTTCATTTTCAAATAACTCATTTTTATCAATATCAATTATAGGAAGACTTGTATGACTATCAGTATCTGTATTTCCATGTCCTGGAAAATGCTTAGCGCATGCAATGAGCCCCTGGTCTTGAATCCCCCTTATAAATGGGATTGAAAATTTCACAACATCACTAGGACTATCTGAATAAGCACGGAAGTTAATAATAGGATTATCTTTATTATTGTTAATATCTAATACAGGAGCTAAAACCATGTTTACTCCTAAAGCTTTTGCTTCACGGGCTGTAATTTGACCTTGAAGATAAGCTAATGTCGTATCTTGTGTCGCAGCTATAGCCATATTTGATGGAAACAAAGTTCCATCAATAAATACACCCAATCCTCTTTCATAATCTGATGCAATAAACATTGGTGTTTTTGCTATATCTTGATACTCTTTAATATTTGCAAAGGTACCATGAACATTACCTGTAAATGTGATTAAACCACCAATATTATATTCTTTAATTATATCTTCAATATAACTTTTTTTCCAACTATCATTACTATGATATTTACCATCCATTCTAATCATAATCATTTGAGCTATTTTATCTTCTATTGTTATCCTTGGAGTATTAAATTCAAGAACTTTGCTCTCAAGTTGATTAGAAGAACAACCTAATAATAGAAAAATGCTTAAATATAAAAATCTAATCTTCAACATATATTTTTCTAACTCTATTTGAAACACCAGTTAAATAAGTATAAGGGATACTATTAAATTTCACAGATATATTCTCTAATCTTGAGTTGTATTGATTTCCACCCCATATTACAACTTCATCAATATTTACAGATCTATCAAAGCCTGAAATATCAATACACATCAAATCCATTGAAACTCTACCAATAACTGGTATTTCATAATCATTAAAGTAAACAAAACCTTTATTCCCAAAATTCCTAGGTATACCATCTGCATATCCACATTGGACTAAAGCAATTCTCATTTTTTCTTTTGCTGTAAACGTACATCCATATCCCACTGTTTCACCTTTATCAATATCTTTAACTAATACTATTGGGGCTTTCAACATCATAACAGGTTTCAATTTATCATCAATATTCCCGATTGGAGAAATTCCATAAGTAGCCAACCCTATTCTAGCATAATCAAAAAAACAATCAGGATAATTAAAAACACCACCACTATTTAATAAATGGTAACTCAAACCAAAATGTTTTGCAATCTCCATCAATGAATTGAAATTTAATATCTGCTTTTGATTGTGTTCAGATAGCTTATCTTCAGAACATGCCAAGTGAGAGTATATAGCCTCTAATTTTATGAAGTTGGATGAATTGACTTTTGTCAAAATTTCCTCAAAATCATCCATTTTGCACCCCATTCTTCCCATACCTGTATCAACCTTTATATGGCATCTAACTTTACCATTACTATTAGAACAAAAATCTTCAATATACTTTATATCTTCTACAGTATTAATTGTAAAAATAACCCTATCATCAAGTAAATCATTATTTAAAAAAATTTTTCCTAAATGCAATATATTCATATCTATATTCATATCTAATATTTCTAAAATTTCATCTGATGTTGCAACGCAAACTGTATTTACAGACTCTTCGTTTAAAGCCTTAATAATCATTGAACAACCATGACCATATGCATCAGCTTTAACAACTGGAAAAATTTCAGATTTTCCTAATATAGATTTTAAATATTGTATATTGTTTTTAAAATTTGAGAGATTTATAATTGCTATAGGATGAAACATTTAATTTATATGTTTAATTATATCATTAACAGAAACATTAATTTTTTGACACTGCGCAGCAATAATTCCTGATGAATAGGCACAACATATATCTGAAAAAATCCAATGTAAATTTGATATATCAAATTGCAATGCATCATTTAAGCATTTTCTATAAAAATCATTTTTAATGATACTTCCATTACCAGCAATAACAGCTTCTTTATTAGTATATTCCATTTCATCAATTAAATAAACAACATATTCAGCTACAATTCTTGTGCCTTCTTGGATTATAGATAAAGCAATATCATTATTCTTTTCAGCGTACTCGAGGATATTTTCAGAAAGAGCAGCTACTTTAAAAACCATATTATTTTGATCATTAAACATTTCTTCTAATGCGTGAAGATCATCAACATTAAACTTCTTTTTAACACAATCATAAATCTGTTTCATATCCTCATCAATTAACAATATGTTTTGGTTTAAATAAAGTTTTTTTATGGCTTCTTTGCCTATCCAATAGCCACTGCCTGCATCTCCTTTATCATAACCCTTCCCTGCAACTTTGAATGATTTTCCAT